>JADMIO011475749.1_pt1 | contig 74468 bp, 53 predicted proteins | sample 8958161 | NCBI WGS metagenome assembly JADMIO01 (sample SAMN16585339, study PRJNA669376) | soil metagenome | isolation source: Crop rotation soil | place: USA: Cullars Rotation, Alabama | collected 2011 | reverse complement strand
CGACAACTTGTCCACGTGGAATTCTAAGCTTAGGATCCCAATGTGCTGGAAAGGTGCAGCAGTGGCAAGACATTGCCACAGAGTTGCCGCCACAGATCGCCGCGAACCTGTTGCCGCCACCATTTGGTGACGTGAAAGAGAAGTCGTTGTCAGACAAGCTCACGTTTGTTCCCGAAGGCTTGTCGCGCAGTGAGACTTCAGTGTTCAAGTTGCTGACACCTGACAGTCCGACACATATCGACTTTCTTGTTGATAAGAGTAAGTTAAATATGTCGGATTTGACGGCTGCGCTATTGTCGTTGGAGATGCGTGAGTTGATTCGAGCGCTGCCGGGCAGATGTTTTGTTAGAAAACTTTAGGTCTTTGGTTTTGGGCCTTTGGCCTTTGGTTCCTACGTCTCTTGGTTTTTACAAAGACCTAAGGCCAAAGGCTAAAAGCCAGAGTCTGGAAAAGAAATGGCTAAGAATCTAGTAATCGTCGAATCGCCAGCAAAGGCGAAAACAATTAATAAGTACTTAGGTAAAGACTACCTCGTTAAGGCCTCGATAGGTCACATTAAAGATCTGCCTTCCAAGGGACTCGGTGTAGATGTCGATCACGATTTCGAACCCACTTATGAACTGATTCCTGATTCCAAGAAGCGAAACAACAAGAAGATCGTCAGTGAACTTAAGAAGGCGGCGAAAGAGGCAGAAGCAATTTTTCTCGCGGCTGACCCTGATCGCGAAGGTGAAGCTATCTGCCAACACCTGGCGGAGGAGATTGTTCCAAAGAAGCCGGCGAAGCCTGCGTTTCGTGTGATGTTCAACGAAATCACTAAGCGCGCCGTGAATGAGGCATTCGAACATCCACGACAAATCGACGAAAACCTCGTCGATGCACAACAAGCCCGTCGCGTACTCGATCGGTTAGTTGGTTACAAAGTCTCACCACTGTTGTGTCGCACGATCGGTGGTCGACTCAGTGCTGGACGCGTCCAGTCAGTTGCACTTCGAATGGTGGTTGAACGTGAACGTGAGATCGAACAGTTCATCAAAACCGAATACTGGACGATTGGAGCGAATCTTAGTTCAAAACTTCCTCCTGCGTTCGACTCGCGTCTGTATCGGATCGACGAGCAGACTGTAAAGACAAGCGGCTTCGATCAGGACCTCAAGAAGAACGAAGTAATAATAAAGGACCAGACTAGTGCGACTGACATCGTCTCTCAGGCTGAGAAACAAAGCTTCGTCGTCAACGATGTCACAACGAAAGAACGCAAGCGGAATCCAGTCCCACCCTTCATCACGTCGAAACTACAGCAGGAAGCGTCGCGCAAGCTGGGTTTTCCAGTTAAGCGCGCGATGATGATTGCGCAGAAGTTGTACGAAGGCGTTGAACTCGGTGATGAAGGATCAGTCGGATTAATCACTTACATGCGTACTGACTCGACGCGCGTGTCTGATGCTGCGCTCGGCGAAGTACGTGAGTTCATTGGTAAACAGTACGGAGAAAAGTATCTCCCGGAGAAAGCTGTTCACTATCGTTCGAAGAAGGACGCACAAGACGCACACGAAGCAATTCGTCCGACCGAAGTTGGTCGCACTCCGGATTCGTTAGCCAAGTACCTAAAGCCAGAAGAACTAAAACTCTATCGACTCATCTGGCAGCGTTTTGTCGCGTCGCAGATGACTTCCGCAATCTTTGATCAAACTACGATCGATATTCAGGCAGGTCGGTTTGTGTTCCGCGCGACTGGTTCGGTCCAGAAGTTTGATGGCTTCCTGAAGATCTACCAGGAAGGTCGTGACGAGAAGACTGAAGAGGACGAAGAGTCAGAACTCAATCTGCCCCTCGTCGAAAAGGGCGAGACCCTGACGCTCAATTCAATCACTCCTGAACAACATTTCACTGAGCCACCACCGCGTTACACAGAAGCAACGCTGGTCAAGGCCCTTGAAGAGAAGGGGATTGGTCGACCGTCGACTTACGCGGCGATTATGTCGACGATTCAGGATCGTGAATACGTCGAGAAACTCCAAGGTCGGTTTCATCCAACTGGACTGGGTAAGACCGTTAACGATCTTTTGATTGATGGCGGATTCGACGATCTTTTCAACGAGAGTTACACCGCGCGCATGGAAGGTGAACTCGACTCGATCGAAGAAGGGAAGATCGAGTGGACGAAAGCGTTGCGCGATTTCTACGACAAGTTCTCACGCGACCTCGACACGTTCACTAGCTACACAAAGAAAGTTAAAGAGACTGAAACGCCCACTGAAGAGGTGTGTTTGAAGTGCAACACGCCAGGCATGGTGAAGAAGTGGGGACGATTCGGTCCTTACCTGAAGTGCTTGAACTGCGAAGCGACGCGCGATGCTGAACCACCTGCCGAGACAAATGGAAATGGTGTTGAAGCGACCGAGAATGCTGAAGAAGCTGAGCCAGAGGTTTGTGAGTTGTGTGGCAAGCCGATGCAGTTGAAACGCGGTCGGTTTGGTCCATTCCTCGGTTGTACTGGTTATCCTGAATGTCGAAACATTCGCAAGATTGGCAAGAGTGGTGTTGCTGCTCCACCGCCAGTTCCACTTGATGAGAAGTGTCCGGTTGATGGCGCACAGTTGGTGAAGCGGTTTGGCAGATTTGGCGAGTTCATTTCCTGTTCGAACTATCCGAAGTGCAAGTACATCAAGCAAGAGACTGTTGGCGTATCGTGTTCGCGACCTGGTTGTAAGGGCGAGATCGTCGTGAAGAAGTCGAAACGCGGCAAAGCGTTCTACGGCTGTTCTGAGTATCCCAACTGCAACATCGTCTACTGGGACAAGCCAGTGCTGGAAACTTGTCCGAGCTGCAACGCGACGTTCCTGTTGGAGAAGACAACTAAGAAGGCAGGAACGTTTAGATACTGTGCAAATGAAGATTGCGGGTATCGATCGGATGAAGGTGCGTCGGAAGAGGTGAAGCCTAAGGCTGGTAAGAAAGAAAAAGCCAGCTAGACCCTTGGGCCTTCGGCTTTTGTAAGTTTGTTAGTACCTGGCGACATAAAGACCAAAGGCCGAAAGCCAAAGTCCGAAGGCCTTTGGCCACTTGCAACCTTGTCCTCACAGGTGCAGTATTAACCGTCCAATCCATTCCGTTGGATCTATATCCATACGGTCAAATATAAAATTGAGGAGACCTACCATGCTTCTTCGGCGTGTTTCGGCAGTCGTCCTGCTGCTCATATTCATAGCTTCGCCCGGAATTCTCCTGGCGCAGAATCCTGGCCCACAAGCTCCGCAGAAAGATCCAAACGATCCCATCGAAAAGATTAAAGACGAGGGAATGAATCGCTCGGAAGTTATGAAGACTCTGAGTTATTTGAGCGACGTTATTGGTCCACGTCTGACGGCGTCGCCCAACATGAAGCGAGCAAATGAGTGGACTCGCGATCAACTGACGAAGTGGGGTGCTCAAAATGGACACCTCGAAGCATGGGGACCTTTTGGTCGCGGCTGGAGCTTGAAGAGATTCTCCGCACAGGTCGTCGAACCGCAGGCGATCCCGTTGATTGCTTATCCGAAGGCATGGTCACCTGGCTTCGACGCGCCGGTTACTGCAGAAGTCGTGTACATCGATGCGAAGACTGAAGCCGACTTGGACAAGTACAAGGGACAGCTAACCGGAAAGATCGTGTTGACTACTGCGACCCGCGAGGTTCCTGCGCACTTCAACGCATTGGGTACGCGCATGGATGAGAAGGCACTTCTCGCACTCGCAGACGCACCTGAACCACGGCCAGGTGGTGGACGTGGAAATTTCGGTGGCGGCAACAACGCGTTCGCCGCAGCTGCAGCACTCGCTGCGGCAAAGCTTCGTTTCTTTCAGCAGGAAGGTGCCGCAATTTTGATCGACCCAAGTCGCGGTGATGGTGGAACAATCTTCGTTCAATCAGCATCAGTGCCGGCGCCGCCACGTGATCCAAACGCGACGGGACCAGCAGGACGGGGCACTCCCGTCTACGACAAGAGTGCACCGAAAGTCACTCCGCAACTTGTCGTGTCGATCGAACAATACAATCGGATCGTTCGCATGTTGCAAGCTGGTGAGAAAGTGAAGATGACTGTTGATCTCGCGGTCAACTTCCACGACACCGACCTCATGAGTTACAACACTGTCGCTGAGATTCCTGGTACCGATCTGAAAGACGAGATCGTTATGCTCGGCGGTCACATGGATTCGTGGCACTCTGGAACCGGCGCGACAGACAACGGCGCTGGAGTTTCAGTGGCGATGGAAGCAGTGCGCATCATCCTTGCCTCAGGTCTCAAACCACGACGAACAATTCGCATCGCTCTCTGGAGTGGAGAAGAAGAAGGACTACTCGGTTCACGTGCTTATGTTGCCGAGCACTTCGGCAGTATGCAGGCCGCACCAACATCTACTGCTTCGGGTGGGAGTGGCGCCGGCAGCGGAATGAGCAGTGGTAACGGCGCCGGGCCGCAACAAGGTGGCGGACAGTCAGCCCAAGTTCTGGTTAAGAAACCTGAATGGGAAAAACTTAGCGGCTACTTCAACCTCGACAATGGCACTGGAAAGATACGTGGCGTTTACCTTCAAGGTAATGAAGCAATTCGTCCGCTTTTCCGTCAATGGTTAGCACCATTCAAGGATATGGGTGCAACGACATTGTCGATTTCAAACACGGGTGGAACTGATCACCTGTCATTCGATGGAGTAGGACTTCCGGGCTTCCAGTTCATTCAGGACGAGATCGAATATGACACCCGTACACATCACTCGAACCAGGACGTCTTTGATCGCATCCAGGCTGACGACATGAAGCAGGCAGCGACGATCATGGCAGCGTTTGTCTACAACACAGCCATGCGCGACGAGAAGTTGCCACGCAAACCAGCACCAGGCACGCGATAACAATGTCCGATAGGCTTTAGCTTGTCGTGACTAAACGATAGAGCGCCCTCAAACTCAACGGGATTTCTTGATGAAATCCTTAATTTAGTTTGAGGGCGTCTTTGTCTTTAGTCACGACAAGCTAGAGCGTATCGGACATCTAGTTCTTCCCGCCATTGGTCATCACATACTTATTCACATACTCGCGTAACTTGTCGATATGATCTTTTCGATAAGCTGCAAAGTCTTCAGAAATTCCCGCATCAACTCTGGCAAGCAGAATGTAGGCTTCCAGCAATCCTTCTGTGTCCAGCTTCGCTAAGGTTGCAAGTGAAGGATCGACTTGCTGTGTCGACTTGATCTGCTTTAGTGCCGCCCTGATCGATGCAGTCTCTTCTTTCAGACTGTGACGGTACTTCGCTTCCTCCGGATACTGCTTCTTGAATTCAGTTTGAACCCAACTCGTGCGGGTGAAGCTATAGATCATCCACGCAGTAGAGCTTTTGTCGTCCTTCTTCAACGCACTCGGATCTAAGGTGATTGTTGAATCCCCATTTTGTTTGACCGAGACATCGGCAGGAAAATTAACCTCCGGGTGTGCCAATTCAATCCCTACCTGGTTTGCCCAGTTAACGAATCCAGTGCGTGCTACACGACTGTAAGGTTCGGCGATGAAGGCTTCGATGTACTTGTCGCCGGCCTCAGTGACTCTCGCCTGCTTCATCAGGGAGTCGGCCCAGTAGCGATACGCAGTTTCGCGATTCGGATTAATTTGAACTGCTCGAGCAAACCACTCCGCTGCCTTGAGCTGTTCTCCTGCGCCGAAGTACGCATCACCTATATAAAGTCCAGCTTCGTACAATGTCGGATCAAGAGTTAACGCCTGCTGATAGAAGGTTATTGCTTTGGCAAAATCTTTGCGCACAAACGCGGCTTCACCCTCTCTCATTGCGTCATCGACTTCTTTGCGTTTCGAGAAGGTCCAACGCGAATCGTCGCCGCCGTCTTCGGGTACTACCTCCAGCATCGACGTGATGACCACACTGTCGGCGCCCGCCTTTTTCGCGCGGACAAGCAGTTCGCGCGCGCGTTTGCGGTTTGCCTGCCGACTGGCTGGATCCTTGATGGAGTCGTTGCGCATGAAAAGCAACCAGCCGAAACGTTCGAGGATCGCTGGGTCACTTGGATGTGCCTTCTCGAGCTTTTCGAACAGCGGCAGTGCCTCGTCAATCTTTCCCTGTTCCCATAACTGAAAAGCTTTTTGACGTTCAGGGTTGGTCGGATCTTGAGCGGTTGTGACTGGAGGTGAACTTAGAAAAAAGAGAAGCAACAGAACGCAAATCTGCGAGGCGAATCTGGACATTGCCGCAGTCTAGAAACACGCTAAAGGTTAGTCAATCTGTCGGGCGGCACTCTGTCGGGGCGGCACTCCGTGGCCGCCCCTTCAACAGAGAAGGCTCTGCTTAGACAAGGCGAGCCGAGGTTTAGAAAAAACAATGGCGGTGCCCGGCCCCTTAAAGAAAATGTTCTTTTTAGACTAGGTGTACTACAAGACGATCAAGAGTCTAGAAAAGAAGGGGCGGCCACGGAGTGCCGCCCCGACGGGTTTATTCAAGTGTTGGTTGGTAACTCGCCTTCGACTCACTCTTGGGGAGGTAGTCGCCGATGAAGTTTTTCAGCGATGTCATCAACGCTGGTAACACGACCTGTTTGGCTGTCTTAGTCAACTCCTGAAGAACAGCATCGCCGATATTTCCAGCTTCATCCTTAACTCGACCGAACGCCGGAGTATGACTCAGCTTCTCAAAGAAACCAGGGCCTTCATGCCCATTGCCACTTTCCTTTGGAGCTGATGGTGTCGATGGACTGCCGACCGTCGACTGCGAAGCATAAGCGCGTGGTCGCGGAGCATAGTAGTCGACAGGACCGGAGTACTCATCGCTGTTGCCTTTCACCATCGCGGCTAGACCGTATCCGACAAGGAAGCCAACTCCCACAGCTCCTGCACTCCACGCAACGGGTCTTTTCTTGAATTGCTCGCGCCAGTCGAGGGTCTCTTTAACAGCTTGCATTTGGTTCGCCACCGTGTCTTTGATTTCAGTCACCGTGTGTGAAATAGAATCTCGTGCCTGGTCCATTCGTCTTTGAAGTTCTTCCTTTGAAGGATCATCACCGTACGACTCAGGCGCACGAGCTAACCCTAAATTTCGTTCTTCAGCCATGCCTTGTCCTTTCTCAGTTCGGCAACTGTTCTTTCAGGCACAATGCGTTGTTTAGCAAGCCTGCTTTTGATCGCCGCGACAACGATTCCACCTACGATGAGGTAGAAGACGCCGGTTACGACGAAGCCCAATGCGTAACTGGCTGGTTGACTGAAATTCGCCTGTGCAAACAGAGTCGATACACCAAACGCGATTGCGACGTTCAATAAGGCGAAGCCAATGAAGCCAATCGCTGCACCAATCGCGATCATCATCGCACCGCGCGCAAAAGCATTCGTCTCTTCTTTGATTTCGACTTTGAACAGCTCAAGTTGTGAATTGAAGAGCTGCATGACGTCGTTGCCAAGTTTGCTGAACAACGTCGGGAGTTGTTCAAGCTCAGCACGCATGCTTCTGTCTTCCGGTCGACTCGAATTTATGGCCAAACTCGCTTTAGTTGCCGCCATGTTCGTTCCCCCTTGCTTAGTAATGATCGTGTTTAGAACTAACGACGGCCTCGAAGGATTAGTCCGAGTAGTAATCCCGCGGCTGCAGAAATAAGCAACGCCTGTCCGGGATTTTTGCGCGCGTAGTCTTTTGCGTTTTCAGCTAACTCGCCCAGGTCTGCGTTCTGAAGATCCTTCAGCTTGTCGCCGACGACCTGAACTTTGTCGCTTACGTAGTCTTTTGCTTGTGATGCAGCTTCGGAAATTTTGTGACCGTAGTCCTGCGCAGTCTGCGACAGTGCTGTTGCGGTACCGGCACTCGATCCGGTGGTGGTTTCATTGATGCTTCCATTGTCTGGCATGTCGAAATCTCTCCTCTTCTAGGGTGTAGAACTATGAACAAACGAGCAATCATTGTGCCGATTGAAGTGGCGGGTTTCTCCCAGTAAAACCGCTTATTACTTCAGAGCCATTACGACAAACTGATTCGACTTGTTGTGAAAAAATACAGATAACAGCGCAGCAGGTCGCAATTGATACGTGAGTACCTCGACAGAAACAGGGACTAATCGATGCGAAAACAACTTGGAGTGTTCATCTTCGCAATATCGTCATTGCTGCTTGGCGACGTGTGTCGGTGCCTGGCGCAAGACAGCACAAATCTCAAGGTTGGCGACGCAGTTGCGTCAACTCCTATTCTGCCGGATGCGTCAGGGCAACAAATACGCAAATTGATCCTAAGTACTCGGTTCGTATTCTCGAAGGCCAGCTTGACACGACTCTGCGCTGTTTGGTAAGTAAGTACTTACTTCGCATGAAAGGTCTCCCGAAGTAACTAACTTGAGCAAACAAATAAACACAGACAACGGAAGCGGCACAGTCGTTGGGGCGCGCATGGCGGGTGAAGAACGAAGACATCAGATTCTTCACATCGCGGTCTCGCTCTTCTCCGAACGCGGTTTCCGCGGCACTACCACTAAAGAAATTGCCCACGCTGCTGGTGTCTCCGAAGCAATGGTCTTTCGCCACTTCGCCACCAAAGAGGAACTCTACGCGGCGATCCTTGATCACAAGGCGTGCTCGTCAGAAGGCAAGTTTGATCCATGCGAAATGGCCGCTGACGCGATCGCCCGTAAGGACGATCGTGCAGTTTTCGAAAGCCTGGCGATCGGCGCACTTCAACATCACCAGGATGATCCTGACTTCCAACGACTACTTCTGCACTCAGCTCTAGAGAAGCACGAACTCGCTCAAATGTTTTTCGATCAGTTCGTACTCAATGTGTATGAGTTCCTTGGAGGCTACATTCGGGAACGACAACGAGACGGAGCTTTCATCGAGATGGATCCAGCGGTCGTCGTTCGCGCTTTCGTCGGGATGGTGATGCACCACTCACTTAACAACAACCTTTGGGATCCGACGCAACGACTCTTGAAGATCTCAAATGAAGAGGCTGCCAAGCAGTTCACGAATATTTTGCTTAACGGAATTACCGCGCCGTTGTCGAATTAAGACAAGCGACACGTCGTTAAAGCGAACGACAGGAAGCAACACAGAGTTCGAGGAATAAACAACCAATGCAAGTCCCCGGTAAATTTAAGTTAGTCGTTTTGATCGTGGTGTTAGTCGCGGTCTCTGCATTTCTTGCGGCATGTGGCGGTTCCAAAGCCAACGTGCGCAAAGAGGACCCATCGACAGCACCAAAGATCGTCGAAGTTACGACGGCTGCTGCCATCTCTCGCGAGCTTCCGCAGTTCTTCGAAGCAACCGGTAGTTTGGCTGGCGCCGAACAAACTGACGTTGCACCTCAAACGTCAGGCAAAGTCGTAGCAGTTGGCGTCGATATTGGTAGCGCGGTTCGACGTGGGCAGATGCTTGTCCAACTCGACGACTCGGAGTTGAAACTTCGCGTTGCGCAGGCTGAAGCTCAAGTTGGTCAGACTAAAGCTGCCGTCAGACAGGCGGAAGAAAAGATCGGTTTACGACCGGGACAATCTTTCGATCCGAGTCGTGTTGCGGAAGTGGCTGCAGCAAAAGTCGCACTTGATCTCGCTGACAAGAACTTGAAACGAGCTGAGAAGTTGATCGAGTCGGGAGACGTGTCGCGTAGTTTCTATGATCAGCAGCGGGCACAGCGTGATCAACTTAAAGAGCAATACGAGTCTGCGATTGCACAAGCAAGGCAGAACTACGCCGCTGTTGAAGTTGCGCGCACAAACGTCGCCAATTCAGAGGCAGCCCTGGCGCTCGCCAAGAAGAATCTTTCGTACGCGTTCATTCCAGCTCCCATTGACGGATTTGTTTCTGAGCGCATCGCCGACGTTGGTGAGTACGTCTCACCTACGCAAAAAGTCGCCACGATAGTCAAGACAAATCCATTGCGAGTTCGGATCGACATTCCCGAACAGGCAATACCTGAAGTTCGAGTGGGACAATCGGTCTCAGCAACAACGAGTGCATGGCCTGATAAGAATTTCAGCGGTCAAATCGCACGCATTGCTCCCAACGTCACTGCAAATTCGCGAACGTTAACTGTAGAAGCAGAGATCGAAAACTCGAACGGAGCTTTGAAGCCTGGGCAGTTTGCGACCGTTCGAATTCTGCAACCTCGTCCAGTGGCCGCAGTGCTGGTGCCGTCGCGTTCTGTTGTCACTGATGCAGGTGTAAGTCGAGTCTACGTAATCAAAGACGGACACGCCGAACAGCGCCTTGTTCAGTTGGGTCAAACCGAAGGTGACCTTGTGCAAATTAAGACTGGGGTTGCGACTGACGAAAAAGTAGCGACGAGTAATCTCGAACAACTAGGCGATGGAGTACCGGTTAAAGGCTAGCTGGTCTTTGGCCTTGGGTCTTTGGTCTTTGAGACTCAAGGGTTCGCATCAATAGCAGGACAAAGACCTAAGAGCAAAAGCCCAAGGCCATTTTGTTATGCAAAAACTAGCAGAGATATGTGTTCGCCGTCCGGTCTTCGCGACCATGCTCATTCTGAGTCTGACCGTCGTAGGTTTGTTCTCCTACAAGTCGCTCGGTGTGGACCTCTTTCCCAAGATCGATTTGCCAACAATCACTGTGACGGTGGTGAATCCCGGTGCTTCGCCCCAGGAGATCGAAACCGAGATCACTGACAAGGTCGAAGGTGCGGTAAACACCGTTTCGGGTATCGATGAACTTCGTTCGACTTCCGTCGAAGGTGTGTCGCAGGTCTTCATCACGTTTTTACTTGAGAAGAATCCTGACATTGCTGCACAGGAAGTTAGAAACAAGATCGACCTGATATTGAACGATCTTCCGGTCACGGCTGAACAACCGATGGTTCAGAAGCTCGACACCGATGCTGCGCCCGTAGTCCGTCTCGCTGTTTCAGCTCCTCGATCACTACGTGAAGTTACTGAAATCGCTGACAAGAAGATCAAGCAACAGATCGAATCGATTAACGGCGTAGGTGATGTTCAGATCATCGGTGGTCGCACACGCGAAATTCAGATCTGGGTTGATCCTGACAAACTTCGCGCGTTCAACGTGACTGTTGCGCAAGTAGCGGACGCAGTGCGGGCACAGAACATGGAACTGCCAGGCGGTCGTGTTGACGAAGGCGCGCGTGAGTTAACAGTTCGAACGATGGGTCGCATTGTCGAGCCATCGCAGTTCAACGATCTGGTGATCGCGAATCACGGCACATACGCAGTTAAACTTAGCGACGTCGGTTATGCAGAAGACGGCGCAGAAGAGGCACGGACCGAAGCACGATTGAACGGCTTACCCGCGGTAACACTGGTCGTTTCGAAACAGTCAGGTCAGAACACCGTCGCGATCGCAGAGGCTGTAAAAGAAAAACTCAAAGAGATCACGGCGACACTTCCCCCCGGATTCAAAACCGAAGTCGTTGGTGATCAGTCAATCTTCATCAAGGCATCGATCGAAGCGATTCAAACGCACTTGATCGAGGGCAGCATCCTGGCGGCGATCGTTGTTTTCGTTTTCCTTTGGAGTTTTCGTTCGACGGTCATTGCTGGTTTGGCGATTCCGACATCACTGATCGCAACGTTTGGGTTGATGGCAGCGATGGGATTCACGCTGAATCAGATCACGATGTTAGCGCTGACGCTAATGGTAGGAATCGTGATCGACGACGCGATTGTTGTTCTTGAGAACATCTTCAGGTTCATCGAGGAAAAGGGCATTCATCCCTTCCAGGCTGCGATCGAAGGAACAAAAGAAATCGGACTCGCAGTCATGGCGACAACGCTGTCACTGTTGGCGGTGTTTCTGCCAGTCGGATTCATGGGCGGCATTGTCGGCCGTTTCATGTCATCGTTTGGTCTAACTTCCTCATTCGCCATTGCTGTGTCGTTGTTAGTCTCGTTCACGCTGACACCGATGTTAGCTGCTCGTTTGATTAAACGAAGTGACGACGATCGAGAGCGAGGGTTTGAGAAGGCTACCGAACCTGCTGACCACGGTTCAAAGGAGTCACGCTTCTATAGGCCGATCGACCTTACTTACACGAAACTGCTGACCTGGTCGATGAAACATCGTTGGGTAGTTGTGCTCGCGTGTTTGTTGGTGATTGTCAGCATCGTTCCCTTGTTTATGTTTGTCGGAAAGAACTTCCTGCCGGTCGATGATCAGGCGCAGTTTGAAATCACAGTGCGAGCTCCTGAAGGTTCATCACTTGCTGCAACTTCGACGTTGGCTGAACGCATCGCGGTTGATTTACGCAAGCTCGATGGGGTCACCGACACGTTAACGACCATCGGCGGTGGACAGCAGGAACAGGTTAACGTCGCTTCGATCTACGTTAAGTTGGCGCCGATCACTGAACGCAAGCTCTCCCAAACACAACTGATGGTTCGTGCTCGTTCCGAAGTGCTGTCGAATTACATCAAGCAGTACCAGGGACAACTGCGAACAAGTGTTCAGCAAGTTGCGGCAATCTCCGGCGGCGGATTTCGTAATGCGGATATTCAGTACGTCATCGGTGGTCCAGATCTGGAGAAACTGACTCAGTACTCGGAGCAGTTGTTGGCGAAGATGAAAACGATCCCAGATGTGGTTGACGTTGACTCAACGTTAATTACGGGTAAACCGGAAGTGCGTCTGGTTATCGATCGAGATAAGGCCGCTGACCTTGGAGTAAGAGTCGGCGACATCGCGCAGGCAGTGAACACGTTGGTCGCTGGTTCCAAGGTGTCGACGTTTAATGCCGGCGTAGACCAGTACAACATCCGTGTGCGCGCGACAGGTGAATATCGAGCGAGCATCGAAGGTTTGAATCGAATGATTGTTTCGTCGTCGAAGCTCGGTTGGGTAAGTCTCGACAGTGTGGTGCGTACTGAAGAGGGAACTGGACCTTCCGCGATCGATCGATTGAATCGAAAGCGGCAGGTCACATTGTTGGCGAACGTTAAGCCTGGAGGATCACAGGCTGCGGTTATCGCAAAGATGAATGAGTTTGCGAAGGAGATCACTTTCGATCCGGGTTACAGCACTGGTTTAGCTGGACGTTCCAAAGAACTCGGCCGTGCGGGTTATTACTTCATGCTCGCATTCGTGCTGTCGTTCATCTTCATGTACATGGTTTTGGCGGCACAGTTTGAGTCGTTCATTCACCCGGTAACCATCTTGTTGACGCTGCCGCTGGCAATTCCCTTCGGCATCTTGTCGTTGTTGATGACGGGACAGACCGTGAACATCTTTTCTGGTCTTGGATTGCTGCTTCTGTTTGGTGTGGTTAAGAAGAACGCGATTCTTCAGATCGATCACACGAACCAGTTGCGTGAACGAGGGATGGAGCGATTCGAAGCAATCATCCGAGCGAATCGAGATCGTCTACGACCAATTCTGATGACGACTATCGCTCTCGTCGCCGGCATGTTGCCACTCACGATTTCAACTGGCCCGGGCTCGGGTACGAATCGTTCAATCGGTGTGCTCGTAGTCGGCGGACAGTCGCTGTGCTTGTTGCTGACGTTGTTGGCAGTGCCCGTCTTCTATTCGCTTTTTGACGACTTAGCACGCAGCCGAGTCTGGGGGCGCATAAATATTTTCATTCATCGCGTGTTCGGCAGAGTACGGCGCCGAGCTGTTAGCGCAACAGCATCGCTAATCTCAAAGCACTAAAGTTTAGGTATCATCATGCAACTTAGTTTTTCTTCACTGAAAGTTTTTCTCATTGTGTTGTTCATCGGGATAGGTATGGTCCACGCCCAAGAACCGGCGGCGACTCCCGAGCCAAATCCGATCAAGCAGTTATCCGTTCCGGCGATAGCTCCTGACTATCGTGGACAACAAAAACCTCTACCGGAACTCAATCGAGTCGGCGTCGACATGGCGAAGCAGCATCCACTGTCTGTTCGCGATGCGTTGTCACTGGCGCTGGAAAATAACAAAGACATCGAGGTCGCTCGTGAGAATGTCAAGATTGCCGAGTTTGATTTACTTGGTGCTCGCGGTCTTTACGACCCAAAGATCAGCACGCAAGCTTTCTACGAGCGCATAGAAAGTCCAATCTCGAGTTTTTTGAGTGGCGGTCAGAACGGCTCGATCGTCCAGAGTGATTTCACCGGCACAGCGCGTATGGAAGGTTTGTCTCCAAAGTTTGGCGGCAGTTATCACTTCGATTTCTCTTCGGTGCGACTCACTTCGAATAATTCATTCCAGGCGTTAAATCCGCAGTATCCAAGTTCGCTGACCTTCAGTTACACGCAGCCGTTAGTACGAGGTCTGAAGTTCGACAACGCTCGACGTCAGATCGAGATTGGGAAGAAGAATCTCTCGTTGACCGATGCGCAGTTTCGTCAGCGGGCAATCGAGACGATTACAAATGTGCAACGCGCGTATTGGGACCTTGTGTTTGCTTTGCGCAGTTTGCAGGTACAACGCGACGCAGTTGGAGTTGCACAAACGCAGTTAGCGCATAACCGCCGACTCGTTAACGAGGGGCAGTTGGCTCCGATTGACCTGGTTGCTTCCGAGTCGCAGATCACGACCTATGAGCAAGGTGTGTTTACCGCACTGGAAGATGTCACTCGATTTGAGAACACGCTGAAGAACTTGATTGCCAAGGACAAAAATTCAGCAATCTGGACTGAGTCAATTGTTCCAACCGATCCCGTTGACTTGAGTGTGCCGCCAGTAGCCCTTCCGGAGGCGCTGCAAACCGCAATGGACAATCGTCCCGAGCTACAGCAGTCGACAGTGCTTCGTCAGATTAACGAGATCGATCAGAGGTTTTATAAAGACCAGACCAAACCTGCGATCGATTTAGTTGGAACGTATGGACTCACTGGGTTGGCTGGTTCCGTCGCCGGATCGAATCCATTTACCGGGTCAAATTCTGAACTTCGCGATCGCGTCGCGCAGTTGATCAACGCAGTCAACGATGCAAAGCTCATCCCTGGAAAGATCGGGGACCTAACGCCGCTTCCTCCGACCACGTTTTCACCAGACCTTCTCGGCTCATACCCGCAATCCATCGAGAATCTGCTGGCAAACCGCTATAACAACTTCAAAGTTGGAGTGCAGATCAACCTGCCTTTGAGGAACAGAACTGCCGAAGCACAGTTGGGACGCTCGCTAGTTGAAGGACAACGCATCGCTACTCAACGTGAGCAACTTGAACAGAACATTCAAGTAGAAGTTCGTAACGCGTTGCAAGCGGTGCGAAGTGCCGAGACGCGTCTGCGTGCGGCGATTGCTACACGCGAATTCAACGAACAGCAGTTTGCAAGTGAACAGCGAAAATTGGATGCTGGACAGTCGACTGTGTTTTTGGTTTTGGAACGACAAACTGCGCTGACAACAGCCAAAGGATTGGAGTTGAAGGCTCAAACTGACCTCAACAAGTCGATTGCGGATTTGCAGAAAGCGACAGGCAATTCCTTGAGCGTCAACAGTATCGTGGTCCGTTAAGATGTCCGATACGCTTTTAGAGCCTTTTGCAAAATGGCCTCGTGGTAACAGAGTCAGAACCACGGCGCGGTAGCGAGTGACTCAAACAAGAAACCAGTGAGCCTCAGACAATGTCTGAGCCACTCGCTACCGCGCCGTGGTTCCGACTCTGTTACCAATAAGATGACTTTGCAAGAGACTCTTTGGCTTGTCGTGACCTTGATCAGCGGAGGCGCAACTTTGTATCGTCCAAGGTAAAACGTATCGGACATACTTGATGGAAAACCAACTTCTCGAAACCTGGCAGATTCATGATCGCATCAATCTCTATCTACTTGATGCGATCGATCCAACTTCACTCGCCAGCCACTCTGCTTCAAAAGGCAGGAGCGTCGGCGAACAGATTGCGCACATTCATAATGTTCGCTTGATGTGGTTGAAGGCTGCCGCGCCTGATCTATTGAAAGGTTTATCGAAGATTCAGAGCGAACAGGCAGGCGATAAAAAGCTGCTTCAAAAATCTCTGGCAGCTTCAGGAAAGGCGATCGGTGAACTCTTGACGACGAGTTTAGCCAATGGCGGAAAGGTAAAAGGATTCAAGCCTCATGTGTTTGCTTTCCTGGGTTACCTCGTTTCTCACGAATCACATCATCGCGGACAGATCGCGTTGACACTCAAGCAGGCAGGTCAACCGGTTGATAAGAAGATTGCGTACGGTATTTGGGAATGGGGTGTTCGGTAGTTAGAAAAAGTTTTCTAACAATAGGAAAGCGGCGTAGATTCCCAGCATAATCAATACTGCCGTTACCAGGTACCAGGGGGCCAGCTTCGTTTGACAGGCAGGACAACGAGTGCGCGACCAACTCACGGTCCGTTCACAGTTTCTGCATTTCACCTAAAACTTAGTCCTCATAATTTTTGATTGGACAACGAAGGGGTGAACCAACTGACATTACGCTGTTGAGTCTTGAGATGTTGCTCAACTAACGAAGTTTGTCAGCTCGTCAGTGCACTTTACAGACGTTGGTCCGTTTTTCAAAATCAGAAAATACAAAGTCTGCGACTTTTTGGTTTGCTGTACCTTTTTATGAACCGTGTCCTATATGCTTCAGCCTGAACCTTAGCTTAGGTACCCGCCTCTTTAATCGAATCGCAACCGGTTGAAACGGTTCTTCGACCTTGGCATAACCTTAACCCCGAGCTAAAGCACGGGAGAATGAGATTTTGCAAGTCACTCTTCAGCTTGTCGTGCTTATTAAAAGAAACCCGCAGTACCTGGCCGCACGATAAGCTAAAGCCATCGGACATTAGTTCTTCGCTACACTCGCTAACTTCACATTCGTCCACAGTGGCCAGTGGTCCGAGACGTCTATTTCACGATCGATGCCATGACTCTTCACTTCAAGCCCGCGCATCCAAATCCAATCAAGTCTGAAATCCACCGGGACAAAGAGTACCTTTTGCGAAAACGTCTTTTGACCGTCAAAGGGAGTGGTGAAGCCCGCTTCCGAAAATAACTTGATTGTCTTTGGCGCCGCATCGGTTTGCCACGTGTTGAAGTCGCCCATGATGATCGCTGGCGACTTTGGCGCGTGCCGATTGAGATCATCCAGCAGAGCATTTAACTGATCGAGCTTCTTTTCCATTGAAATGCGAGTCTCAGCGTGCGCTGAGTAAACTCGTATCTCAACTCCATCGACTTTAATACATGCACCAATCGCAGCTCGACGTCGATGTCCTGGTCCATCATGCGGCAACACAATACGTTGAACATCCGAGAGTGGATAGATACTGAGAAGCGCAACTCCAGTTTCTTCTTCCTGGCCTGGCTTAGTTCCTGGAGGTGCGGCCCACGCGTAGTAGAGACCAAGTTCCTCAGCGAGTAACTTCGCCGTGTTCGTGTTACCGCTGCGTTTCTTTCGTCGATCAACTTCCTGCAGCGCAATGATTGACGCCTTGCCAATCTCGCTATCGTCGCGAAACAGTTTGATTAGCTGCTTCAAATCGTCGCCACTCCGCCAACGGATGTTGTAAGTAACCACCTTCAACTCCGGAAGTGAAGTCATGGAACTTGGCTTGGCAGGCTGACCCGACTCAAGGAGAGACGGGGAATCAGTGGGCGCACTCTTCGCCACATCAGATTCATCTCGTTGCTTGTTTTGCGTGTCCTGTGTGAACAGCAGTGGTAATAACTGAACGAATAGTACGAAAAGTAAAAGTGCGAACGTCATGTATACCCCTAGATCGTAATCACCATTCCATCAGTTGCCTCGACGATGTGTCCGGACCAGAACGGTTGAGCTTCAGCCAAAAGGTCAAGGCCGTCCCATTCTGGATAGAGATGCGTAAGCACTAACGTGCGAGGTGTGCACTCGATCGCCACGCGCATCGCCTCAGCAAGTTCGAGATGCTTTGGCGTGGCTTTGTTTCTCCTGAAAGAACTTTCCATCAGTAACAGATCGACGTGCCTGGCGAAACTAAATAATTCCTCTGTAAAACCTGTGTCGCTTGTGTAAACAAATTCCTTCGCTGATCGATCTTTCAAGTGCAGTGCCAGGCTGTCCGCAGTATGTGGAGTCTTCATAGTCGAAGCCACGAGGCCAGGCAAGATTTCAAACTCATCGCCGGGATTCACTTCGTGTATCTCGACTGGAAAGCTGAGCGCGAACAGGCGGTAGTTGTTGGCATCGTTTATGGTTTGGAGAAGAGTTTGTAGCCCATGTGGTCCGAAAATGTGTAATGGTTTTGATCGAGCTCGAGTTTGCGGTGCAGCCTTCAAAGAAAATAGTAGCGGCGGTAGTCCGCCGAAGTGATCCAGGTGAAAGTGACTAATCCAGATAGCGTCGAGGTTTGGCCAGTCAAGCTTTTCTTCAGCCATTCGGTGAGGCGCGTCCGGTCCTATGTCGAGCAGTAGCGCTCCTTGGTCAGTTTCCAGCCAGAACGCCGGCGAAGAGCGATCCTGGTGTGGCACTGAGGTCCCTGAACCGATGACAGTTAGTTTCATGATGTGCGATACGTCTTACATCTCTTTCAAAACTCGTGTAAGTCTTGGTTCCTGTTAGTTCGTGTGATTTCGTGGATAGTTCGAGATGGTTAAGAAAAAAATCCACGAAGTAACACGAAATAACACTAAGGAAATTTCCAGCAGCCGATTTTTGCAGGCTCTCTACTTTCGTGCCTTATTAAAGCAAGACCCAGCTCATTCCAGCCATGACAAGCTGAAGCATATCGGACATTCATGCTACGCTAAAATCATGGCAACCAACCTTGATGTGCTCGCGGTTTTTTCTCATCCTGACGACGCAGAACTGTCAGTCTCCGGAACTCTGCTAAAACTAAAATCTTTTGGTTATCGAACCGGCGTGTGCGACGTCACTAAAGGCGAGATGGGCACACGAGGTACACCTGAGATCCGCGCGAAAGAAGCGCAGGAAGCCGCGCGGGTTTTGAAACTGGACGTGCGTGTGAACCTTGAGCAACCAGATGGACACGTATGGCCCAGCGAAACGGCGCGAACCGAGTTGGTGCGCGTGATCAGGCAATACAAACCAAAAGTATTACTGACTACGCATGAAGATGATCCGCATCCTGATCACGCAAACACTTCCATTATCGTTCGCCAGGCCGCAAGGCTCGCGACTATGAGACGCTACGACGAGGAAGCAGGACTGGCTGCTGTACAAATGCCGGCCATCATGCACTCTCTATTTTCGCGACGAATCGTTCCTTCGTTCATCGTCGACGTAAGTGAGTTTGTAGATGAAAAGATGAACTCGATTCGTGCGTACGGATCGCAGTTCTACAAAGCAGATTCCAATGAACCGGTGACCAGGATCAGCGAGCGTGGTTTTCTCGACGAGATTCAAGCACGCATGGAGTACTTCGGTTCCTTGATAGGTGTTGCCGCGGGTGAACCATTTTACGTCCGTGAGGCTCTGAACGTGGAAGATCCTTTGGCACTGCTCACGCGGCCGATGAATATTTATTCTTAAGTTGGCCTTTTTAGACCCTTGATTTAACGTTTCGCAGCCGGTTTCTTTTCCAGCACCGCTTTTGCAATCGCAATCGTTGCGACAGCTCGCGGTCCTTCCGCCTGAAATCCTCGCGCAAGTTCGACTGATCGTTCGTAGTCTTGATTAGCTAACTTCGCGAAGATGCCTTCAACATTAAACTCGGGAACGTTGTTGCTGGTGATTGAGCGTGATCCTTTTCCTTCAAACCGTGAAACTAACTCACCGTCTTCTCCGGTGAATTTCTCTGCAGAGTTAGCAGCTTTGACCGCATCAAACGTCGCATCCCATGCTCGTCCCGGTTCGATCTCAATCAACGTGTTTGCTACAGCGAGTAGCGTTTGCGGCAAAGCCGGATCAGAAGTCTCGAGTCGTCGAGCTTCGGCGACAGCAGCGTCGGCTAGCTCTAAGGCTTTCTCTTTGTCAGTTTTGTAGAGCAGCTTGGCACATTGAGTCAGAATCCAAACTTTCTGCACATGCGTGAGTTCACCCTTGCTGACTAGTTCAAGCGCCTGGTCTGTCAGTTTTTGCTGTACCGATCTCGAGGCGAGCATATAGTCGACGTACGCTTGGGCACCTTTGCGCATCTCTGAGTCGTCAATCTTGCTAACGTAGTCGCGCGCGCGCATGTCGCCTTTTCGCATTAGCAAGAAGGCTAACTGGAGATGTAGTGAATCGCGCTCACTGGCAGTCTTGGCTCGATCGACACGATTAAGTAGCGCCTGTTCTTGATCGGCAACTGGTACGTCAGGTTTTATTCCTTTGTTGAGCCATTCATCATCGCGTTTGCGAGCATTGTCGCTAGCAATGGTGTTGAGTGCATTCACCTGTCCTCGCAGAGCTTCGACCATATCTGCCGGTGCTGATTGTTCGAAGAATGGCAGTACTCGTTTTGTAACCAGGTACCTCGCATCAAAAGCGTTTGCCGGAGTCTCGGGGCCAGGAGTGGGAAGTGGCTTCAAAAGAATTGCGGCAGCCGCCTGGAAAAAGGCCATTTTCACCTCAGGGGCAACATCAACTGGAACTACCTTGTCCGATCGCTGTGACGTCGACGTTCCGTTACCGCTGAACGTGATAAAGAGATGTGGTGTGAAGATGTACGACGAGAGTAGCGAGACTGTGTTCTCGTCTGACTGTGGGTTGTTCCCTGCGTTCGCCAGCATCGCTGTGAACCGGGCGTCGGCTGCCGCTGGTGATTTCTCTCTTACGTCGGAGAGGAAGTCGAGAGTTTCGATAGCGACAGTCGTCAAGGCTGGATCAGCAAACTCCAACGCACGCTCAACTTCACCTGAAACAAGTAGTTCGCGCGCGATTCCCATTCGCTGACTCAACTGCTCAGATAAGCCACCAGGCCTTTGGTTCGTCGCGTTCGTCGGATCTTGTTTCTGTACTTTTAATTTTTCGAGAAACTCTTCGCTAAGAACTTTGTCGTGACGTGCTGCCAAACGCAGTACTTCACGACGAATCTTTGGCGGATCGTTGGTAACGTAGCCACCACCACCATTTTTGGCTTTTTGTCTGGCGATATCCTCCTGGACTTTCAGGTCATTTTCCTGGTCCGCAGTTTCCGCTGCGTCCCACGCCTTGCGGAACATAAGCTTCGCTTGATCGACGTCTACTTGCCACAACGTGTCAGCAATGCGCGCGAGAGAACGGGCACGTAGAGTCGTGTTCGAGAAGTTACGCGCATCAGTGGAAAGTGCGACCAGCAGCGAGCGCGCCTGATTACGACGAACCCTGTCTTTCTGATCCGCTTCTGCTGTTGCCGACTTGGTTGCGTCAGTTTTGGTCGCTACAGCAGTCTTGTTCTGAGGAGTTTGTGCTGAAGTTAAGCCGGCAAACCAAGTGCACACACATAGACACGCGAGTGAGAAACGTTGGATTTTCATCGCATCAACTCCTGCAGTCTTAGATTAAGGCTTGCAGAGAATATTTTAATTTGGTCCGGATGCCAACGGTTCGCGCTTCTCCAGGACTGAACGAGCTATCGCGAGAGTCGCAGCAGCACGTGGCGCTTCGCCTGTGAAGCCCTTTGCGACTTGAATGGATCGAAGCAGGTCCGCTTTGGAGAGCAGTCGAAACACCGCGAGTAGATCGAAGTCAGGTGCATTTGCGTTGCTGGCGACAACCATTTGAGGGGTTTGCAAGCGGGCAGTAATTGCACTGTCCTCGCCAGTAAATCCTTCGGACGAATTGGCCGACTTAACAACTTCCGACAGAACTTCCCATCCTCTGACGGGATCTATCTCGGCCATCCCCGTGGCCACCGCGGTTAACGTACGTGCGCGTTCAGGATCTGAACCTCCGATGCGACGACTTTCAGTTAGTGCCTCTTCGAGTAGATCGCTAGCGCGCGAACGTTCAGTACTCATTGCCAGTCGAGCAGCAGTTGTGAAAGCCCAGACTTTTTGAACACTATTAAGTTCTCCTGTTCTGGCCAGACGAGTTATTTCAGTGACGTCCTTCTGCCGCACAGCCGCCTCTGTCAATTGGAAGTCCGTATAAGCTTTTACATTCTTCCTCATCTCTGCGTTCTCGATCTTGTCGATTAGTTCTTTCGCACGTGGATTCCCCTGGTCGCTTAGCACGACAGCGTAGTCGGCATAGATCGCATCGCGTTGATCTGTTCGGCTCGCACGATCGAGGCGGTCCTGCATTCGTTCAAGCGGATCACCTTCTACGGAATCAGGTTGAATGCCGACTGTAACCGCTCGATTTGGTCCTTGTTGGAAGTCGGCAGGAACGTACGAAGTAAGTGCCGTCATTTGAGTTCTGAGACCAGCGGCGAGTTCGGCTTCATACTGCTCATACACAGGCAGGAGTCGTTTGATCATCAAGTACTTGCCGAGGCGACCTGACGTTGTTTGATCTTGCTCAGGTGCCGGCGAAGGTTGCATGAGTATCTGTGCAGCAAGTCGAAGGAAGTTACTGCGCAAAGCTGGAGAGAGTTCAGGAGCCGGTGTTGGTCCACGTCCACGATTTTGATTGGCGCCACCTTCTGGATCGAAAGTGACGTACAAGAAAGGAGTCAGCACATACGACGAGAGTCCTGACACTGTGTTCGCATCCGACGTGGGATCTCTAGACACGACTGCCAGAAGATTTCCGAACGCAGCATCCGCCAGCTGTGCATTCTTCTCACGCAGCGCTGACAAAAAGAACATGGAGTCGACGCTCACTTGATTGAGTGCTGGCGCAGCGAATTCCATTGCTCGTTCAACTTCTCCATCCTGTAGGAGGCGTCGAGCGAGTTGTAAACGTTTGGAACCAGCGAGTGCGTTGCCAGTCGACTTGCGGCGTGAGTCAGCCGCAAGCTCTTCGCGCTCTTTTGCACTTGCCTCATCGAGTATCTTCAAAAACTCTTCACCAAGTTTCGTGTCTCGCTTTGCTGCGAGCCGTAAAACTTCACTTCGGAGATCAGGTCCACCTCTAAACTCCACCGCTTGGTCAGGAGATTTCTTTCGGAGTTCAGCACGTGCTCTGGCCGCTTCGTCGTCGGCGGTTGAGGCAGCGTCCCAGGCTCGGCGAAATAGTTCCCGTGCGCGATCTGGTTCGGAATCCCACAACACATCCGCAGCTCTCGCTTGTACTCGTGCGCGTCGAGTTTGGTCTTTGAAGCTTCTCGCTTCGTCAGCAAGACTAGTTAACAGTTGTATAGCGACTGTGCGTTGCTGCGCCGCTTCTGCTTCGGCCTCAGTCTCCGCTTTTGAATTTGCAGACTTCGAAGTTTTGGATTTGCCTGGCTGAGCTTGAGCGAAGGAAGTTGTTACGCACACCAACACAAAAAGGAAGACAACGAGCACAGCAAGTGGTTGCCGACGCGACATATGGAACTCCTTAGATTAAAGGATGCGGATGGAGATTACCGGGTGAGTTACACGCGAGGAGATGCTTGAGGTTCCAAAAAAATTTTGGTCTTTGGTCTTGGGTCTTCGGCCTTTGCAACGGCAAAGGCCAAAGGTCAAAAAGACTAGACAGCAACTACTTCCAGATCTGGATCAATTTCCTGCTTCAACATTCCCTCTATCGCCATCAACGTTCCCGTCAGTGAACTGGGGCAACTGCCACATGCACCCTGGTAACGAATACTCAGCGTGTTATCTGAGAGTCCGATGATCTCCAAATATCCTCCGTCACCCATCAACGCTGGTCGCACTTTCTCATCCAGGATCTCGTTTATTTTTACGAGTCTTGGATCGTCACTAGTAACGGCCGCGATCGAGCCTCCAACTGCGGCTGCGGCTGCCGCTGCTGCTCCGTTTGACGCAACTGCTTCGGTTGCTCGAATCGGTACTGCGAGCGCCGGTAAGAGTTCATCCCAGTCGCCCTCATCATCTTTCTCAACTGTTATCATCTGGTCCATGTAAAAGACTGACGTTACATGGCCCACATCGAAAAGCGACTTCGCCAAGGTGTCGCTCTCAGCCTGGGTGGCAGAACTGAATGATCTCGCGACGCCACTACTGACGGGCTCGCGTAAAATAAACTTCACCGCATTCGGATTTGGTGTTTCCTGAATATCACTAATCTTGGGCATTAAAACTTTCCTTCCGGCTTTCGGACTCTTTTGAATTCGTCGGTAATTATAGCGTTTTCGAAAAGCTTTCGCAGGCCGCGACGAAGCGGCAGATATTTGGAGTTCAACGAAAGGTAAGTTGTTAAAAAAAGACATAAAAATGTTACTTGCAAGACCTGTTGCTAAATTTGAGAACCACGCTTATACTCCTCGACCTCACTGGCCCCCCTTCACAGGTGAGTCAAGTTGAGATTGAGGCAGGCGATAGCGAGGGTCGCCTGCCTCTCCTTTTTTGGTTTGTACTTTGTCCTTGGTGCTTGGTACTTTGAGCGCATAATTCAAAGTACAAAGGATTAGCTCAAGCACCTCCTTATGAACATCGGCATCACCGTTTACGCGAGTTATGGTGGTAGCGGTATCGTGGGTTCCGAACTAGGCAAGGAACTCGCTGAACGAGGCCACACAGTTCACTTCATCGCCTCCGCACTTCCAACAAGACTTACTGCACTCAACGAGCGTGTTCAGTTTCACGAAGTGGAGATGATGTCGTACCCACTTTTTGAACACCAGCCCTACACTCTTGCGTTGGCGACAAAGATGGCGACAGTGGCACAGGAGGAGAATCTTGATTTGCTCCATGTCCACTATGCGATTCCGCACTCGATCAGTGCGATCCTTGCTCGTGAGTCTCTTAAACCAAAACGTCGCCTTCCTGTCGTAACCACACTTCACGGAACTGACATCACTCTAGTTGGTGCAGATCGCTCGTACCTTCCCATCACTCGCTATGGCATCGAACAGTCAGATGGCGTCACTGCAATCTCGAACTATCTAAAAGAGGCAACTCGAGAAACGTTTCACTTCGACGACATCGAAGTGATTCCAAACTTCGTCTGCCAATACGACTATCGCCGTCAGCCTGTCACTGCACTCCGTGAAGCTTTATCTCCGCAAGGTCAACCACTGCTTGCACACGTTTCAAACTTTCGTCCAGTGAAACGTCCAGTCGATTGCGTTGAGATCTTTGCGCGTGTGTTGAAGAAGGGAATCAACGCGCGATTGGTAATGGTTGGCGACGGGAGTGAACGAACCAATGCTGAACACCGTGCGCGTTGTCTTGGGATTTACGATCAGTGTTCATTCGTCGGTAAACAACCTCGAATCGTTGACTATCTTTCGGTGTCGGATGTTTTGTTACTACCTTCTGAGCAGGAATCTTTTGGACTAGCAGCTTTGGAAGCAATGGCCTGTGAAGTTCCAGTGATCGCCTCGCGAGTGGGCGGTATTCCTGAAGTTGTGACCGATGGTGAGAATGGTTTTCTAAGTGAAGTTGGTGACGTCGAAAAAATGGCAAATGATGCGGCGCGTCTGCTGACTAATGCAGAACTTCGAAAGCAGTTTGGAGAAAGCGCGCGCGATTCTGCCATCAGTCGTTACCGAACCGACGTGGTAATTCCGAAGTACATCAGTTTCTACGAGAAGATACTTGGCAACGCTGCAAAGTAGATCCAATTAGCGGAGTCTCTCCCATAACGTTTTACATTTTGGAGAACTGCTATGAGAAGGTCACTGATCGCACTGCTTCTGTGTACTCAGTTCTTAACTTTAGGTGCTGCACAGCAACCGTCGCCCGCGCCACCTCCGCCTCAGGCGAAGACTCAACCGCAAAAACCAGAACGCGCTGACGATGATGATGTGGTTAAGATCACGACAAACCTTGTTCAGATTGATGCAGTAGTCACTGACAAGAAGGGACAGAAGATCACGGACCTCAGCGCTGACGAAGTTGAAATGCTTGAGGACGGCAGAACTCAGAAGATCACAAACTTCTCTTACATCACGCTCAATTCAAAGCCCACCGCTACACCGACACCTAATAAACAAGCTGATAAAAACGCTCCCGCTCCTCCACCTGTTAAGTTGCGACCTGAACAAGTGCGACGCACCATCGCCTTAGTGGTCGATGATCTTGGTATCTCATTCGAGAGTGCACACTATGTTCGAGACAGTCTCAAGAAATTTGTCGATCAGCAGATGCAATCCGATGATCTAGTCGCGATCATTAGAACGAGTGGTGGAGTGGGTGCACTTCAACAGTTCACCTCTGACAAACGTCAACTTTATGCTGCGATTGAAAAAGTAAGGTGGCTGGCAACTGGCCGTGGAAGTGTCAGTGCGTTTGCTCCAATAGGTAACGACGCGAGCCTTAACCGCGCAAGCACTGACAGTACATCCGATACTGGGGCAACACGTGACGCCGACATCGATCAACTTCGAGAAGACTATTTCTCAGTTGGCACCCTGGGCGCACTCAACTATGTCGTTCGCGGGTTACGGGAACTGCCCGGACGTAAAAGCGTGGTTCTGTTTTCAGAAGGCTTTCAAATCTTCAACAATAAAGACAGGGCTGTAAACGACAGAATTCTCGCCTCACTTCGCCGATTAACCGACCTCGCTAACCGTGCCTCGGTCGTTATCTACACGATGGATCCCCGCGGATTACCCGTATTGGGACTCTCGGCTTCAGATTCGACGAACGGAATGAGCCCTGAGCAGGTTGAAGAGAAGTTGATTGATCGGCGAATGTCGTTCTTCGAATCACAGGCTGGTTTGGATTACCTTGCAGCTCAGACCGGGGGAATTGCCATAAAGAACACGAACGATCTGAATGGCGGGATGAAAAAAATCATTGCCGACCAAGAGGGGTACTATTTGATCGGTTATCGGCCTGATGATTCAACTTTCGACAAAGTGAATGGCAGGACGAAGTTTCATCACATCTCGCTGAAGGTGAAGCGTTCAGGAAAGTACAACATTCGGATGCGCAATGGCTTCTTCGGCGTCAGCGATGAAGCAATAACTCCGACGGCGCGAACACCTCAACAACAGATTCTCAACGCCCTCGTGTCCCCATTTGCCCAGTCAGGCATTCATCTCCATCTCACGTCTCTTTTTACGAATGACGCTCAGAACGGCTCCTCGATGCGATCGATGCTTCACGTTGATGCACGCGACCTTGAATTCACCAAAGAACCTGATGGAACGCACAAGTCTGTGTTTGATATCGTCGCTGTTGCGTTCGGCGACAATGGTCAAGTCATCGATCAGGCGAGCTATACGCAAACCATTCGAGTAAAGGAGGAGAACTTCGCGAAGGTTATGAACGGAGGCTTCACCTACCGGCTCTCGGTCCCGATCAAGAAAGCTGGCGCTTACCAGCTTCGCACAGCGCTGCGTGACGAGTCGTCGTCTCGAGTGGGTTCGGCTACTCAATTTATCGAGGTTCCGGATATTAAGAAGAACAAGTTGATGCTCTCTGGAGTCGTGTTACGAGGCTTACCAATGGAGGCCTATCTAAACGCAAGTGCAAAAGCAGACCAGCAGAACACAAACGATATCGCAGCCGATGCGTTTCCCTCCGCCGGTCCGGCGCTGCGACAGATGGCGAGAGGGATGGCGCTCGTTTATGCATTCCATATCTATAACGCTCAAGTTGATAAGGACAGCGGGAAGCCTAAACTCAAGACACAGGTTCGCGTTTTTAGAAACGGTGAACTTGTATTTACTGGAAACGAGCAACCCTACGAAATTACGAATGAGAACGATCTAAAACGACTCAACGCGGTGGGCGCTATTCAACTTGGAACGGCGATGGCCCCCGGTGAGTATGTGCTTCAGATCATCGTAACTGACAGCGCCAAAGAAAAGCCCAAGGTGGCAACGCAGTCGATGGATTTTCAAATTGTGAATTAGGTCTTGAACTTTTGGCCTAAGCCTGGCAACTAACAAAGACCAAAGTCCCAAGACCTATTTTCATGCCTTCAATTATCATCGGCACTGCTGGCCATATTGACCACGGCAAGAGTGCACTTGTTCGCGCCCTAACCGGTACAGATCCCGATCGACTTCCCGAAGAAAAGAAAAGGGGCATAACGATCGATCTCGGTTTCGCCGATCTTCAACTCGGCGATCTCCGAATCGGATTTGTCGACGTGCCAGGTCATGAACGCTTCGTGAAGAACATGCTGGCCGGCGCTCACGGAATAGATCTGTTGGCGCTTGTCATAGCTGCCGATGAAGGTGTGATGCCGCAAACACGCGAGCACTTCGATATATGTCGTTTGCTCGGAATCCAGGCCGGCGTAGTCGTGATCACAAAAAGCGATCTAGTCGATGAAGAAATGCTCGCGCTAGTCGAAGACGATGCTAAGGAGTTAGTAAACGGTTCGTTTCTCGAGAACGCTCCCGTTGTCGCTGTCAGTTCTCGCAACGGTTCGGGTTTAGACGAGTTGCGCAAACAGATTCAACGGCTCGCCAAGACCGTTCCATTTCGATCCGCTGAACTAGTAATGCGACTTCCCATTGACCGCGCGTTTACGATGAAAGGATTTGGACCTGTCGTCACAGGAACACTGATCTCGGGCGAGATCGTTGAAGGCGCGGAACTCGAACTGCTTCCGAAACAATCAGCTATTCGCGTACGCGGCCTTCAAGTTCACGGAAAAACTGTACAGAAGGGGGAACCGGGCCAACGAACAGCAGTTAACGTCGCCGGTGTCGATGTCGATCAACTAGAACGCGGGATGGTGATTGCTGAGCCGAGAACCTTAACGCCGACGCAGATCATAGATATGCGACTGGAAGTTTTGCCGCATGCTTCGCGTGGTGTGAGAACTCGATCACGTGTTCGTTTGCACATCGGCGCCGCTGAAGTGTTGGCGCGTGTCCGTGTTCTTGAAGAGGAGGCGGAGATTTCGCCGGGACATTCTGGTCTAGCCCAGTTGCGACTTGAGATGCCAGTCGTTGCGGTTCATGGTGACAGGTTTATCGTTCGTTCGTATTCACCCTCTGAAACAATTGCAGGCGGCATTGTGCTTGACGCTCTGGCAACTAAACATCGCGGCAAGGTAATTGAAAAAACTCGAGTTCGACTCAAGCGTCTTGAGAGCACTAATCGCGTCGAGAAGATAGCCGCGTTGGTAGACGCTTCTATGCTGCAAGGATCAAGGTTCGAGATGTTGGTCGCAGCTACAGGTTGGAAGCGCGAAGTTCTGAAGGAAGTGATCTCCCAGGCGGAGGCCACCAAGGTGATCATTGAAGCTGGCGGAGTCTATTTATCGCCACAAGGTTTTGATCGGCTGTCGAAAAGTGTTCTGGATGAGTTAGCCAGTCATCACAAGCGGGAACCGTTGGCACGCGGCATACTGCGCGAGACGTTGCGCGAAAAAGTCTTCGCTCATTCGAGTGCTGATCTTTTTGGCGGTGTGTTGGCGAAACTTGAAGCTAGCAAACAAATAGTTTCTGAAAAAGATATTGTGCGTGCGGCAAGTCATCGAGTGGGACTGTCCGACGATGAACTGAAACTCAAGCACGCAATTGAACAAAGTTTCATTGATGCTGGCGTTGAAACGCCCACAATCGACGAAGCATTAACTCGTGCAGGAGTGACTGCTCCCACGAAGTCGCACGGCCGGAGAATTCTCCAGTTGCTGATCGATGATAAGACTCTAATAAAAGTGCACAACGAACTGCTGATGCATAAGACTGTCGTCGAAAAAGTGAAAAATAGGCTTCTCCAGTATGGAACCGAACATGAACCGGAGAGGCTGATAGACGTCGCAGCGTTTAAAGATCTAGTCGGCGTATCGAGAAAATACGCCATCCCATTACTTGAGTACTTTGACCGGGAGCGCGTTACCAGACGTGCTGGTGACAAACGACTGATCCTGAAATGAGACTCGGGGCCGATAGTTTTGTGTCTGAGTGGCCATGACGTTCATTCATTTTTGAGGCAGTTCTCGTCTATCTACTCCGAAAAATTGGCTAGCGAATATCTAGCTTGCTTTCACTCTAGCGCGGCGTTAACATGCCGAATCATAGAGTAAACCGTGCGGCTTTTTCCTTAACCTTCATTATTGATTAGCAGGTCGGAGGTTCAAAATGAAAAGCCTGAAAGATATTCTGGCGATCCTGGTGGGGTTGGTCGCAGCTGTGGGAGCAATCTACTACTTTTACAGATTCGTGACTGATCCAAATCCGACAGGTGGACACACCTCAGGATGGATTGCTTTAGGATTGGCAGCGATTGCGTTTGTTTGTGGCCTGATTTACTTCCTGGGTCACGTGAACAAAGAAGAAGAAATTCATATCACGCAGTAGTCAAGTGTGAGTTGTGCCGATAGCTGAGTGTTACCCCCGCCTCCGCTATGAAGACTTGCGCTTGCACCCGACACTATTTCTGGACGCCGTTTGTGCACGATGTGAAAGCGGCTCAAGTGCGCAAGCGGCGCTCGTCTTTTGTAAGGTATACAGCTTCGAAGGAGTCTGCATAATCTCATGTCGTTCCCCGCGCTTCTCATCCTCCTACAAGAACTGAAAGCCACGCAGCCCACTTATTTTGTTCTGGTAAGTTTGGGATTGTTGATTTTGGGCGGAATCGCCTGGTTGGTTGCATCAGTACTTGGCTTCGCGAGGTCTGCCGCGTTTGGACCGTCAGCAAGATGGTTTTCTTACTCGGCAGTGTGCCTGGTCATCTACCACTTGCACTTTCTTCTTTTCGGAGTCTTTGTTTTCCTGGGGATGAGCCAACCTGGTTCGGACATGTCCACTGCTTTAGGTGTCGGATCTTTTTTCAACCTCTTTATCGTTCTGGGTGCTTTCTGTGCCATCATGGGTTTTGTAAAGATGACCAGCACGCGTTAACTGAAACCACCTCTGTTTGATTGTTAATGAATAAGAAACTTTTGGCGATCGCCGCGCTGATCCTTCTGGGGAGCGCGGCGCTTCTCTTTTTGCTGACGGCTTCGAACAAGGATTCGACTGGTCGCTCGCAATTCGTTCGTCAGAGCCGAGGGCGCTTCATCCTCGATGGGAAACCTTTTCGTTTCGTTGGTGCAAACGTCGCTGTCATGTATCGCGATGAGGATCGCGAACGAATGCCGGAGACTTTGAAACAAGCGGCCGATGCTGGAATCAAGGTCGTAAGAGTTTGGGCTTTCGGCGAAGGCGGACCTAACGACGTGAAGCCGATGGCCGACTTTGCCGACTGGCCACGCAACCACTCGTTTCGTCTCAGTCCCGATCAATGGAACGAAGACGCGTTTGTTCATCTCGACAAAGTCATTGCCGAGGCTGCGAAAAACAAGATTCTCGTGCAGTTGTGTTTGACAAACTGGTGGCGAGATACGGGAGGTGTCACTCAGTACCTGCGTTGGGCTGGAATCAACGATGCAGCGGACGACTCACGACCTTTTGGTATCAACAACGAAAAAGCGATCCTTTTCTATTCGAATCCGGAAACGCGTCGACTCTATCGAGAACATCTCAACAAACTAGCAACCCGCACCAACACAGTCACCGGCGTTCCCTATCGCGATGACCCGAATATTTTTGGTTGGGAGTTGATGAATGAAGCACAAGTGATCACTGGTCGCTGGGACGAACGTCGAGCATGGGTCAGTGAGATGAGTAGTTATCTAAAATCGCTCGATCCAAATCACATGATTGCACCGGGGGTGTGGGGATATCGTTCCTCTGCGGAGCGACGAGAGTGGCTCGCTGATCATGCTCTGCCGACAATTGATTATTGCGACGTACATCTCTATCCGCGGGATGATCACAACAGCTTCATTAACAAGCCTGATGCGATCAAAGCGTTTGTCGAAAGTCGCGTTGCGGCTGCTAACTCGATAGCAAAGCCCTTGGTTTTCGGTGAGTTTGGGATGGGCCCGGAAGGTTTTAATAACTTCACTGAAGCCGAATGGTTTAATGCTTTCCTCGACGCGAACTTGCGAGCGGGAAGTGCAGGAGCGATTTTCTGGATCATCACTCCAGACCCTAAACGCGGCTACGGAGTGAACTACACGACAGATAGAGATCGCGACTTGTTCAAGCAGATCAAACTTGCTTCCGACAAGTACGCTGCATTGTCTTCCGCCGAGATTCCTTCAGCGCTTCAAGAGCCATCGAGACATTTGATCCCGCGCCAGTTTGACTGGAGCCGACAAGTCAACGACCCGAGTACAGTTCCACAAATTGTTTTTCGAGATGACAAGAGCGTGCTCTACCAGTTCAAACCTTTAATGGCTACTGCACAGCGTTTTGAAAAGATTGGCGGTGGTCCTGGGTATATCTGGGGTGACGGTAGTGGGTTCGTTGAGTATCGGACGCCTGAAAGATCGGATCGACGACGTGTTAGCGAAATAATCGTACGGGCGCATATTCAACCGGTGTCGCCAACGGATGCTAAGCGGGAGTTTGTGAAGACGCGGGTTACCTTGTTCGTTAACGGATGGAACTGCGGCTCACGGTTGATTCCTTTTGAGGAAGGTAACCAACCGATCATCTCTGAGTGGCGCATGACTGGATTGCTTTTGCGGACACAGGCGATGCGAGGTTTGCCATTGACTGTTCGCTTTGAAGTTACACCGGAGTCTGACTGGTTGTATGGAGTGAATATTTCGAATTGGCCAGAGGGTTACGATTCAAAAGATGCCCGTCCGGTCGAGTTGGAACTTCGGCATTAATCTCCGGATCAACTCGGCGAAATCTGTGTTTTAGTTTTGATCGCTTTCAACGTCGACTCGTCAATTACGTAGACATCGACCGAGTGAACATTCTTCAAGGACATTTGAAAGTCTGGTTTCGACGTAGAAGCTAGTGCTGAAATCAAAGCGTCATTGCTGAAGTAGCGACGTCCGCGTGCCACTATCAAGTAGTCGCCAACCGCTAGTTGTTTCAAACCTTCAGGATCCGACAACGACACACAAACGAGATCGGAACGTCCGTCACGTTGCGCATAGTAGGTTGCAAGCAACGGACTCTCACTCGCAACTCGTGCCCCAATTTTAGCTCTTGGTCCAATTGCGGCGATCGTGTCTCGCATGCTCGCGTCGTAGAACTCATCATGTGGAAAGTACGATCCGGCACGCTCAACACCGCCGCCCAGGCTGTTCATGAAAAGTCGGAAATGCGGGGACGCTTCCACCGCGTCAACAACTGAACAACTAATTGCGATCACAGCCAGAGTCGCCGGCACGTAATGGCGCACACCCGTTCCCCACGAGACTTTCGCTACCCACTTTGCCATCCAGCGTCCGGCGAATTGAATTCCGAGTGCTGAAGTAATCAACACGGCTGGCAGGACTGACGTGTAGTAACGAGTAAACTTCCCGCCGGGAAAACAAAAAGCAATAACCCAGAAGTAGAGCCAGAAGATAATGAAGTAACGACCGTCGCCGAGTTTGCGCCTGAGTAGAAGTGGCAAGCCAATTATGAAACCAAAGACTGTTAAAACCGGAAGCTTGACCCAGGTGAAGACAAGGTAAAAGTAGACTGGAATACCTCGAAGCCAGTCGTCGAAGCGCTGAGTGTAGAGTCGGCCCATGAACTCATAACCATCGTGACTGATACGTTTGCTGCCAGCGAAGAGTCCCATCTGACGCCACGTCTCAGGCAGAAGAATTGTTGGACTGAGAAACAAGAAAACAATTCCCATCACAGTGAAGAAGATGAGGATTCGTTTCTTTCCAAGTCTCCAGCGAGTCTCCGGAAGTCTCTGGAACATCCAGTAGTAACAAAAACTAATCGACATCAGGTGAGGGACATACTTCGAAGCGATCATCGCACCGTAAGCTGCAGCAGTTAGCCAGTAGTACTTCTGCGGTTTCTGATCAGTGCTCTCAGCTGCGCGTTGACCTCGCAACCAGAATACGTTTGCCAGAAGAAAGAAGAACAACAGGAATGTATCTTCCTTAGCTATGCGATTGAAACCAATCGCGCTTGGATCGAACGTCCATAAGGCAGCCGCGATCAACGCGACTTCAGCGCCGAAGAGTTCAGCAGCGATCAGGTAGATCAGAAGTGCAGTTAAGGCGCCGAGGATGGTGCCCGGCAGACGAAGTGCTGTTTCGGGAGAAATGCTTTCGGCCTCGTGTGACGCTACAAAAGATGTGTTGTTCCACTTCTCGGCGAGAATGATGCTGGCGGCTTCCAACGTCTTCATCAACATCGGGTGCTCGCCATTTGCGCCAGTGAGACCGTGGGCACGGTAATCAGCAACAGCGTTTAGCTTGTTGAGCTCATCTTCGCTCAGGCCCTCCGCGCTCAATCCTGTGACGCGGAAACCGAAACCAGCGACGATTAGGACGGCAAGAGCGACTGTGATGAGAGTGCGACTAGCGGATAACACTCCTCGACCAGCGAAGAGTTCGGGTCTCAACCCCGCCGTTATTATTGATTCAACTTGTGCTGACAAAACGATCCTTGAGTTTGTTTACTGGCCGCTGGCGTGTTGAGTAAGGGAGCTCAACAAAGCCCGAAAGGGTAGCGGATGCAGAAGGGGAGTGTCAAAAGGCCAAAGCCAAGCCCTCACTTCATCCCATACAACTTCATCGCATTCTCCCTCAACACCATTCGCGCCAGCTCAAGTGCCCTTTCTCGACTGATCTCTCCGTCGTTCATCATCCCCGTCAATGCCATCGTTAGGGCAGTTCTGGCCGTCGAGTTCGAAAGCCACGCTACCTCAGGCCAATCGACAGCGGGCCCAAATGAAAACGCATCGGTGCCAAACAAAACTCGATCGGGGTATGACTCAAGCCAACTGCGCAACACATTACTCAGCGAGCGTGGATAAAGAAAGAAAGTTTGGGCAGAGATGTCTGCGTAAACATTCGGCTTGCCAAACAATCCTCTCACTTGATCCGTGTATGGCATTCCGCCATGTACCAGTACAAAGTTTGTCTTGCGAAGTTCGGGATCGTTGAACGTCGACTCGAGCAGTGAAGGGTTACTACCGCTTGGTCGATAGTAACTTCCAGCTCCTTCAAGGATGTGAATGTGAATCGCGAGTCCGAGTCGACCCGCTTCTTTGGCGATGTAGTGAAATAGGTAGTCCTGCAGTGCTTTGTAGTCTGGCGCAGGTGGTACGCCTCCTCGCGCGAATCGAGCGTACGTAGCTGTGGCCCTGGCTTTGTTTGGACGATCGAAGTCCAGCAAGCGCAGGTAAGCAGCTTCGTATTTCAGCGCCACTACGCCCTGTTGCTTCTGACGTTCGATCGTTGCAGTTACAACTTTCGCGACGTATTGGTCCAGCGTCGCTGGCAGTCCCTTTAGACCGAGTTCGTTGAGATAACGTTTGAGAAGTTTTTCTTCGCCGGGATAGAAACCGGCGTAGTCGCGATTAGATTTCTTTGCTGCGTCGTTATTGAGCGGAAGCATCAATGCGTCGACAAACGAAACCCAGCGAAAGTTTGGTGAAGTTAGACCACGTCCCATTGCGACGCGATTGGCGAACATTGTTTCAATGTTGAGTTTGTCGAGCACCCAGCTGGGAAAGTTATCCCCTTGCTGCTGATACAACTTTTTCTTGGTCGCAAGTAGTTCTTCGACGTGAGCCGGGGACATGTCGTTGTGACTGTAGCTGTAGAAGAATTTCCACGCTTTAATGAAGTCAGGATTCTCGGGCGACAGTCTCACGGGAAGAGGGAATGGATCGATAGCCTCGAGTGGTAGCGCGTCGTATTCGTCGTCTGGCTTCTCACCATCCATGACGTACTTCGATGGGTGCGCATGATTGTCGATCGCCTTGATCTTGTTGATCTCGGCGAGTAATTGCGGGTCGGGCGTTTGAGCAATAACCGGACTGAATAAGACAGCGAGCAGAAGAAGGCTCTTCAACATCTGGACCTCCAAGGCAGGGGTCAGTGGAGCGAAGGCGTTATATCAGAAGAGACTCGAATCTCGAATCGGGAATTTCGAATTGCGAATCTCTGGTCTGTAATCTAAATTGAACGCCTTACCGCCGCTTTTCAGATTTCGCAATTCGCAATTCGCAATTCGAGATTCGAGATTTCGAGATTCATCCATGGACTCAACTCAACAACTAGCGCGCCGGCTAGGACTCTTCGACGCCACGATGATCGTGATGGGCGGCATCATCGGCTCTGGCATCTTCATGAATCCAGCCGTCGTCGCTCAGCAAGTTCACACTCCGCTTCTAATTCTCGGAGCTTGGATCTTTGGAGGACTTCTCGCGCTAATCGCCGGATTTGTCTGGGCCGAACTCGCTACCTGGCGTCCAGATGTCGGCGGACAATACGCTTACCTTCGTGAAGCCTTTCATCCTTCAATCGCTTTTCTCTACGGATGGGTGCTGTTGCTGGTGATCCAAACGGGAGGCATGGCTGCAGTTGCAGTTACTTTCTCGCGTTACTTCTTAGAGATGGCCGGTCTGAACACTGGTGACTCATCATTGACGGATTTACGTACGAGCATGCTGGCGGCTGTTGTCCTTGCCGTCTTGACGATCATCAACTGCTTTGGTGTGAGAGCTGGCAGTACAGTTCAAAGCATATTCATGGTGTTGAAGATCATCGCTATCGTCGGACTGGTTGTCTGCGGACTACTGCTCGTCGCACCAAATGCTGTAGCTCCCAAAGCTAGTGGCTTGTTAGATCGACCACCTTCAATGGATCTAGTAACAGCATTTGGCGGCGCACTGGTTCCAGTACTATTTGCTTATGGTGGTTGGCAGACTGCAACTTTCCTTGCCGGTGAGATCAAGGAACCGGAGAAGAATCTAGCCCGCGGATTGATCTTTGGCGTAGCGGGCGTGGTCGTTCTCTACCTCGCCGCGAACATTGTTTACATTCGAGTGTTAGGAACCGACGGGTTGGCGCTCGCGAAAGCACCGGCTTCAGAAGTCATGCGCCGTGGGTTGGGAGAACTTGGCGCGCGGATCATTGCTACCGGTATCGCGATCTCGACAGTTGGTTTTCTGAGTCAAAGTATGCTCACTGCACCAAGAGTGTACTTCGCGATGGCCCAGGACAAACTGTTCTTCAAACAAGTTGCAAAAGTACATCCAAAGACACGAGCACCAATTGTAGCCATCGCCTTACAAGGAATACTCGCAATCGTCATTGCCTTCTGGGGACGTTACGAACAGATTTTGAACTACGTTGTTTCAATGGATTTCATCTTCTTCGGATTGACTGCCTGCTGCATTTTTGTTTTCCGGAAACGTGAGGGTCTGAGTTCGACGCGTACACCCGGACATCCGTTCACGACCATCTTGTTCATTGCTGCGTGCTGGTTAGTTGTACTCAACACGATCATTCGATATCCAAGTAACACTTTGATAGGCATAGCAATACTTGTCGCCGGCATACCGGCATACCTCTTTTGGAGTAGAAGAACGGAGTACTGATGTCGATGGGCCAGGTAATGAGTTCGGAATACATGTACTGGGCTAAGACCAGCTCGAGTGCGAAGTACAATCTTGCCACGAGTGGTCTCGCAAATCTCACGATGAAGGATTTGCGAGTGTCGCTCGATGATCTTGAGATTACCGATGGTGGTTACGGCTACGCGCCGCTGATGGAGGCAATCGGTTCACGTTACAGAGTGCCGACGAAATCGATTGTTACCGCAGCCGGAACAACCTTCGCGAATCATCTCGCTATGGCTGCTCTCGTAAGACCCGGGGATGAAGTGCTCTTCGAAGCGCCCGCTTACGAACCAATGCTCGCAGCCTTGCAATATCTCGGGGCTGAAGTGCTACGTGTTCCTCGTAAGTTTGAAGAAAAGTTTCGAGTTGATCCAAATGCTATTGAGAATGCTTTGAGCGATCGTACTCGGTTGATCGTTTTAACGAATCTACATAACCCGAGTGGGGTCTTAACTGACGATGACACTCTAAAAGAAGTTGGAGAACTCGCGACGCGCGTTGGAGCTCGGGTGCTTGTCGACGAGGTCTACATCGAGACGCTTTTCGAAACTGAACCACGGACCAGCTTTCATCTGGGCAATGAGTTTGTAGTAACGAACAGTTTGACTAAAGCGTTTGGTGTCAGTGGGCTCAGATGTGGGTGGATTTTGGCGGAACCAGAACTCGCAAAGAAGATGTGGCTGCTGAACGATTTGTTTGCCGCTACACCCGTGCATGCTGGTGAGCGTTTGAGTGTGCTCGCGTTTCAGCAGATTGAAGAATTGGCTGCTCGGTCTAAAGCAACACTCGATCGAAACAGAGCGATGCTGAATGAGTTTCTAGATACCCGAGAGGACCTCGAAGTTATTCGACCTGAGTTTGGGACCATCATGTTTCCGCGCGTCGTGAATGGATCCTCCGAAAAACTTTGTCGCTTGCTGCGCGAGAAGTACGAGACGTCAGTGGTGCCTGGTCGCTTTTTTGAGATGCCTGCACACTTCCGCGTCGGTATTGCTGGTGATAGTCAGGTTCTAGAAGAAGGATTGGTGAGACTTGGTGCAGCTTTAGATGAGTTGAATTGAGCTCTCATTCTCCTCGATCCTTAGCTTGGGTAATTGTCCAATCTTCAACGGTTTTCCAGCCTACAAATGAGGTCGTCGTATGCCGGGTAAACCGTTAAAACGGTTTCAGGAAAGTTGCTAAAGGGAGGACCCCCGAGCTGAAGCTCGGGGAGAATGAGAGAAAACGCTAAAGCGTGGAGTAAGTCGAGCTGAAGTGCTAGGGCGTGGAGTACGCTGAGAGATCGTTTACTTGTTCTTCTTCACATCTTCAAGTACTAACCAATCACGAACTTGCTCAGCGGCTTCAATGCCGACTGCTTCAGTTGTGATCCTGATCGGTGTCCCACTTGGCCAGTTGTCTTTCTTCACATTGGGACCACCAACCGCCTTATAAAAAACTTTACCCTTGAACTTTTCATGACCAGATTGCGGAGCAAAGACCAAGACGTCGACGTCAAGATCAGGTGAGTTGAGAAAGATAGTTCCTTTTTGAAACGTGTCGACATCAAATTTCACCAGGACCAGGATGGCTTCGGTCTCGATCTTGGCGCGCTTGACCATGGCGTCTCTACGATAGTCGCCGATAGAAGTGGCGGTAACATTCTTGATCTCGTTCAAGCGACTTAAAATGTTCTCGTAAATAGCGTCCTCACTCATGAGGTGCTTGGACGTTGGTTGTCGAGCTACAAGCAGCTTGACCTTGTGAGTCAGATCGCGTGCACCGAGTTTAGCGGCAGTTTCTTCGTTGGTTTTTGGAAGTGGGGGCGTTTCAGCCGGCTTTGACTTACGGCCTGATTGAGCAAACGCCTGGCTCGTGAGCAAGAGTAACAAGCTCGACGCGGCGAAAAACCCTTTTCTATGACGTGATCGCTGAGTGCCGGGGAATCGGAACATGTCAGATCCTTCTTTTCCAGCGGTACCACCCTTAGAAGCGGCGACAGTCTACAAGGTTGCGTCGGACTTTGTGAATTGCCCGCCGCTTCACCTTGTCGAAATTGACCATTCCGCCCTCGATTTCGTGGACTCTTCACGCCATTACAAAGCTATCCACAAAACTACACGAACGAAAACTTCTTTAGAAGAACACCTAGCGTCCTCGCTTCAGCGCGTTCTCGATGGCGATCCTAATCGCATCGTATGAGATATCTGCGACCAGTTTCCCATTCACAAAAAAAGTAGGTGTGCCATTCACGCCGATCCGTTCAGCATCATCAACGTCTCTTTGTACCTGGGCTCTAAACTTCCTGCTCTCCAGTGCAGCGTCAAACTTGGCCCGGTCCAAACCCAACTGAGTCGCATAGCGCTTCAAGTCCGGAACCGACAAAGCAGACTGATGCTCGTAAAGCAGAGAAGTAAACTCCCAGTACTTGCCTTGTTCACGCGCCGCCTCTGCCGCTTCAGCCGCGACGAAAGCGTCTGGATGTTGATTCAGTGGGAAATCCCGAACGACAAAATTCACTCTCTGGCCAAACTCGGCAACCAGCTTTTCAACGTCAGGGTGGTGCGTAGCACAACTGGGACACTGAAAGTCAGTGAATTGAATAACGGTCACCGTTGACTTCGCATTTCCGCGCATCGGCTGATCGTCAGTGCTGATTTTGAAGACCGGAGATTCAGGTGGTGTCAGATAGAGTTGAATAGCTGAGTTCTTTCTCAGTTCATCCGCGAAAGCCTTGCTCAGTTTTTGTTCTTCCTGGCTAGTCAAGTACTGAATGATAGAGAGCTTCACATCGTCAAAGCTGCCATTCACTCTCGCCTTATTCTGGGTGTAGAAATCTTTGGCCTGCTGATCAGTGATAATGGGCATCTTTCCGCGCACGTTTCTCGTGAGTAGCGTTTGAGGCGTTATGTTTTGACGCTTTGCTTCCTGTTCCAAAAGGGTATCGTTGATCCGTTGGTCCACATCGTTCTTGCGTAGCTGGTACACCTGTTGTTGAACCTGGTAGATGAGTGGTTTCAGTGCTTCCTCTACATCTCGCGAAGTGAATTGTCGTCCGCCGGCAGTGGCAAAGACGCGGTTGAGATCATCGTCGGTCGTGGGAGGCGTGACGTTGGGAATCAGGATCTTTACGTTGGCAACAGCACGCAACGTTGCCGCTAATTTTTGAGCTTCGACTTGTTCACGCTCGGATCGCAAGTAAGCAATAATTTGAGGTTTGACCTTTTTGTAATCATCGCTCAGCTGTTCCTTCCGCTGGTTGTAAAAGAGTTCGGCTTCAGCGTCGGTGGGCTGCGCAACTTTGTCGATTACATCAGTCTGGACAAACTGCTGCGGGGTTTGTCCGCGCCGCTTAGCTTCGGCCTCGAGCAGATAGCTGTTGATTAACAGGTTGAGTCGATCCTCGCGCGCTTTGATCACTTCGTTCTGCAAAACGCTGATCTTATTTTGAGTATCGCTACCTAACTCCTTCTTCGTTATTTTGGTGCCGTCGACGACTGCCAAAACGGTTACTTGGGGCTTGTCCTCACAACCACAAGGATCATTCGCTGTTTGAGGAAGAGGTAAGAACGAAAGTAGCTGAATTAATAAAAGGCAAAGTGTCATAGTGGAATAAAAACTATTGGTCATTGGGTCATTTGAGATTTGTCATTTGTCATTTGTCATCTACAGCCTCACTAATTACCCGCGTATGAGTTTGATGAAAAAGGGGCTTTGTTCGTGTTGTTTCGTGTGATTTCGTGGATTCAGTTTTAATGGTTCGGAAAAAAGCGCTGGACGAAACCTCACGAAAAAACACTAAACAAAACTCCAAGCAAGATGATTTTTGCGAGAGACGATTAAGACTTGGACTAGGTCTCCCAAACAGCCCTGTCAAGTAACAAATGAGAAAAGTCGAATGACATTGACTGTCAATCTATCTTTGCTCGCAACGCCTTAATCGCTTCACGAGCGTAATACGTCAGTATGATGTCTGCGCCGGCTCTTTTGATGCTGGTCAAAGTTTCCAACATCACACGCTCCTCATCAATCCAACCCTTTTGTGCGGCAGCTTTGATCAGTGCGTATTCACCCGACACGTGATACGCCGCAACCGGCACATCAAATCGCTCTCGAACTGTTTTCAGTATGTCGAGATACACGGTTGCGGGTTTCACCATCAAGATGTCTGCACCCTCCGAATAATCCAGCTCTGCCTCGCGCATGGCTTCGCGCGCATTGGGCGGATCCATCTGGTACGCGCGTCGATCACCGAATGCCGGTGCACTGTCAGCGGCTTCGCGAAAGGGTCCATAGAACGCTGAGGCGTACTTCACTGCGTAGGCCATGATCGAGATGTCAACGAGACCTGCCGAATCAAGTGCGTCTCGAATGGCGCCGACTTGTCCGTCCATCATTGCAGAAGGTGCAACTACGTCAGCTCCTGCCTGGGCCTGGCTCAACGCTGTGCGTGCCAGCAATTCGAGTGACTCGTCGTTGATGACCTCATTGTCGCGAACCACACCACAGTGACCATGCGAGGTGTACTCGCAAAGACACGTGTCAGCCATGACGATCAACTCAGGCGTCGCGGACTTGATTGATCGAATCGCTTGCTGCACGACTCCGTCTTTCACGTACGCGCCGGTCGCAAGTTCATCTTTTGTTTCGGGAAGGCCAAAGAGTATTACGCTGCGAAGGCCAAGGTCGAATCCGGCCGCTGCTTCTTTAGTGGCTTCGTCGACTGAAAGATTGAAGACACCAGGCATCGAAGAGACTTCGCGCCTCACCCCAGAACCGGTACAGACAAAGAGCGGAAGAACAAAGTCGTCGCGAGACAGTTGCACTTCACGTACTAGCGAACGGAGTGCGGCTGATCTACGAAGACGACGTGGACGATGAAGAAGATCTGACAATGCGTTGACTTCCTTTTCTTAGGGCTTTGGCCTTGGGCCTTCGAACTTCGCGTTGAAACAAATGCCAAAGACCGAAGGCCTATTCACCAACGATGATATGCCGGGTGGCCCGGTTTAACAGCTACAAAGGTTCCCCGACATGTCGCACAGACTTTGTCGTGCGCGATGAGTTCACCTTCAACAATGGCGCGTTCATCAGTCGATTCAACAACGCGAGCCACCAATTTGATCTTTTGATCAGTTGGTGTCGGGCGAAGGAGCTTGATTGAGTAATCCGCAGTGACTGTACAAGGCGGTCGGTCGGCGCCATTCTTATTCATCAGGTGCCACGTCGCTGCCCAGTTCAAATGACAATCGAGAAGTGACCCGATAATGCCGCCGTTAAGTACACCTGGAAAAGCTTCGTACTGTTGAGTCGGTTCCCACTCGGCGACGACTTCGTCACCAATAGCAAAACTTCTCACATGAAGTCCGTTGGGATTAGCTGGACCACAACCAAAGCAAGCGTTGAGTGGTGCGAATGTTTCTTGTAAAGATTTTTCTGTCGTGCTCATTGTGTGTTCGTCAGTAGTCAGTAGTCAGTTAGTTGTTAGTAGTCAGTTAGTTGTTAGTAGTCAGTTAGTTGTTAGTAGTCGATTGTTTCCGCGCCACCCCAACGGCTATCAACCCCAAACGGGGTTGCGTCCATTGCTGGGGAACGTTCTGAAACGTGAAGGACGCCCCTGACAACCAACTCACTTCCTCAACTCTTGTCGCAACTTAAAGCGTTGCACCTTGCCCGTCGCCGTGTAGGGAAACTCTTTCACAAACACATATCGCTTTGGACGTTTGAAGCGCGGCAACGATTGCTTAGCCAACTCATTCAACTCTTCTTCAACCTCCGCGAAGTTCGATTCTACATCGTTGCAAACGACAAAGGCACACGCGCATGGAAGACGGTCGGAATCAAAGTCTTCCACTACTGCTACACTCCGTACACGCTGGTGCTTTATTAAAACGCCTTCAACTTCAACCGGTGAAACCCACTGTCCACTCGACTTGAAGCAATCGTCACCACGACCCATGTGAAACCAGTAACCTTCATCGTCTTGTCGGTAAAGGTCGCCGGTTCGAACCCAGCCGTTTACAAACGTCCGACTCGTCACATCTGGTCGTTCCCAATAGCCGATCGCTGCACTGTCGCCTTTGATCCAAAGATGTCCCTCGTTGCCTTGCACCGGTTGTTCGTTCTCGTCTAACAGACGCGCCTCGTACCCTTTCAGGATCTTGCCACTGCTTCCATAACGTACCTCATTGAATCGGTTCGACATGAACATATGCAGCATCTCCGTCGATCCGATCGCATCAAGCACTTGCACTCCAAATTCCTTTTCCCACTCTTCGCCCAGATGCGCCGGCAAAGCTTCACCGGCTGAAACGCACAACCTCAGACTTGAACAATCGAGAGCCGCTATCGATCGGTGATGTTCGAGTAAGAGGTTGTAAACAACTGGCACTCCGAAAAAGATTGTTGGCTTCGTTTCTTTGAGTATGTCAGCAACCACGTGAGGTGTTGGTTTATCGCTGCACAGGATCGACGTCGCACCATTCAGCAATGGAAAAGTAAAACTATTTCCCAACCCGTAGGCGAAGGGCAGTCGAGAAGTTGAGAACAGGCGATCCTCGGGAGTAACCCTAAGTACTTCCTGACAGAAAGTAGCGTTGGTGTACAGGACATCGCATTGTCGATGAACTGCACCCTTAGGTTCGCCAGTACTTCCAGAGGTGTAGAGGATGAACGCCGGTTCGTCTGGTTCCGGTTCGGGAAAGTCGGGAACCGCTAAAGGTGCCGTTTCCTCTTTAAATTGTTCCAGCGTCTTACGAGCAGTTCTGGATCCAGTTCGATCGACGACAACTACGTCCCGCAACTGCTGCAACTTTTCCGACGCATCTGTCAGGAAGCTATTGCAGAGATCCTCCTCGATCAGTGCCCAGCGTGCCCCAGAGTTGTTAAGTATTGAACGTTGGTCCTCGATACGTAGTGCCATGTTGATGGGAACGGTGATTGCTCCCATCAAACATATGGCGATAAACGCCTCTACAAACTCCCGCGAATCATTCAGTAACAAAGCGACGCGGTCGCCACGCTTGATACCCAGTGACGAAATAACTCGGGCAGTTTTCAACGTCTCTTCGCGGAGTTCGCCGTATGTGATTCTGCGATTACCAAAAATGATGGCCGTCGAATTGGAGTCGTTTTTGAAAACGGCTTCGAAGAGGGTCATAGAAATGTCCGATACGCTTTAGCTTGTCGTGACTTTAGCAAACGGTACTTCAATCCCAATAACAGCTCAATAAGATCACGACCGGCCTAGAACTTCTTTGAAAAGTCAGCCTGGCAGCCATGAAGTCAGAACCACGGCGCGGTAGCGAGTGGCTCAAATTAAACACGGTGAGCCCCGTAACCACAGTGTTTGAGGCACTCGCTACCGCGCCGTGGTTCTGACTTCATCGCCACGAGGACTATTTTTGCTGAAGCTCTAAGGCATATCGGACATCAGAACAGGTGCACTTATGGAAGTCTTGATCATTCTCGTCATAGCGCTCGCAGTTGTAACGGTGACTGGACACGTCATCTGGATGCTACTGTCTGCGGTAGTCAGGTCGTTTACTGAATCTGAGAAACCAAAACCGATACCCGATCTACAGAACTGGCGTTGTCTCAGTTGCAACAACAACATGCGACAAGGCTGGGACTTTTGTGGGTCGTGTGGTGCAGCCAAAGACCCGAACATTCTCAAGTCAAAGTTGCGAGAACTCAACATCGCTGAGCGACTCTTTGAGCGTCTTTACCATGAAGCCAAGATTGCAGCTGATCTCTTTGAGTCAATCAAGTCAGCGATAACTGCTGAACGAACACTTCTAACTGTCCCCGCGGTCAGTACTGCGCCTGCGGCGATCCGAGTTCAGCAACCAGTCGTCACTCCAAAACCTCCCGTCTACAAGCCCGAACCTGTTGTTGTTACGAGGGCGCCTCAGCCACAACCGGTACCAAAACCGCAGCGGCCGCCACGTCGATCGTTTTCAGAAGTACTCAACTCTTTCATGGAAGAGAGCAACATCCGTTGGGGCGAGATCATCGGTGGTCTCTTAATCATCGGTTGTTCCACTGCGCTTGTTGTCAGCTTGTGGGCGCAGATCTCTCAGATCCCAGTGCTGAAGTTCTTGATCTTCACGACTGTCACTGCACTCTTATTTGGCACCGGCCTGTACACGGAACACCGTTGGAAACTGCCAACAACGAGTCGAGGCATTCTAACGATCGCAACTCTGCTCGTACCACTCAACTTCCTCGCGATCGCAGCCGTGTCATCGGGCGACACTTCGGGCCTCCTCGTGTTAGGCAGCGAACTGGTCGCCCCTGCGATCTTCCTTTGCCTGGTCTACTTCGCCGGTCGAGTCATTACGCCGGGTTGTGCGCATCTACTTGCCGCCGGAATCCTCGGATCGTCTGTCGGTCAAATTCTCGTTCGACACTTTGCCACGGCTGACGCATCACCATTAACACAAGTAGCACTCGGTGCGTTTCCCGTACTCTGCTACCTCATCTCAGTTGTACTCGCGCTTCGTCGAGTGCTTGCTGATCGCAAGGTTGATGAAACTGAAACCACCACAGTCTTCACGATACTCGGCACGATGAGTTTCGCCGCTCTGTTGCCATTTGGGTTGTTGCTCTACAAGTCTGGACCAATCGCGATGTCGATGATGTACCTCGCACCCCTCGTCACTCTTTGGGGCGTGCCGATGCTTGCCACAGGCACAGTGCTCTGGAGACGAATCGACAACAACAAACTCATTGCATCACGCACTGCTGGGACCGCACTCGCAGTACTTGGCCTGTTGATTTCATTAGCTGGTGTTCTTTTGGCGTGGCCTAATCCGGCCAGCATAGTTCCTGCTGCGCTGATGAACGTTGCGATCTTGTCGATACTCGCAGTCGTTCTCGAAATACCAGCAGCTCATGTACTGGCCGCGAGTTGTTTCGCTTTGGCTTACCACGTTCTGTTTCAAGTGCTAGCTGGTCGAATCGATTGGAAAAACTGGCGGACCGAATCGCTCGTCGGTGTCAGTTTGGACATTAGTACCGGCTGGTCACTGATTGGAGCGTTTGCAATTTTCACGATCATTTCTGATTGGCTTGCGCGACGGAATAGAGAAAGCATCAGCGTTGCCTATCTTGTTTCCAGTGGACTGGTTGCAGTTATCAGCCTGTACACGATCACGGTGTTTGGTCCACTCAACGGTGCCTCGCTTCCCAGCATTTGGATCGCGTACGCCATCTATGCAGTTGGCTCGTTCTGGTTGGCGTTTCGCCGTCGGCTCACCTTATTCACATGGAGTGGTGCAGCGTTAGGTTTGTTTGCCTTGGCGAGTGCATTTGCCTGGAGCTTTGAACTTTCGTTTCCCTGGCAAACGGCATTGCTGGTTCACTCCTCGCTCTGCACAGTTGCCGCGATACTTCTATGGCGACGATCGACTTTGCAACCGATCGCTAAACCACTTAATTATGCAGCACTGATCTCACTCGGGTTCGGCGTTATCTCTTTCTTTCAAACGAATCCTTGGCAAGTCACATGGATGCAGACCGAACGACTCCTCTGGATTTCGGGGATCCTCTTGCTGACACTCTGGTTGAATCGACGACAACTTTTGTTCGTCGCATTGCAAGTTGCGTTAACCGCCACCGCCATACTTGGAGTGAAAGCTACCCTGCAGGGATTTGAGTGGTACAACTACTTACCACACGCGTTTCTCCATCCCGCTGCGCTGCAAATTCAAGGGACAGTTCTCACCTTGCTCAGTTTGATCTGGATCGCAACGCGTAGTTCGCTACGACGAGCTGTCACGAACGACCAACATTCATTAGCTGGACTTTGGAGACTACTCGACACGAAGTACTCGGTCGACAGAATTATCCCGTGGATCCTTCTCGGTGCGTTTGTCTTGTTTACGATTTATGGAGCGGCGTCAGGTGTAGCCCTTGAGTTTGCACAGACCGGAGCTGTGTTCACTGGCTGGAACATCGCAGGCTTTCCTCATCAGGAAGCGCTTGGCTTCGGTTCATGGGTGCTTCTCGGACTGCTGACGCTCGTGATGTTTGCGAACTCATGGGAAAGACGTCAGCACGTCCCACTGCTTGGCGCATTCATAGCACTCTTGACGCTCATTCCTTTGCTAGCCGCAAGATTTGAAGATCAACTGGCAACTGCGACTGCTTCAAGATTTTTGGCGACGTCGTTTTTCATTGCTGGTTCTGTCGCTGTTTGGAAGCGTAAACAGATCTTTGCGCTACTCAAATCACTTGGGTGGCCCAAACTTGACGTTGAAGGTGAGCAATTCGCTTCTTACGGAGAAGTCTTGCTAAGCGCTACTGTCGTACCGGTCTTACTCCTAACTGGTTATGCGTTGGTGCGTACTCTCACTCTCGCACCAGTGCAGGGTCCGATTGCTGGAGCTTTTGCGCTCATCAATCCAGTTGTCTCTTATTGCATTCCACTTGTACTGATTGCTTTGGTATTCGCCGGCTACGCAGTTCGAGAACGGATGCCGCAGTTAAACGCCTTCTCGGGTTTGCTGTTGTGTCTGATCGCTCCGTTTGCATACCTGTTTGTCACCGTAAGTTCGACCTCACCACTCGATTCAGTTGCTCTGATCAAAGTACTTCAACTTAGTGCGGTAAGCTTTGCAGTTCATTCACTACTCTGGACTGGTCTAAGAAAGAACTGGCTGCAATCACTTGAATCGAAGTCAGGTGAAGTCGACTCTCTGATACGAGTTGAGATGATCCTTGCGGTCTCACTCAACTTCCTGGTCATCGCTCCCTTAACTGTTTTTCTGACGCTATGGAATTACAACGGCGCCGCGACACTAGCTGCAGGTGACGCACTTGGCTGGGTTTCGTTTGGATTGACTTCACTCGCACTGGTCGTGATCCAGAGGTCGCGCGGAAAACGCGTCAGTGCCGACACACTAGGTGCAATGATGTTGGCGGTTGTCAGTCTCGTAGCTTTCGGTTTGGCAAACCTGGGCGGCTCACTTTCGATTTGCGTCGCAACTGTCGGAGTAGCAGCAGTAGCGTGGTTCATGTTTGTTGCTTCGTATCTGCCGAACGTCGCGAGTCAGAATCGTTTCTTGTCACTCTTCAAACTAGACGAGGCGTGGTCCAAGACAGCGGTTCAGTGGAGTACCGTGTTAGGTGGGCTCGCAGTCTTCCTGAGTCTTCGTCTTGTTCCCGTTGTCAGGAAGCCAGGTATTTCGTGGACGTTAGTTCCACTTGTTTCTATGTGTGTTCTTGCCGCTTGTCTTCAGGCAAAGACGCTGCGTCGTGCCTACCTTTACCTCGCGGGAGGCTTCTTCAACCTGGCTGCCGCTATTTGGTGGCTCATGTATACCGACAGACTTGATTGGTCATTCTGGGACTTCAGCATTGTCGTAGCTTCCTTAACGGGACTGCTTTGGCTGGTTTTGGAATTGCGAGCTAGACGTTTGCGACCCGAAGCCAATCGTTTGGTTAAACTGTCGTACCACCATCTCGTCGCGTTTTGTTCGATGGGTCTACTCATATTGCCAACGCTTGACAGATTTGGTGGGACTTTGATGTCGCAGTCGGATTGGTTGCAGTGGGGTGCTTTTGTTTCAGTACTGTCGTTGCTCTTTGCGATTTTGTGGGATAAACGCGCGAAGTATGCGACGGCTGCACTCTACGTACTGGGATTGATTGGGGCAACGATGTTGTTAAGTCAACTCGATCTGACTTCTGAGAAGCTAACTTGGACCACCTTGATGTTCCTTTCGTCTTACTCGCTGGCAACAACTCTGCTCTGGCATAAGCGGGGTAGGGTCATAGAAATAGCAAAACGAATTGGAATCGTTCCCAGAATTGAACCCGAAAAGACTGAATTGGTCTGGCTCAACGTCGTCAACGTTGTCGCTGTTTGGACGATGTTCGCGATTGTCTTCTGGATGGATCTGAGCTTTGACAGTTTCGCGATGCGTCTGTCCGCGGGATTGGCGGTTATTGCTCAAGCAATCACGTTTGGATTGTTTGCCGAGGGTGTTGGGCGTGAACGTTGGCAGCGCGCTTCGATAGTTACTTTCCTAACCGGTGCGGTGCTCTTCGGTTGGGCGTGGCTGACGCCTGGAGTAAATGCAACCTGGTTGAACCGGAGTGTGATCGTGATGGTTGAAGCCGTGGTGTTCACTTCACTCTATGCGTTATCACTCGAGCAACTGAAGTCGCTGAGTGAGAAGTGGTCAAACTCGATAAAGGCTTGCTTACCAGCGTTACTAACTATCGGTTGGCTAGCGCTTATGTTTTGTTTGAGCACTGAGGTATCGTACCAAGTCCGGTTTGGCGAAGTTAACATTCACCCGGTTTCATTAGTCGCCATAGGTGTAACGCTAATCGGAGCAGTCGTGGCTCCGATCTTGTTCGCACTCTCACCAGCACATGATCCACTCAATCTTAGTGAGCGTGGGCGAATGAAATATGTTTACGTCGCCGAGTTGATGTTGGCGCTGCTGTTTCTGCACGTGCGATTGACGATGCCCTGGTTGTTCCATGGTTTCTTCGAAGCCTATTGGCCGCTCGTGTTGATGGCGATTGCGTTTGGAGGAGTGATTGCGAGTGAAGCACTGAGCAAGCGTAACGTGCTGGTTCTGGCAAAACCGATCGAACGTACTGGAGTCTTCTTGCCGCTACTGCCAGTCATCGGCTTCTGGGTTGCAACATCACAAGTCGATTATTCATCACTGCTCTTCGTCGTCGGTGCGCTGTATGGACTGATGAGCATTCTTCGCAAGTCGTTCGTGTTTGGAATCCTTGCCGCAGTGTCAGGTAACGCTGCGCTTTGGTACATCCTCCATCGAACTGCTGATTACCAGTTTTTCCAACACCCACAACTGTGGCTCGTTCCCGCAGCGTTGTCAGTACTGGCAGCCTGCTACCTGAACGAAGAGAAACTTTCAGATGACCAGATGGCGACGATGCGATACCTCTCGCTGGTTGCGATCTATGCGTCTTCAACTGCTGACATCTTCATCAACGGTGTCGCCAACTCTCCATGGTTACCGCTTATCCTTGGAGCCTTTTCGTTGGCGGGCGTGTTCTCAGGAATCATGTTGCGCATCCGTGGCCTGTTACTCATGGGGTCAGTATTTCTTTTGCTGTCGATTACCACGATGATTTGGTACGCATCAGCGAATTTCGGTTGGACATGGCTATGGTACGTGGCAGGAATAGCGACAGGCGCAACGATCATCTTCATGTTCGCTGTGTTTGAAAAGAAGAGAAGTGATGTTCTGCGGCTTGTTGAGGGTCTTAAGGAATGGGAGATCTGAAATAAAATGAAACTGGGTGCGCAGGTGGCAACGATGTCCGACACGCTTTTAATTTGTCGTGACCTGAATAAGGAGCATTCTAATCTTTCTGGGGCGTCTCTTTTAACTTAACGACAAGCTGCAGAGGCTTTGCAAACTGCCGTGAGTTTTTTTGTGTTCTTTCGTGTTTTCGCGGATCGGTTTTAATGTGTCAGAAAAAGGCAGTCCACGAAACCACATGAAATAACCCGAAACAAAACATTCCAGCAAGATGAATTTTGCAAAAGGCTCTGCAGCGCGTCGGACATTGTTGACTCCTGCGCTCCCGTAAAGTCCTGGCAGCTACATGTGACAATCGCGTTGGAGTTTCTTATAGTCTCGCGACTCGATTCGCAGGTACCAAGGAGACTTAATGAGGAAACTAGCCATTTCGTTGCTGTCGGCAGTCTTGATGCTGACATTTGTTGCACTTGTCCAGGCCGAGAGCTTTGGCGTGAAGGAGTATGACGACTTTCACGATGTACTTCATTACTTACAACACGAGGCACTACCAAAGAATGATCTCGCGACCATTCGTAATCGTGCTGAAGAGTTAGTGAAACTCGGTGATGCGATAGTGAAACTTGGCGTACCCGATAAAACCAAGTCAGACAAGGTCGAAGCATTTAAGAAGGAACTCGCAAACTTTGAGAAGTTCCTGGCCAAGTACAGTGCAGATGCGAAGTCAGGCTCCGACGCCGACCTCAAGAAATCTTACGAAGCAGTCCACGAATCTTTCGAAGAACTCGCGCACATGCTACCCCGTTGAGATTGCGAGAATGCGGAAATGCGAAATTTGAATAAATCGCGCAATCTCGCATTGCCGCAATCGCTTTTTTACTTCTCGTCAAGCTTCCTGCCTGCGTTCAGGTTGTCCCAATTAAGAATCGCGTTGTAGACGAGCATATAACTTCCCTTGGTCTGTCCGCGCCAAAACGGGTTCGTTGAGAACAACAACACGTGACCATTGCCCTGTGGAACGTCAATCACTGCTGGTCTCTGTGCGATTTCGTCGCCACCATCTAACAAGCCTGAAACAAACAAGTCGCGACTGTCGGCGTAACGAACAACCACGCGTGGTCGATACGCAGGCGGAATCAGTCCAACAGCATTACGTCGATTCTCATCCGTAACCGGAGGAGCTTCCCACAACTCAACGCGTGCTGGAGGATCAGGAATCTCTGCGGGTGGTCGACCTTGAACCACATCAGGATCATCGGGTGTCCCGCGTCCAGTCGCACGACCTGCCGGGCGACCTCTGCCACCACCAACTCCGTTGTTGACTCCGAAGATTGGACCATTCGAACAGTACATAGCTAACGAGTCGCTATAGCCATAAGCGATTGGACTGGTTGAGTCGACAGTCTTCATTCTCAGTATCACACCGACTGCGCGTAGACGACTCGAGCGGTTTACAGTGACTCCCCCAGTGAAACCGTAGTTCACCGCAAAGTCCGAAGTGTCGTCGACTGTGATGAAGAGTCCGCCATCGCGGACAAACTTCTGCAGGTTCTGCAAACCAGACCAGCCTAGACCCGGACGCATATCATCTGTCTCGTCAGTCTTCCCAAGGTTTGGAGTTAGCGTTGTCGTCTTCCAGGGAATCGGGTTGCCGTACATCGGTAAGCCATTGATGATCTGTTGTGCACCACGTCCGACTGGAGCAAACACAATCACATCGTACTTTGCCTTGAGGTTCGCATCCTTCGACGCGTCTTGTGTGCTGATGTAGGCGAATGGAACCTGGTTCTGATCGAACCCGATGCGGTACCAGCCTTCATCCTGTGTTGATAACCACGTATGCATGATGGCGACCCGTGGAACCTTTATCGGATGAGTTTTAACTGACGGCGCATCGGCAACTGCGTACACTGGGATACCAAGTTCGTTAGCGACTCGCTGTAATTCGTTACTTCCTTTTCGAATAATGAACGAACCGCGATTGAACTTCTTCCCGGCTGCTTCAAATGGTTCCTCCGCACTCTCCATTTCGACATCTTTCAGCCGGAAGCGAAGTGTCACAAGTGCGTTATCTGCATTGTGATTGATCAAGTAGACAGAACCGGTGTTGTTAATTCCGCCCGTTGCATTAACTGAACCTGTTACACGATCCATCGGGACTTGAAGAACTTTTCCGTCAGTCACACGAACTGCTTCGACATTCGCAAGTTCACCCATCGTCCACGAGGTGTCGTCATAGATGTCTGTCTGTGGGTCGTTCGGTGCCCAGTACTGATAATCGAGTAGCGCATCAGCAATGCGACTGTAAGGTTGGTCCATGCGAACGATGTAACTTCCCGCAGGAAAAGTTCTGTCTTCCGTCTTCGAAGCCGGACTCGGACTCGGTGACGGCCTGGCAGCAGCAGTGCCACCTTTTTTCCTGACAGGGACAGTGAAGGCTGCACTGGCTTTACTGATCTCAACACCCTGAGCTTGCAACGTGCGTAACAGCTCAGCCTGGTTACCGAGTCGCGGATCGTCTGCCGGGAATACGTAAGCGGCAGGACCTTCGTTTTTTGGCTTCTCGATTGAACGTTTGCTCTTCAAATAAAAATTCTTCAGAAACAACTTGCTGTTGTTGCCGAAGTAGTAGAGCGACGTTAGTAGTGCACTCTGTTCGTAGTTGTTGTTGTTGCGCTGAGACCACTTTGCTTTTGGTAACGGCGGGTTCTGTTTGTACCACGTACGCTGATACTCACTCGGACTCAGTGTTCGTTCCAACGTATCTGCACCACCATTGCCGAACGTCTCGTATAGTCGACTGATACCGTTGTGCGTGGCAGCGATAAACATCAAGTATCCCGGTGACCACGTATCGAAGTTGCCGTGCGCAAAAACGCCGGGCATCCCAAACTTCGTCATCTCCGAAACATTGTTCCAACCGATCATTTGCCATTCGTCAGTCAGAATCGGATCGACCCACGCGTTGTATGGGCCATCACCAATCGTGTTGTCGTAGAGATAGGGAACTGACTCGTGCAGGTCGTGAAGTACCTGCGGTTTCCATGAAAGGTAAGTGTTCATAATGTTGCGAGTGAGTTTGAGCGACAGACCGATGGCGTCTCGGTTGTTGTCGTGCGCAACGTAGTGTCCCCAGTAAATGAGACCTGGCCAGTTGTCGTTTGGATGAGCGAGATGCCAGTTGTAAACATCGACCATGCGATTGCGTCCGTCGACTTCAACGACCGGCGTGATCAGAACTAACACGTGTTCGCGAATGAACTTGATGTACGGGCTGTTATCGACTGCGAGTCGATAAGCGAGCTCCATCAAGGCTGTCGGTGCGCCAGTCTCTGGTGAGTGGATAGTGCCGGTGATGTAGTAGACAGGAAACGAATCAGCCACGAGTTTATCCGCTTCGTTCTCGTCCATGTTGATCGAACGCGGATCTGCTAGCTTCGTGAGTCGCGCTTTGTTTTCGTCCATCTTGGAGATGAGACTTTCAGCGCCAACCGCGACAGCGATCATCTCGCGACCTTCTTCTGTCGTGCCGATCGAGTAGACCTTCACGCGTGAGGGCAGTGACTTCTCGAGCATGCGCATGTATTTGTAAACATCTTCCGCGTACGGCAACTTGCCAGGAGCACCCGCCACGTCGCCAAGGACAGCTTTTGGAGTCGGCACGTTTGGAGACGCGGGCAGGTAGTCAGTTAGTGGCGAGTTGAAATATGGCGCAGTGGTGTACTCGCGAATCTTGTTTGTGTATTCCTGGTCGATAGGTTGATTTGGATCGCGTCCCGGCTTGATTTGCGCAACTGCAATCACACTAGCGGAGATGATTAGCAGAACAGACAAAGACAGCGTGCTAAGACGACGGGTCAGACTCATTTTGATGTCCTCGATTTGGTATGAAGAGATAGGGTCAACTGCGCGCTTTCACCAGAAAGATGCTTACAGCTTGAAGAACTTGTCGAGCGAATTACTGCAAGAGGAGTACGAACTTTTAAGGCAAAGACGACGGGAGTGTCAATCAATTAGTGATGTCCCATATGCTTAGAGCCGCCCGCAATAGTTGTCTCATTCACCCCTAGCTGTAGCCCGGGGTCCAATGCCGTCTCAAAATCCAGGAAACCGATCTAACGGTTTACTAGTCCCGTTAAAACGATTGGGTGTCCGCAGGCAACCGTAGACCCCGAGCTAAAGCAAGGGGCCAATGAGAGGACTCTGCAAGGGCGTCTTGTAGCTTGTCGCGAATTGAATGAGCGTACTTCGAGTTTTAAGTCTCGCTATCTCAACTCACGACAAGCTAAAGAGGCGCTTGCAAAACTCGGAATTGATGTGAGTCTTTTCTTCGTGTTGTTTCGTGGCTTTCGTGGATGGCTCTTGATGGATCGAAAAAAGCTATCCACGAAACCACACGAAATAATACAAAACAAAAAACCCAAGCGCGCTGAATTTGCAAGAGCCTCTCTAAAAAGCGTGTCGGACATTACCCACAGTTGCATCATCGTCCAACTTTTGTAAGAGTGATCTACGACTTATGTCAGACCAGGCTCTACAACACGGAACACCTTCAGCGCTCACTCCCGAAGAATCAAAAGCGCCCGACGTAAGACCAGCAAGCGAAGTCGCCGGTGGCATTCCTGCAATAATTCAGACACTTAAAGCCACCACCAGCGAAATGGGACTCGTCCGCGGTGCCCGAACCCTGTTGCAGATCAATCAACAGTCAGGGATCGACTGCCCGGGGTGCGCTTGGCCGGAACCTGACAATGAACGTTCGCACTTCGAATTCTGTGAGAACGGCGCGAAACACGTTGCCGCCGAAGCGACGACAAAACGCGTGACACCCGAGTTTTTTCAAAAGTGGACGGTCGCCGATCTCTCGTTACAGTCTGACGAATGGCTGGAAGCACAAGGTCGACTGACTCATCCAATGTTGTTACGTCAAGGCGCAACGCACTACGAGTCGATCGACTGGACTGAAGCCTTTCAACTTCTCGCGAGTGAACTTAACTCCCTGAGTCACCCGGACGAAGCGATTTTCTACACATCAGGTCGCACAAGTAATGAAGCGGCTTTTCTCTATCAACTCTTTGTGCGACAGTTTGGCACTAACAACCTGCCCGACTGCTCCAACATGTGTCATGAGTCGAGCGGTTCAGCCTTAAGTGAGACGATCGGAATCGGGAAAGGCACTGTCACTCTCGAAGATTTCGATCACGCCGAGGCCATCTTCGTTATCGGTCAAAATCCGGGAACAAATCATCCGCGAATGTTGACGTCGCTGCAGCGTGCAAAACGACGTGACTGCAAGCTGGTCCACATCAATCCGCTGCCTGAAGCGGGCATGACGAGTTTCAAGCATCCGCAGGAAGTAACGAAGTTGATCGGGGCGGGCACACCACTGGCAGATCTGTTTCTACAAGTGAAGATCAATGGTGACGTCGCGCTGCTCAAGGGGATCATGAAAGCGGTGATGGTTGATGAACGTGCTCTTGATCGCGAATTCATCGAGCAGTACACGTCAGGGTTTGAAGAGTTTTCTAATGCACTAGCTGCAGTCTCCTGGTCGGACATCGTAGAGCAAAGTGGAGTCTCTCAAGAGTTACTCGAACAGGCCGCACGAATCTTTGTTGAATCAGAACGGACGATCTTCTGTTGGGCGATGGGACTCACTCAGCACCGAAACGCTGTCGCGAACATCCAGGAGATCGTCAATCTAATGTTGTTACGCGGACAGGTGGGCTTGCGCGGCGCTGGTTTTTGTCCGGTGCGTGGACATAGTAATGTTCAAGGCGATCGCACAATGGGGATTTGGGAACGTCCAACTGCCGCTTTCCTCGATAAGCTCGGCGACGAGTTTGACTTTGAACCACCTCGCAACCACGGCTTAGATACTGTCAATGCGATTCAGGCGATGCACGAAGGACAAGGGAAAGTCTTCTTCGCATTGGGTGGAAACTTTCTGTCGGCAACTCCTGATACTGACTTCACTGCGGCAGCACTTCGTCGTTGTCGTTTGACTGCTCACGTTTCAACGAAACTCAATCGAGCACATTTGATTACCGGCGAAACGGCGCTAATTCTTCCGTGTCTCGGTCGAACAGAGATCGACAACCAGTCCAGTGGTTCACAGTTCGTGTCGACGGAAAACTCGATGGGGGTCGTTCAAATGTCGCGTGGCACTCTTCAGCCTGCGTCGCCACACCTATTGAGCGAACCAGTGATCATCAGTCGACTTGCGAAGGCAACGTTAGGTAGTCGAACAAATGTTGACTGGGATTCACTGGCGAATGATTACGATCAGATTCGAACAAAGATCGAGCACGTTGTGCCCGGGTTTGACGATTACAATAAACGCGTTCGTGAGCCCGGTGGCTTTTATCTGCCGAACGGACCTCGTCAAAGAGTTTTCAACACACCTACGCTAAAAGCGAACTTTACAGTTCACGAAATGCCGACGCACGAGCTGCAACCCGGTCAGTTCCTGATGATGACTATTCGGAGTCATGATCAGTTCAACACTTCGATCTATAGCGGAGACGATCGCTACCGCGGCATCAAACACGGTCGACGCGTTGTGTTTCTAAACAAAGCCGACGTAGAGTCGTTGGGGTTGCAAGCGGGACAAAGGGTTGATCTCGTCAGTCACTTCAAAGACGAGGAGAGGCGCGCGCAACATTTTATGATAGTGGCGTATGATATCCCGCGCGGATGCGCCGCCACTTATTTCCCTGAGGCTAATGTTCTGGTGCCAGTCGGACACGTTGCTGAAAAGAGCAACACACCGGCTTCGAAGTCAGTCGTCATCAGCATTAGACCATCAATGGATTAATAAAAGTTGAGGAATCGACTCATGAGTGCAAAAGTCGCAAAGAAGAAAGCGCCAGCAAAGAAAGGTGCTGCCAAAGCAGCTAAGAAAGCAGCACCGGCTAAAAAGAAGACTTCGGTTAAGGGACAGATGTACGCCTCGCTGGTGGCTCAGTTAAGGAGTTTGCTGAAAGGTGAGTACGACTTTATCGCAAACGCCGCAAATTTTTCTGCACTCGTCTATAACTCTCTGCCCGATGTTAACTGGGCTGGTTTTTATATTCTGCAAGACGACGTGCTTGTGCTTGGTCCATTTCAGGGTCAGCCTGCTTGTGTGCGCATACCGATGGGAAAGGGTGTGTGTGGATTTGCCGCGCAACAGTGTGAGACGGTTATTGTTCCTAATGTGCATGAGTTTCCCGGACACATCGCGTGCGACAGTGCGTCAAACTCCGAGATTGTGATTCCGCTGTTCGATGGTGCACGGGTGTTGGGAGTGTTTGATGTTGATAGTCCAACCTTGAAGCGGTTCGATGATCAGGACGCTGAAGGTTTGAATGAACTTGTCACTGTGTTAGTGGCGCATGAAGAAGGACTTGATGAGTAAAAGCTGGCCTTTGGCCTTGGGTCTTCGGCCTTTGAATTTAAAGGAGCTAAGACCGAGAACAAAGACCAAAGGCCGAAGACCCAAGACCAGAGTCCAAGAATGTTAACTATCCGACATTCAAAACAGCGCGGTCACTTTGATCACGGTTGGCTCAACACTTATCACACGTTCTCGTTTGATCAGTACTACGATCCACGTTACATGGGATTCCGTAGCCTTCGAGTCATCAACGAAGACTTCGTCGCGGCTGGTCGAGGATTTCCGCAGCACGGCCATCGCGACATGGAAATCATCACCTACATCCTTGAGGGAGCACTCAAACACGAAGACAGCATGGGCAACGGCTCTGTGATTCGACCGGGTGATGTGCAGCGAATGACTGCAGGCACAGGTGTGCGACACAGCGAGCAGAACGCGTCGAGTGATGAACGAGTGCACTTGCTTCAGATCTGGATTATCCCTAACGCAGACAATCTTGAGCCAGGTTATGAACAGAAGGCATTTTCAGTTGATGAGCGAAAGAATCAGTTGCGCCTGATTGCTTCGTTGGACGGACGCGAAGGCTCTGTTTCAATGAACCAGGATGCGAGTCTGTTTGCGTCGATCCTCGAGGAAGGGAAGAGCGTCACCTATCAAATAGACCAAGCGAGGTTTGGATGGCTTCAAGTTGCGCGTGGGGTTGTTGAAGTAAATGGTGAACGCGCGGAGCAAGGTGATGGAGTAGTTGTTGTTGCTGAGAGTGAACTTGATATTCAGTCGGTCGAAGCAGCTGAAGTGTTATTGTTTGATTTGGCGTAGAGTACGTCACCTCTTGCCGTGTGCGATCTTCAAAGCCTCTGGTAACTGCCTTAGTCTCAACATCGCAATCACACCGAATAGTGGTCCGGGTGCGAGGATCACAAACGCGTAACGCCAGCTCCAAAGATTAACTGCACGCGGTACCAGTTCAATCGATATCGTCGTGATCAAAAACCCAACACACATCTGAATCGTCAACGCTGTTCCGATGTACTGCGGATCACCAAGCTCAGTTATGCACGATGAAAACTGCGCTGAATCGGCTACTACACTGGCTCCCCAAATCGCAGCAATCGCTAAAAGTAGATAAGGATTACCACCATAAAGAAGTCCCACTACCAAACAGCACGTACCGCTAATCGCCATCGCCCAGGAAGTTATTAAGGTTCGCCCAACCTTATCGGCGAGTAGTCCCGCCGCAACACATCCAACGGCGCCACTACCGATGATGATGAACGAACCTGCTTCAGCAAACTTCGAGCTCCCACCGGATATTGCCACACTCGCGCGCATCATCACGGGAATCCAGATCCACATGCCGTACAACTCCCACATGTGACCGAAGTAACCAAAACTCGCGAGTCGCACTCCGCGGTTACTGAAAACTCTAGCAATCTGTTTTAGATCAAACGTTGCTCTTGGCAGTGCATAAGGCCCGTCTTCAACAAAGAGCAGGACGATGATTGAGCCGACCACTGCCATCAACGACACAACGAGGACGTTCATGCGCCAGTTGAGACTTCCGAGTGCGTTCACGAGGTAAGGCGTCGCTTTTCCCAGTGTTAGTGCACCGACGAGAACTCCGAGTGCCATGCCTCTGCGTTTACGAAACCACGTCGCCATCACTTTCATCCCGGGTGGATACACACCCGCGAGACAGACGCCGGTGATGAAGCGAAGTGCAATTGCCGATGCTGGTTGATGTGCAAACAAACCAAAGCTCAAGTTGGTGAGTGCACCAGCGAAGCCCGCCGCTGCACAAAGATGACGAGCGCTGATGACGTCGGAAAGATTTAGTGTTGCGCTCAGCAGTGTGCCAACGACGAATCCGAATTGAACAGCATTTGAGATCCAGCTGACTTCCGACTCGGTAAGTTTCCATTCTTTCGTGAGTGCTGGAACGACGGCAGACCCGCTAAACCAAAGAGACATTCCGAATAAGATCCCGATCGATAACAGCGTGAGCGCACGCCATCGACGGGACGCAGGAATGGAAATGCTCTTGTCGAGAGGTGATTCGGCTGCTGACATGAAAGAAGGCAGAAGTTAGCGAACGTTATGGGAAAAAGCAAAGTCACGGGCTTTGGTCTTGGGGTCGGTCTTTGGTTTTCGCTCCAAGGAAGCGAGCCAAATTTATCGTTGGACCGCAAGACCAAAAGCCAAAGACCACAGCCTACATTTCCTCCTTGCCATTTTCCCGAACCTTCCGCTAGTCTGCACCGTAAGTGAAAGTGATGTTACTCCTCTACCGCAAAAACTGAGTTTGCGCTGACTTAATTCCAGTCGCGACTTTTTCATCTGGCTACTGGAATTTGGTCGGTGATGTTTTGCAGGTCCAGTGCAATCGTCACTCCTGTGCGCTGAGCCACTTACTCTTTTCCCAACACAACAAGAATCGGTTTTCCCAGTGGTCTCATTCCGTCGAGATCAACTGTCGAGGTCATCATGCAGCCAACAGCTATCTCTGTTCGAAACCTGCGCAAGTGTTTTCGCAAACGCACTGGCTTCCGAAAATGGTCCGAACTTTGGGCACTCGACGATGTCTCTTTCAACGTTGCTGAAGGTGAGACTTACGGTTTGCTTGGTCCAAACGGTTCGGGTAAGTCCAGCCTGATTCGCATCCTTTCGACGCTACTGATCGCAGACAGTGGTGAAGTAACGATGGGTGGATTTTCTCTGCCTCGCGATCAGGAACAAGTCAGACGAATCATTGGCCGAGTCAGCGTTGATGCGGCGTTCTACAAGAAACTGTCAGCGCGCGAAAACCTGCTGTACACCGCCTTGCTCTATGGCCAAAAGGCTCGCGATGCGGAACGGCGCGCGATGGAAATACTCGATCAACTGGGAATGGAGAACTCAAAGTTTTCCACCCCACTTGAAGAGATGAGTCGCGGGATGCAGCAGAAGATCAGTATTGCTCGCGCACTAGTTGTGAATCCGCCACTGCTGTTACTCGACGAGCCAACAACGGGTCTCGATCCAAAGAGTCGTCGTGATGTGCAGAAGTTTCTCGAGAACTTACGAGCACGTGAAGGGACGACGATTCTGCTCACAACACATGACATGGCTGAAGCAGAACGACTGTGCGCGCGAATCGGTTTTCTCGCACACGGCAAACTGGTTGCGGAAGGCACTGCGAAAGACCTGATGGTCAGATCAAACGCTCAAACTCTTGATGATGCATTCATCAAGTTAACCGGCGAAGAACTTCTCGATGAAGAGCTCGTCATAGTGGAGGAATAGAAATGGAACTCGTAATGCGGCAAACGTGGGCCTTCTTGTTTAGAGGCTATCACCTGACCCGCCGGTACATAGGATGGGTCGTCGTCTTCAATTTTTACGCGGTCGTGACTTCTGCCACTGTCGCACTAATCGGGGTTGCAGCCGGAAATTATCAACTTACGCTGACACTCGTTGTTGGCGCGTTGCTATGGAACTATCTCTCGTGGCTCTATCAGGAGATCTCGATGTCGATAGCTTACGAGCGTTGGGAAGGCACACTTGAATACACCTTCATGGCGCCAGTCTCGCGAATGGTCCATCTGCTTGGCGTCAGTTTGTATTCATTAATCAACAGCATCATCACCAGTCTGATTGTGCTGGCCGGTTTAGTGTTGTTCACCAATCTGAATTTGCGCGGAGCTAATCTACTCGGAGTGATGGTGGTCTTAGCTGTGAGTACCTTGGCGTTCGTTGGGCTCGGTTTGATTGCAGCAATCTTTCCGGTGATGAGTGCGGAACGAGGCGCGGAAGCGACGCACATCTTTCAAGGCTCGCTTCTCTTGCTTTCGGGCGTTTATTATCCAATCGAAGTCTTACCGAAATGGATGCAACCGCTGTCTGCTCTTTCACCGGCGACGTATACGCTGTCTGCCTGTCGCAAGTTGTTTGGTGTCGGGATGAACGGTACAACGCCGGAACGTTTAGCGGGAGCTCCACTGTCTGCAGTCACACATGAACTGTTGGTGCTGGCGATAATGGGAGCAGTGTTGATGCCGGTTGGTCTATGGGTGTTCGTTAAAGTTGAAGCCTGGGCCAAGCGAGCAGGGAAGTTGAAAAGAACAGGATGAAGAAAAAATTAGAACTGGGATCTGAGGCGTCGCCGCCTGCCAGGTCAAGTAAGGGTGCTGCCAAACAAGGTAAGCAGGCGAGGACGCCTGCGGTCCCAGTAGAGGAGCAGCGGGAGCGAACGAAGGTGATTATTCGCAAACTCAAGCGTGCTTACCCTGGCGCGAAGTGTTCACTGAATCACTCAAACGCATTTGAGTTACTAATCGCGACAATCCTTTCAGCTCAATGCACGGACGAACGTGTGAACATCGTCACTGCTGATCTGTTTAGGAAATATCGTAAGCCCGATGACTATCTGAAAGTGCAAGCACGTGAACTTGAGAAAGACATTCAGTCGACAGGGTTCTTTCGAAACAAGACCAAGTCGATTCAAGGTGCGTCGAAGATGTTGAATGATGTTTATGGCGGTGAAGTTCCTCACTCGATGGATGAACTGCTTAAGTTGCCAGGTGTTGCACGTAAGACCGCGAATGTCGTACTGGGAAATGCGTTCGACATTAAAGCGGGCGTGGTGGTCGATACTCATGTCACGCGGCTATCGCATCGGTTAAACCTGTCACAGGAGAAAACTGCCGAAAAGATTGAGCAGGATCTAATTCCGATTGTGCCGCGGAGAGAGTGGGTGATATTTCCGCATTTGATGATCTATCACGGTCGAAAGATCTGTAAGGCGCGGAGTCCATTGTGTGACCAGTGTGAAATCGAGAAGGAATGCCCATCGTCGTTTCTGAAGACTGGTGTTCCGCCTGGAATGTAAATGTCCGATACGCTTAGAGTCTCTTGCAAAATTCAGCTCGCTTGGGATGTCTTGTTTTGTGTTCTTTCGTGTGTTTTCGTGGATTGCTCTTTTCTGGACCAATAAAACCAATCCACGAAAACAACGAAAGAACATGAATAAAAACTCTGGGGCAATGTGAGTTTTTCAAGAGCCTCTTTAGCTGGTCGTGACTAAATCCGAAGGCGCGCCCTTGATTGGACAAGTCTCGTTCAATCAAGGGCGCCTGTATGTTTGGTTACGACAAAGCTAAAGCGTATCGGACATTCGGTTACTTCTTGGCTGCATCTACGATTGCTTGCGCTGCCTGTTCAATCGCTGGCGAGATGATGTCTTCACCTGCTGACTTCGCCTTCTGCTTGTACTGCTTTGTAAGAGTCGCAGTTGCTGAACCTGGCGACTGAAGTTTGATATCGAGCGTCAGTTCATCCTTAGCCTTGATGTTCTGCGACATCGTTGCTGCCATCACTGCCTGCGTTGTTACTTGTGCTGCTACAACTGCACCGTTACCTGCACCGTAACCAATACTGTTTCCAATGATCGAAGCTCCACTGCTTCCAAACATGCTACCGAAACCGCCGCCGGCCTTCTTGTGCGATACGTTTGTATAGATAACAAAGTCGCACTGTTTCTCCTTGGCTTCAGCTTCAATCGCCGAGGCGAGCTTCGCGTCGAGAGCGACAACTTCAAGGTTCGGAGCTTTCAAGTATTCAGTCAATGAGTTCTGTACGGCAGCAGCAAGGTCGCGCGCGTTAAGCCCTTCGCCAACGTTGCCTGTCTTAACTGCCACCAAACCGAGTCGGACTACACCTTCTTTCTTTGCGCCAGGCGCCGATGGCTGCACATCGCTTGTCTGAGTACCAAGACTTTTCACGTTAGCACTAAAACCTGAGTCAGTGTTCGATGACGAAGCCGCACTGTTGGTCGTTCCAGACGTCGTGTTACTCGCGCTCGAGTAGGCACTCGCAAAGTCTTGTACTTCTCGGTAGCCCTCTGGAATCTCAAACAACGATTGTTCCAACGTCGCTTGTGATAGTTCGATCACTTCGTTGAGTGTGCTGAAACTCGGCGCACCATTCTGATCAAACATCGTCGTCTTTTCCCAGACCGGATAACCGCGCTTTGCTGTTCCAACCTGCTTGGTCTCATAACGATCGCGACAACCGCCGCTCGCCTGGCTCTTGTATGGAGTGTAGGTCTGGCTTCCACAATCGAGAGCAAAGGACGCGTCGATGTACCAACCATCCAGTTCCATCTTGCTCTTGATCGGAGAACAGGCGTCAGGAGTTGAGTCCATCACGATGGTGGTGATGATGTGACGCGCCGTGTAACCAAACATCTGTTTACGTTCACCAGTGTCTTTCGTTGTCACTGTTGAGGTGACCACGCCACCTTTTGTTGTTGGAGTTGACTCCGGCGCATTTGTATTTGGATTCGTATTGGTCGCAACCGGCTGATCGTACTGCTGAATCATGTACGCCTTTGCTTGCGGCATGATCTGAATGTTACGGCGCAGGTCGCACTGCTGAACTTGAATCATCTGGCCGCCATTCATTTCAGTGCGCTGGCGTTTTCCTTTGATGTAACTGGTGTTCTCGTAAGTCTGACCACCACTTGTCTGACGTGACTTCACCTTGGTGTCTGCGTACGCGACATTGATCGTCAGTAACAGAGCGATAGTTGTGATTGCTGTTTTGGAAATGGTTGCGAGCATTGGTTCCCCTTTTTCTGTGTGCCGAGTTGGACTCATCTAGGAACGCGCAAGCAGAACGACAAAAGGGTCACCCAATTTCCGATACGCTTGTTTAGCTTGTCGTGACTAATAAAAGGTTCACCACGAAGACACAAAGACACCAAAGAAATAGAGTGGCTTCAAATCCTTACTTGTTTGGTGCCTTTGTGTCTTCGTGGTTCAACTTCCCTGAAGTCACGACAAGCTAAAGAGGCTAGTGCAAAATTCAGCGCGCTTGGGTTTTTTTGTTTTGTGTTATTGGGTGTGGTTTCGTGGATAGCTTTTTTCGATCCATTAAGAGCCATCCACGAAAGCACACGAAACAACACCAAGAAAAGACTCACATCAAATCCGAGTTTTGCAAGCGCCTCTAAAGCGATCGGACGTTGGCAGGAATTCGGTCCGCGGCTAGAATGACTTTGCACCAACAATTCTGAGCCCGACGCACTATTCATGACGGTAGTTTTCAGCAAACTTCCACATGCGCCAGCTAGCCTATTCCTACGCAAAAACGCGGGAAAGGAAGCCATGGCTTAGTGAGCTACCGGTTCCCCTGGCATCGTTTGACGGACGATCAACTACTCGATCTGCGCATCTGCGACCTGCCTATCAAGATCAAGGGTTCGTTTCTCGAACCACATATCAAGCGCCTTTACAGTGAGCTCAACAGCCGTGGAATACGGTTCAAGCCACACGTTTGGCTCTCGGAAGAATGGTTTTCTCCGGACGGCGTTCCGGGAATCGCTATCCCGTTCTACCTCGCTCATCCGCGGTTGATGAAGCTCGAACGGAAGCAGATGCTGGAGATCGAAGGTGGGACAGATTACGAGTGCATGCGCATTCTGCGTCACGAAGCCGGCCACGCACTCGATACCGCCTTTCGTTTGCACTTCAAACGTCGGCATCGCGAGTTGTTCGGCTCCTTTGCCGCGCCATATCCCGACTTCTACAAACCGAAACCAAAGAGTCGGAAGTTCGTGTTGCACTTGCCGGCTTGGTATGCACAAGCGCACCCAGCTGAAGACTTCGCCGAGACCTTTGCGGTTTGGTTAACTCCGCGTTCGCAATGGCGACGTCGTTACAAAGGTTGGCTTGCGCTTCGAAAGCTCGAATACATCGATGAGTTGATGACAGAACTCGCAGGCACAAAGCCTCGCAACCGTACGCGTACAAAGATCGAACCGTTGTCTGCGCTACGCACAACTTTGCGAGAACACTATCGAAGAAAGCGCGAACGCTACGACTTCGAGTGGCCGGCGGTTTACGATCGCGATCTCTATCGAATCTTCTCCGATGAACCGTCAACGAAGTCGCGGCCGAGTGCGGCAAGTTTCATTCGACGCGTGCGTCGTGAGGTTCGACAGATAGTTGCTGAGGGAACAGGTGTGCATCAGTACACGATCGATCACGTGTTGCAGAACATGATCGATCGATGCAAAGAATTGAAACTTCGTGTAGCAACACCTTCACGAGAAGCGCGTCGGCGTGTAATGATAGTGCTGACAGTGCAAGTAATGAACGTGCTCCATTCAGGTTATCACCGTATCGCGGTATGACGTTTGAGCCACGAAAGAAGCTTCGCATTATCGTTCTCGTTCACGAAGACCTCGTGCCTCCAGATACGCTGGACGGCCTCTCCGACAAAGAAATACTAGAAGTCAAAACTGAATACGATGTGATCTCGACGTTGAAAAAGATGGGGCACGAAGTCTATCCCGTCGGACTCTACAACCAACTCAACGTGATCGGCGATGCGTTGCTGGAACACAAACCTCACATCGCTTTCAACTTGCTTGAAGAGTTTCATGGCTACCCGCTATATGATCAGCACGTTGTCAGTTATCTCGAACTGATGAAGCAGGCTTACACGGGTTGTAATCCGCGCGGGATGACTCTCGCTCATGACAAAGCACTCACGAAAAGTATTCTGTCGTATTACCGTATTCCTGTTCCGAACTTCGCCGTGTTTCCAATGAACAGAAAGGTGCGACGGCCGAAGAGGTTGAAGTTTCCATTGCTGGTGAAGTCGATCAGCGAAGAGGGATCAGTTGGAATCGCACAGGCGTCGATTGTGCACGATGATGAGAAGTTGAGTCAGCGAGTCGAGTTTATTCACAACAAGAACAAGACGGCAGCCATTGCGGAGCAGTACATCAAGGGTCGAGAGATTTATGTTGGTGTGATTGGCAACACAAATATTCAGACTTATGCGCCCTGGGAATTGGTGATGGAGAAATTGCCTGAAGGCGCTGAGAATATCGCGACGTTGAAAGTGAAGTGGGATCCGAACTACCAGGAGAAGGTTGGTGTGGCGACGAGGGCAGCTGAGTTAACCCCAGAACAGCACAAGTCTCTTGAACGTCTGTCGAAACGCATCTATCGACACTTGTTCTTGAGTGGATATGCCCGGCTCGACTACCGAATGACCGAGGATGGTGTGTTCTATCTGCTTGAGGCCAATCCTAATCCGCAGATCGCACATAAAGAAGACTTCGCTGATTCGGCCGAATACAGTGGCGTCCCTTACGATCAGTTGCTACAGAAGATACTCACCGTCGGATTGAATTACGCACAGCGCGGGATCTAATGTCCGATACGCTTCAGATGCGCTTGCAAAACTCGGATTTGCTGTGAGTCTTTCTTCGTGTTGTTTCGTGTGCTTTCGTGGATGGCTCTTAATGGATCGAAAAAAGCTATTCCACGAAACCACACGAAATAACACAAAACAAAAAACCCAAGCTCGCTGAATTTTGCAAGAGCTTCTTCAGCTTGTCGTGACCTCAGATTACCAGTCGACAAATCAGGAAATCAAAATTCGGATCAGGTGAGACTTGGCTTGTGTTAATTCCTGTTATTTCGTCGATGGTTCTTTCACGGTTAAGAAAAAGCAATCTACGAAAATCACCCGAACCAACACCAAACTAAGAATTTCGCTTTGAGGGCATCCTTTTCTTTGTAATCGTAATGTAATAGTCGTTCCTGGGACTATTGGCCCATTCGCACTTTCATTCAGACATACAGGTAATCTGATTTGTTCGTCAGGAGCATTGCCCCGTGACCTTAGCTATTACTCTGCTCTTCACGCTGACTCTGTATCGCAGACTTCAGCGAACCTAAATGAGAATTGCGAAATTGCGAGAATGCGTTCTATTGCGACTCGAAAATTTCGCGTTCGCTTAAATCACCAACCAATCCGAAATTTCCGCAATTTCGCACTTTCGCGATTCCTTTTCTTTCAGATTGACCGCTTCGTGTTTTCGGATCGCACACCCGACGCCATTTTTGTCGCCTGTGGTTAACGACCCGTAAACAAATCGTGACTTCTTTCAGTCCGACTGCGCATGGTCCATTGCGTTTCGTCGCGAAACAGTCACATTGGTTGTTGAAGCACTCTCCTTCAGCCGCTAAGATGCCTTGGCTTTCAGCGGTGTCCCCTCACTTAGAAATTCAAAAAAGTAAGAAATTCACGAAGGAGAAGGTACTTCCCCGCTTATGGTGTTTCGTAAATTATTCCCTCGAGCATTGGCCGCCGTCGCCACAATCAGTGTGATTTCGACCGCCGCAATCGCTCAAACAAGACCACGCGCAACGACCCCGACTGACAATAGTGAAGTTTCCTGTTCGATAGAAGATCCCGCATTCATTGCTTCAACATCAGTCACGGAGTCGAAACCGGTCCCAGAGGTGAAAACTGCGAAACCGACGATCGATATCGCTCCAAGCATTGCATTGCCTAAGCTGCAACCAATGCTGCTGGCCGCTATCGATGAGCGTTTAGGATCTCCTTATCACTGGGGTTCCACCGGTCCTCGCGCTTACGACTGCTCAGGTTTCGTTTGGAGTATTTTCCAGGCCATCGGCGTGGACTTTGAACGAAGCAGCGCGCGAACCCTTTATGGCCGCTTTGTCGCTCCCGCGCCAGAAGATCAGTACAAATTTGGGACGTTAGTTTTCTTTAACGGGCTTTCGCACGTTGGTGTGGTTGCTGATGATAAGGGCTTCTACCACGCGTCGCGACACAATGGCGTTGTCTACGCGCCGTTTGAAGGATACTGGGGCAAGCACATCGATGGTTTCCGTCGCGTGCCGCTACCTAGCGGAAGAATTACTGACTAAGTCGAATTGGCTAGTTCAAAAGTTTTCGAGCTTTGTATTTGGAATTTTGTACTTAGTTCGCATTCGAAGGAGGGGACACCTTCGATGACGAACCAAGAACAAATCACCAGATACAAAGCTCGAATTGCTTTCCGAGTACGGAGTTTTGCGCGAGGGCTCAACTGCCCAAAGACACCCTAATCCTTATTCGGAGGCGGCAAGAAGCCCGCACGATGGGTGTCGTCTTTCGCTTCCCAAACGACGATGATTTTATCGATTGCGATGTAACAACTTTTAGATTCAGTATCGCGCAAGTGTAGAACACCGCCCTCAACCTTGATCACGTCGCCACGCATACTCGCAGAGCCGCCGCAGTAGACGTCGATCCTCTTGCCGATGAATCTTGATAAAAAGCTTTCCATTGAAAATGGCCTTTGGATTTTGGCCTTAGGCCTTTGCGGCACTTCGAAGACCGAAGGCGAAAGGCCGAAGACCTATTTTTTGAAAGTTATATGCACCAGCGGAATGACCTTTGGATCATCCTGCTGTTCCCGTTCGAAACTCAACAAGTCGTAGTACGCACAGCGAGTCGTCGTCGGAAACTCACGACACACTGCCGGACGTGCGTGATAGATTGTGCAGCCGCGCGTTTCAGTGTTGATAAACTGGCAAGTCTCTTTGAACAGCGTGTCCTTCTTTCGACGTAGCACGCGTTCCTTGCCATGCATCTTTGTAAATTTAGCTGTGGCCACTTCTTCAGTGACATTGAAATACTTTGCAAGCCGGCGCACATCACGTGGCGTTACCTGTACTCGTTCATACACTGAACAGCAGTACGCAGGGCAATCAACACAGTCGTAGTACGACTTCTTTTTTCCATTCGTAGAAACAGTACCCATGATCGCTAGTCGTCTCCAGTTAACTTATCGTCGTTTCGACTTCTTATATTCGGCAAGCAACAACTTCATGAAATCTTCTCGTCGTTCATAGAGTCGTTTTGGTGTGCGCGGTTCGTGACGTGTAAGAGCATAAGCTGTAATCAACGGAAGCGCCACAGTTGAATCAACATAACAAACAACTGCGTCAGGTAAACGATCGGGATCGACCTTACCCCACGACACAGCTTCACCTGGAGTTGCGCCAGAGAGTCCTCCTGTGTCGGGCCGCGCATCGGTTACTTGCAAGAAGTAATCATGTCCGCGCTCGTCGATTCCTAGTACTTCCTGGATCTGCGGCTCAGTTTGCAGCAGAAAATTTTTCGGAGATCCTCCGCCCAGGATGAATACTGCCGACTGGCCCTTCTTTTTCTTCCCGCCGTTTTTAGTTGAAACTGTTCCTCTCTTTGCGGCCAGTACGATCGCAGCCGTCTCATTCACATCGAGAGACGGATCGAAAGCGAGTTTGTTTCCCTGCAGTGCTTTCGCTGCGACGTTCATGCCGATCGATGAATCACCGGGCGATGAGGTGTAAATAGGAACACTATATTCGTAAGCGACGCCGAGCAGTGATTTGTCTTTGATGCCGAGTTTCTCTTCTCTTTCGTGCACGTAGCGACCGCAGAGGTAGTGAAACTCAGCTGTCGACATCGGCCGTTGAAACTCGGGTGCTTCGATGATCTTACGGAAGAAAGCATCAGTATCGAGCAAGACTGAGTAATCAAAAAAGATGTCGTAAATCCTGACCACTTCCTCTTCACGCAACACGATGTCAGATGTAGTTGCGTTGCCCATGTGCATCTTCAACCCGATACCAAAGTGAGTGTCATGGTAAAGATTCGCACCCGTTGAAATGATCCAGTCGATGAAGCCAGCTTTGATAAGAGGAATAAGTGCTGAGATGCCGAGACCAGCGGGAGTTAGTGCACCAGTTATCGAAACTCCGACAGTCACGTCGGGTTCAAGCATCTTCTTGGTGAACAACTGACACGCTTCACGAAGTCGAGCAGCGTTGTAAGCGAGAAACGATTCGTCGATGAGATCGGCAACACCGATCCCATGTGCGATCGGTGCGGGGTCAATACGCCTTCCCTTTAGAAATTTACTTTTGTGCTTTGCCATCAGTTCTCGGTCTTCCCTTGTTTTTCTAAACAGTCTCTACACAAGCAGTCTTTGAATTGCGAACGCATTGCTGCGCGTGCCTCATCAGAAACTTCGACTTGTGAACACCAGCATCCTCTTAGTGAAACGCCGCAAACGAAGTCGTTGCCACACGACTCACACTTCAAGTCGCGGCCACCAACCACGATCGTCTTTAGAGTTTTCAGTACTTTGCTCATGGGAAAATAGGACTAGTTGGTCATTTCTGAAGCAGCTTCGTCATCCGACTTACTCACACGCAGCCGTCCAATGCGACGTTCATCTGCTTCGATCACTTCTACTGCCAGACCACGAAACGTGAACTGCTCGCCGACCGGTGGCACTTTACCTGATTCGTTGATAACCAATCCCGCGATGGTTGTGAAATCGTCGGCTTCAATTTCCATATCGAACAGCCGCTCAATCTTTCCGATCTCGGTCGAACCGATTACTTCATACATACCTTCGCCGGCTTCAATGATTTCTTCCAACTCTTCGCCCGCTATATCTTCGTCTTCAATCTCGCCAACGATCTCTTCGAGGATATCTTCAACTGTTACCAATCCGCATACGCCACCGTACTCATCGACGACCATCGCCAGTTGAACGTGAGCCTTCTGCATTTCTTTAAGCAGTTCGTCGACTGGTTTTGTTTCCGGAACGAAGTATACCTGGCGAATCAGCGGGCGGATGTTCTCCTGTTCAGTACCTTCTGACCAGCACTGAAGCAGATCGCGCACGTAGATAATTCCCTCGACGTTGTCCATCTGTTCGCGATACACAGGCAAGCGTGAGTACTTCGACTCGAGCATTATTTCGCGTGCTTCACAAACAGTTGCTGTAAGTGGAACTGCAACGATGTTGGGTCGCGGAGTCATAACTTCGCTGACCCGCGTGTCGCCAAACTCGATGATCGAGTGGATCAGTTCACCTTCTTCTTCTTCAAGAATTCCTTCTGCTTCACCGACGTCTATTAACGCCTGGAGGTCGTCAACGTCGGTGTTTTCTTCATCAACGTCACCGGTCTCCGTAACGAAATCCTTTTTACGCGAACGATCGAAGAGTCGCTGAAACGGATCAGCGATGAAGGTCATTGCGGGAAAGAAGGGACGAACAGCCGGCAATAGAAACAGCAATGTTCCTTCCGGGTTGTGAGTCGAGATGAAGAGCGGAATGAGTTGACGAAAAATACCGGCGAGAATTAGACCAGTGAATAATCCGACAAGCACCCACCTTGGATTTGGGAATAGGCTTAGAGAAATAGACGTGACCAGTACCGCTACTACTACGAGCAGAATCTGGATCGTCGCCGACAGGGCAAAACTAAAGCGAGGTCGGTTATGAAGAGCTTGTTTTAGAAATGCGCGACTGCCGCGTTCTGGCTTGTCACCGTTCTCACCGATTAGGCGGCGCAACCCCACGTCACTGAGCTGGTCAAAGGCCATGTCGACCGTCGCCAGCAAAGAGAGGGCGATTAGCAGCAGGAGCGCGAGTCCTATTTCAACTTCCATCGATTGGGGAATAGTAAATGTTCAGCAGCGAATTGGTAAATGGAACTTCGGTCTTTGGCCATAGGGCTTTGGCCTTTGTTGGCCTCGGACATTAGTTGTCAAACGGCAGAGACCAAAGGCCGAAGACCAAATACCTAAATCCCAAGTTTCTTCCTGAGCTTCAACTCCAACCTGTTCATCTCACCATTGTCGGTCTCGTGATCATAGCCATTAAGATGCAGCAAGCCATGAAGGATCAGTTGCGCGATCTCTTCATTGAGAGTGAGACCATTCTCCTTTGCCTGTCTCGTCGCAGTCGCAACTGATATAGCCACGTCACCAAGTTGATCCGGTTCATCGCTCGGAAAAGAGAGGACGTCGGTAGTTTTGTCGATACCGCGAAACTGCTTGTTGAGTGCTCGGATTTTTTGATCGGACACGAAAGCGATAGTCGCGGACGCTTCTGACTTCCCGATCACCTTGAGCATCTCCGCCGCACGTTTACTCCACGATGCGGTCGCAATTTTCTTACCACGCTGACGATTTACGACTTCGACCATCGTTAGCTAGATCTGGTTTTTCTTAGTTTGCTCTTCGTAGGCACGAATGATCAGTTGGACCAACTTGTGACGAACAACATCCTTGTCGGTGAAGTAGACAAACTCGATGTCGTCGAGGTTCGAAAGTATACGCTCAGCTTCGATGAGTCCACTGCGTTTTCCAGTCGGTAGATCGACCTGGGTCACGTCTCCAGTGATAACCGCTTTTGAACCGAAGCCGATTCGCGTCAGAAACATTTTCATCTGCTCGCTGGTTGTGTTCTGCGCCTCGTCCAGAATGATGAACGCGTCTGACAAAGTTCTGCCGCGCATGAATGCGAGTGGAGCAACTTCAATTACCCGCTTCTCAAGTAAGCGCGTCACTCGTTCGTAGTCGATCAGATCGAACAGTGCGTCGTAAAGAGGACGCAAGTAAGGGTCGACTTTGTCTTGTAAATCTCCCGGCAGGAATCCGAGTTTTTCGCCCGCTTCCACTGCAGGACGCGCGAGTACGATTCTATTCACCTGCTTCTGCATCAACGCCTGGACCGCCATCGCCACGGCGAGGTAAGTCTTACCCGTTCCGGCCACCCCAATGCCAAATACAACGTCCTTCTCCTGGATGGCCTGGATGTATTTGCGTTGGTTGGCAGACTTCGGCGCTACCTGTTTTTTACCCGCAGGATTGAAGCGTGCTTTGGTGAAGTAGTCGCGCAGGCTAAAGGCGCGGTCTTCTGCGATCTGAGCGAAAGCTTCGCGCAGCTCTTTATCCGTGAAGTGGTTTCCTTCTTTAAAGAGATCTGAAAAGTCCTGCAGTATGTTTTGGACTGTTTCTACGTCTTTAGGATCGCCATCGATCGAAACATCTTGTCCGCGAGCGTCGATGCGAACATCGAGTAGGGATTCGAGGTATTTGATGTTCTGATCGTGAACACCGAAGAGAGTTTCTAGACCACGCGGCGGAAGTTCAATTTTCTTCAAATGCGGTTAACTTTCTCCTTGCAGACAATGTGACAAACGGGGGTTGGGACTTGAAAGGTAGCAGGCTTGAGTTGTTTGCATAGATAGCGAAATTGACGCTACTACAGTGGTCGAGTTAGTGTCAATAATGTCCGATACGCTTTAGCCTGTCGTGAGTCCAATTAGCAGCAACCTGAGAATTCGTAGTTGACTCGTAATGACGTCAAGACAAGCTGAAGCGGCTCTTGCAAAACTCGGATTTGCTGTGAGTCTTTTGCTATCCACGAAACCACACGAAATAACACAAAACAAAAAACCCAAGCGCGCTGGATTTTGCAAGAGCCTCTGAAGCGTATCGGACATTGGTTGGCTGTCAGGACATTGGTTGGCTGTCAGGACATTGGTTGGCTGTCAGGACATTGGTTGGCTTGGCTGGTTGGCTTGGCCCTGTTGCCTCACGTAAAAATCTACTCCAAAGCTGATTCGTTGGCTTGACACTCATGTGTTCGATACCTATACTCCGTCACTTGCGCTGAGGCTTGAGGAAATAGCAATGAGGTCTCGCGGAAGCATTAGACATGAGATTTGTTAAGATTTCGGAGAAAGTGAATGCCTAATCATAAGTCAGCTGAGAAGCGCGTCCGGCAGAATGAGAAACGTCGCGCCATCAATCGCGGTCATCGGACAAAGGTTCGCACCTACATCAAGAAGCTGCGTGCGGCGCTCGACAGTGGCGACAAAGCCCAGGTCGATCAGGCTTTGCCAGAGACGATTTCAGTAATTGATAAGTCGATTCAGAAGGGCGTGCTGCACGCGAATGCGGCTGCTCGATACAAGTCGCGGCTGACGGCTCAGGCGAATCAAATCGGCAAGTAACGACAGATAAAGTTTAGTGAAGCGAGGCGGGTCGAAATCGGCC
>JADMIO010703148.1_pt1 | contig 74472 bp, 58 predicted proteins | sample 8958161 | NCBI WGS metagenome assembly JADMIO01 (sample SAMN16585339, study PRJNA669376) | soil metagenome | isolation source: Crop rotation soil | place: USA: Cullars Rotation, Alabama | collected 2011 | reverse complement strand
GCCGCGACTTCAAGTCACGTGAATTCCAAGCTTCGGATCCCACTGTGCTGGAAAGGGGGTGAAGACCGTGTTCTTACGGACGTTTGAGGCCGAAGATAAGGCCGCGACGCTCTTAAGAGCGATTCGCGATCCGGAGGCCGCCCGAGGCAAATGGCGGTTCGAGGTGGACGCAGAGAGCTTCAGCAGCGTTCCGCGGTCGCCATTTGCGTATTGGATCAGCAAACAGCTGCGCCGTCGCTTCGAAGAGCTGCCGCCGCTGCAAGCAGAAGCTCGCTTCGCGGCGTTCGGCGCCTCCACGAAGAACGATTTTCGATATCTGCGCTTATGGTGCGAGGTTGTGGAAGCCAGGACCGCTAGCTCGCGTCGCGAGACCGAGTCGAAATCATGGGTCCGGTTCTGTAAAGGCGGTTCATTTGCAACCTATTACGCGGATCCACACCTCCTTTTGTGGTGGCTCCAAGACGGCGTTGAGCTAAAGACAGACATCTCAGAGTACAGAGGAAGCCGCGGTTGGGGATATTTGTGGAGCGCTGCGCTCAATGGCCATGACCACTACTTTCGGCCTGGCCTCACGTGGTCGCGGCGAACCCAAAGCGGCCTGGCAATGCGAGCGATGCCCGCAGGCTGCATCTTTGCGGACAAGGGTCCGGCCGTGTTCGTTGCGACCGATAACACACAAGAGCTGCTCGCCCTGCTGGCGATAGTTAACGCAACGACCTTCCGCGCGCTGGTCGGCTTGCAGATGGCGTTTGGCTCCTACGAGGTCGGCGTCATTCAGAGCACACCCTTTCCTCATTTGACCCCTGCGAACAATAGCATCCTCGCCACGCTCAGTCGCCGCGCCTGGTCATTAAAGCGTTCGCTCGATACCCACACGGAGACCTCGCACGCTTTCACGCTGCCCGTCCTCTTGTCGATCGAAGGTGCGACGCTCGTCGAACGCAGCGCGGCCTGGGTCGAGCACCTTCGTCGCGCAGACGCCGAGCTGGCCACGATTCAGGCCGACATCGACGCTCGCTGTTTTGACCTCTACGGCATTGAGGATGCCGACCGCCGCGCCATTAGCGACGATTTTGGCAGCAGAGCCAATACCAATGGCGTGGACACGGACACGGACAGCGACGCGGACAGCGACTCCGAAGACGCCGAGGAGACCGCCGCTGACGCAACGAGCCTCACGGAAGAGCTCATGGCCTGGGCCATTGGCGTCGCCTTCGGTCGATTCGACGTACGCCTCGCGACCTCGGCCCGGTCGCTCCCTGCCGAGCCCGAGCCCTTTGATCCCCTGCCTGTCTGCTCGCCCGCCATGCTCACCGGCGACAACGGCCTCCCTCTCACCCGAGCGCCAAAAGGCTATCCCCTCACCCTCCCCAAGGGCGGCCTCCTCGTGGGCGACTCCGGCCATCCCCTCGACCTCACCACCGCCGCCCGCGCCGTCTTCGATATTGTCTTCGGCGCGAGCTCCGACGCCCGCTGGGAAGAAGCCGCAGCCATCCTCGACCCGAGAGAGCACGACCTGCGCAACTGGATTGCAAAGGGATTCTTCGACCACCACCTCCGGCGATATTCAAAAAGCCGGCGCAAGGCCCCCATTGTCTGGCAGCTCGCCACGCCCTCGGCGAGCTACTCGGTGTGGCTCTATGCCCATCGCCTCACGAAAGACAGCCTCTTTCAGGTGCAAAACGACCTCGTGGCGCAAAAGGTCATCCACGAGGAGCGCAGGCAAAGGGCGCTCGCCACGGCAGCCGGATCCAGCCCAACCGCCGCTCAGCGTAAAGAGATCGCCGCCCAGGACGCCCTCATCGACGAGCTCCGCGCCATGCTCGACGAGGTAAAACGCATCGCTCCGCTCTGGAGCCCCAATCTTGACGACGGCGTGGTGCTCACGATGGCGCCGCTATGGCGCCTGGTGCCTCAGCACAAGACCTGGCAGAAAGAGCTCCGCACGGCCTGGGACAGGCTCTCGGCAGGCAAATTCGACTGGGCGCACCTCGCTATGCACCTCTGGCCGGAGCGCGTCGTCCCCAAATGCGCGACCGACCGCAGCCTGGCCATTGCCCATGGCCTCGAAGACGTATTCTGGATCGAGGGCGCCGACGGCAAATGGCAGCCGCGGAAGGCCCCCACGAGCCCTGAGGCCGATCTGATTCGAGAGCGCACCTCCCCGGCCGTGAGAGCGGCGCTTCAGAGCCTGGCGAGCGTGCCTCGCGCGGCGGAGCCGCGGCCGATGCGGCGCGACGAGGTCGGCGAGCTCGCCTTGCCCTATGCTCGACGAGGGGACGCATGAGCGACCTCGAACGCCGACTCAAGAACGAGCTGGAGCCGATCCTCGAGCTCGCCGACCCGCGCGAGCGCATCAGCGTTTATCACGATATGCCGTACGCCCTCTTCCGGTACGAGCCCGAGGAAGAGTACGAGATGCGCAAGCAGGTGACGCTCCTCGAGACGCGGCTCACGCAAAAGGGAAAGCGCATCAAGCGTATCTCGCTCGCCGAATGCCTCGAGGAGGCGATGCTCTCGCAGAGACCCCTCGACGCGTGGTGGAGCGCCGAGCGCGAGCAAGGCGTCGAGACGCTCGTCGAGACCGTGCACTCCGTGCTCTCGGAGCGAGACTACGCGCCGCTCGTGGATCTCGTCACCGCTCGCCTGCCCGAGGACGCTGACCCGCTCCGCGACCTCGTCTTCATTCTCCGGACCGGCGCCCTCTTCCCGGTATACCGAGCGCATACGCTGCTCGAGCAGCTCCACGGGCGAGTCAGGGCGCCGGCGGTGCTCTTCTATCCAGGCACCCTCGACGGCCCGATCGGCCTCAGGTTCATGGGCGTGATCGACGCAGACCCCAACTACCGACCGAAGATCTTTTGAATGACCACCCAAGTTATCAAAGCCCTCTTTGACAACAGGATTGATCGCCGCATTGAGGAGGTCATCAAGGTCGACCAGACCGACGACCAGATCCTCCGGGACGAGATCCGCGAGTACGTTGTCACCGACGCGATCCGCGCCCATTACGATCGCATCTTTGAAGCCTACAGCGAGACGCCCAATAAGCCTCATGAGGGCATCGCCATATGGGTGTCGGGCTTCTTCGGATCCGGCAAGTCGAGCTTCGCGAAGATGCTCGGCCTCTCGATAGCGAACCCGAAGCTCGGCGAAGATTTCGCGGCGAAGCTCTTCGCGGGGCGCGCAGGCGACAAGAAGCTCCAAGTCCTCCTGACCGCGATCACAGAGAAGATCCCGACGCACGCTGTGATCTTCGACGTCTCCACCGACCGCGGTATCCGCAGCGGCAACCAGACCCTGACCGAGATCATGTATGGGCTCTTCTTGCATAGCCTGGGCTACGCCAAGGATCTCGACCTCTCCGAGCTGGAGATCGCCCTCGAGGAAAAGGGCCAATTGCAGCGATTTGAGGACGAATACAGAAAGCTCTTCAAGAAAGAATGGAAGGACGAGAAGGGCAAGGTGGCGTTCGCGCTCAGCGAAGCGAGCCGCGTGCTTCATAGCCTCGAGCCGGCCACCTATCCAATGGCGGATTCATGGGTAAAAGCCGTCAAGAACAAGGCCGACATCACCCCCGGAAAGCTCGCTGAGCGAGCCACCGAGCTGATGAAGCGACGGCGACCCGGGAAGAGCCTCATGTTCGTCATCGACGAGGTCGGCCAGTTCGTCGCGCGCGACGTCCAGAAGATGCTCGACCTCCAGGCCGTCGTGCAGAGCCTCGGCGTGAAGGGGCGAGGCAAGCATTGGATCGTCGTCACCTCCCAGGAGAAGCTCAATGAGCTGGTGAGCGGGCTCGATGACAAGAAAATCGAGCTCGCCCGCCTGATGGATCGCTTTCCGCAGCAGGTCCACCTCGAGCCGTCGGACATCTCGGAGGTCACGAGCCGGCGCGTGCTCTCGAAGAACGCCGCCGCGCAGGCGAAGCTCGGGAAGCTCTTCGACGAGCACCGCGCGAGGCTCACCGAGCACACGCGGCTAAGCGCAGACATCAAGCTGCCTGAGCTCACGCGCGAGGCCTTCATCGATCTCTATCCCCTGCTCCCCTACCATATTGATCTTATTATTCAGGTGGTCTCGGGCTTGCGGACGCAAGGAGGGGCGGGCAAGCACGTGGGCGGGGCGAACCGAACGATCATCAAGCTGGCGCAGCAGCTCCTCATTAACCCGGCGGTGAATATCGCCGAGCAGGAGGTCGGCTCGCTGGTGCGCCTCGATCAGGTGTACGATCTCGTCGAAGGCAACATCGCCTCCGAGGTCCGCGCCAAGATTACGGGCATCGGTAAGAAGGTGCCGAACCCGCTGGCTCCGCCTGTCGCGAAGGCGATCTGCCTCCTCCAGTACGCGAAGAGCGTCCACAGGTCCGCGGAGAATATCGCGGCCTCCCTTCATCCCGGCGTCGCGGCGGACGCGCAGCTCGCTGCGGTAAAAGAGGCCTTGCAGCAGCTTGAAGACGCTCACGAGGTGAGGCGAGGCAATGACGGTTATCGCATCCCCAAGCCCGCCGAGGACGATTGGGAGCGGCTGCGCAACGGAATAAGCCCGAAGCCCGGGGACGAGCACCGCATCTACGCCGAGGTCTTGTCGTCCTTCTGGCAACCGCAGCCGTCGCACACGCTGAAGGGCGTGAAGACCTTCAAAGGCGGGCTCTCCATTCACGGCCGGAGCGTCGTCGACGGCGATATGATGTTCCACGTTCATCTCGCCGACGAGGGCAAGGACCTGGAGGGGCTCTCGACGGAGCTGCGTGCGCGCAGCCAGCAAGAGCGAAAGAGCGTCTTCTGGTCCGTGCCCTTGAGCGACGCGGTTGACCGCGCGACGCAGGAGCTCTTCCGGTCGAAGGAGATGCTCGCTCGGAAGGAGCGCGATCAGGCAGGCGATAAGGATGAGCGTGATCACCTGGTGTCCGAAGAGCGGCATCGGCTGAAGCAGCACCAGGACGAGCTGCGCCGCCTGCTCAAAGCAGCCTGCCTATCCGGGAGAGCATTCTTTCGCGGCAATGATCGGAGCCCTCAGGACCGCGCTGTCGAGGTGGGCAAGAGCGCGGCGGAGATCTTGGGCCAGGTGCTGCCGGAGATCTTTGATAGGTTCAGCGAGGGGGCTGCCCGACCGAATGACGTGAAGAAGGGCGTCGACGCCCTCTTTTCGGCCGAGAACCTTCAAGGGCTGCCTCCCGTCTTCGGCGGCCTGGGCCTCCTCCGCGATGAAAAGGGGAAAGCCGTCTTCCGCGTTGAGAGCGGGCCGCTCGCGGAGGTGATGAGCCGAATCGAGGAGCGGGCGAGCTACGGCGACACAGCGAGCGGCAGGCTCCTCGAAGGCGACCTCGCGAAGGAGCCCTTTGGCTGGGATTTCGAGGTGGTGCGCCTCTTGGTGCTGTCGCTCCTGCGCGCGGGAAAGATCGAGGCGGCGAGCAAGGGGCAGACGATTGACACGACCACCGGCTCCCTCGCGCGCGACACATTCTCGAACAATAACCTCTTCCGGCAGGCGTCGTTCCGGCCAAAAAAAGACACCGATTTCGAGGATCTGGTCAAAGCAGCGGAGGCGTTCCGCGAGACATTCGGGAGCGAGATACGCGAGCTCTCGACCGGCGCGATCGTGGCTGATCTCCGCAAGGAGGTGGCGAGGCACGAGGACACCGTGGCGCAGGCGAACGGGCTCCTGGCCGCGAACCGGCTGCCGGGCGGAGGCGCGCTCGAGGGCGCCATGGCGCAGATGAAGGCGATCCTTCGCGGATCGGACGATAATGCTATTGCGACATTTAATGCGTCCCACCATTCTATCAAGGAGGCGATCAAGCGCGCGTCGGAGCTGGAGAAGGCGCTGACCGAGCCGAGGCTCCGCGATCTGGAGCGGGCGCGAAGGGCGCTGACCGTGGCATGGCCCTTTTTACGGCAAGAGAGCGATATCTCCGAAAAGCTCTGCGAAGGGGCGGCGTCGCTGGAGGATCTGCTCGCGCGGGAGACGTTTTATCGAGAGCTGCCGGTGATCGAGCAGCAGACGCGCGCTATCGAGAGCGAATACGAGCGGCGTGAAGAAGAGGCTCTGCTGGATAGAATCGCGACGTACACCAAGGCCTTCCAGCGCCTCACGAAGACGCCGGGCTGGCCGGATATCGACGAGGATCAGCAGCGCAGGATCGCGGCTCCGATCGAGCGGGGCATGGCCAAAGGAAAGGAGCGCTTGCCAATCCCGCAGCTCCGGTCCGAGCGCGAGGCCTGTGAATCACGCGTGCGGGCGGCTATCGCGGAGGTGCGCCGGATCGTCGAAGGCGAGCGGCTTGCGACGGTGAGCCTGGGGAGCTACTTCGGCGGCGGCGTCGAGACGGAGGAGCAGCTCGACGCGGCGCTCGAAGGTATTCGCGAGGAGTGCGCGCGGCTCATCGGGGCGGGCAAGAAGGTGATTGTCCAGTGAAGGATAGGCGCCATGGATAAAGACACCCGAAACACGATCGAGCGGACGACCCAGCGAGCGCGGAGGCTCCTGGAAGATGACTTCTATTCGCAGCTCGAGGGGACGTTCGACGTGCTGCGGACCGGCGCCGTCGCTCAGAAAGGCGGAGCGCACCTGTCGCCGCGGCAGGCTTTTCACAGGGAGAAGATCGTCGCGGCCATCGCGTATAAGCGCGCCGCGGGGATGACGGACGCGGAGAGCGTGGCCGATTACGTGCGCGACGCCGCGTTCACGACGCTGAACCGCTTCGCGGCGCTGAAGATGCTCGAGGCGCGCGAGCTCGTGAAGGTGTGCATCACCAAGGGCGAGGACTCGCCCGGCTACAAAGAGTTTTGCGGGATGGCGGAGGGCGTTTCGCGCCTGCCTCAGAGCGAGGGATATCGACTGTATCTCGAGTGCATCTTCGACGAGCTCTCGACCGAGGTGAAGGTCCTCTTTGATCGGCGGGACGCGGCGTCGGTGCTGTGGCCAAAGCGCCAGGCGTTCGCGGAGCTGTTGGCCGCGCTCAACGGCGCCGAGCTCTCGGGGGTATGGAGCGAGGACGAGACGATCGGCTGGGTGTATCAATTCTTCAACACCGGCGACGAGCGGCGGGCGATGCGTGACGCGAGCCAGGCGCCTCGGAACAGCCGCGAGCTGGCGGTCCGGAACCAGTTCTTCACGCCGCGCTATGTGGTCCAATTCCTGGTGGACAACACGCTCGGACGGATATGGCGAGAGATGCGCGGGGGCGAGACGACGCTGGAGGCGCAATGCGCGTACCTGGTCCGCGACGGGGAGGCCATGAGGCCGCGCGCGAGGAAGGACCCTCGCGATTTTCGCGTGCTCGATCCGGCCTGTGGGTCGGGGCATTTCCTGCTGTATGCGTTCGATTTGCTCCTCGCGATGTACGAGGAGGCCTTCGCGGACGGGGCTTCCGGCGCGCGCTGCGAGGCCACGGGGCGCTCGCTCGCGGAGGATTATGCGGATATCGATGCCTTGCGCCGCGCAGCGCCTGCGCTGATCGTGCAGCATAACCTGTTCGGTGTTGATATTGACCCGCGCGCGGCGCAGATCGCGGCGCTCTCGCTATGGCTTCGGGCGCAGCGGGCCTTCAAGGATCACGGGGTGCCTGCGGCGGCGCGGGCCCGGATCGCGCGGACGCATATCGTGGTGGCGGAGCCGATGCCCGGTGATGAGGCGATGGTGGAGGCCTTCGCAGGGGAGCTGGATCCGCCGCTCTTGCGCGATTTGTTCCGCAAGATGGTGGGTGAGATGCGGCTCGCGGGGGAGCTTGGCTCGCTCTTGCGAGTGGAAGAAGGGATCGCAGGCGAGCTGGAGCGGGCGCGGAAAGAGCTCGTGGCGCGGAAGAACCCACTGAGCCAGGGGTATTTGCCGGGCCTTGAGCCGGAGCGCCGTCAGGGTGAGCTGGATCTGTCGGGGATCGACGATACGCGTTTTTTCCAGGAGGCGGAGGGCCTCATCGTGGAGGCGCTGCGGCGCTTTGCCGAGTCGGCGGCGGGCGGCGCGGGGGTGCGGCGGCGGCTCTTCGCGGGGGACACGGCGCACGGGATTGCATTCATTGAGCTGCTCCGGAGCCGATTTGATGTGGTGCTCATGAACCCGCCCTTCGGAGCTGGAAGCCTGGCGGCCAAGAAGGAGCTCGAGAAGGGATATCCACGGACGAAGAACGATATTTACGCGGCGTTCGTGGAGCGCGGCGTGAAGCTCCTGCACAAGCGGGGGATGCTGGGTGCCATTACGTCGCGAACGGGGTTCTTTCTTTCGAGCTTTCAGAAGTGGCGCGAGGAGATCTTGCTGAAGGAAGCGCCGCCGGTGGTATTTGCGGATCTCGGCTACGGGGTGCTCGACAGCGCGATGGTGGAGGTCGCCGCCTATTGTTTAGAGGTGGCGGAGTGAAGACGGTGTTCCTGCGGGTGACCGAGGCCGAAGATAAGGCCTCGGCACTCTTGAGGGCGATTCGCGCGCCCGAGGAGGCGAGAGGCAAATGGCGCTTCGAGGCCGATCCAGGGAGCTTTGGTAATGTGCCACGCTCGCCGTTCGGTTATTGGGTAAGCGAGCGGTTGCGTAGGCTGTTCACAGACCTCCCGCCATTTGTTGATAATGGAAGGACAGCGAAGCAGGGATTGGCGACCGCAGATGACTTCCGCTTCGTGCGCGCTTGGTGGGCGATGCACGGGGCAGTGGTGCGCAAGCATTGGGCTCCGTTTGCAAAGGGTGGCGCGTTCTCGCCATTTTATTTGGATTTACACCTAGTGCTGAGCTGGAAACGTGGTCACGAGGACGCTCGTGAGCTTAAGACGTTCGTCGAGAGCACACCTGGCACGACGCACTGGTCTCGGCGGATCGCGAGCTCGGAATACTACTTCCGCCCCGGCGTTACTTGGCCATTGCGAACGCAGAGCGGTCTGTCACTGCGAGCGATGCCCGCGGGGTGCATCTTCGCGCACAAGGGACCGGCCGCATTTGTAAAGAGCGACGAAGCCGAGGAGCTGCTCGCTCTTCTCGCTCTCGTAAATTCCACGACCTTCCAGGCGCTAGTTGACTTGCAAATGGCGTTCGGCTCCTATGAGGTTGGCGTAATTCAACGGACACCCTTTCCACACCTCGCCCGTGCAGACAAGAGAGTCCTGGCCACCCTCGCTCGTCGAGCGTGGTCGCTCAAGCGTTCGCTCGATATACGCACCGAAATCTCGCACGCCTTCGCGCTACCCGCGCTCTTGCAGGTCGAGCGAGCGACGCTTGCCGAATGCAGCGCCGCTTGGGCCGACCGCGTCAGCCGCATTGAGACCGAGCTGGCAACGATACAGGCTGAGCTCGACGCTCGCTGTTTCGACCTCTACGCCATAGGCGCAGCCGATCGCCCGGCCATCACCGAGGGTTTTGGCAACACCAACGCTGGCAAGGAATTCGATGCCGACGCCGAGGGCGAGAGCGACGCTGACAGTGACGCCGAGGACGCAGCGGACGCTGCAGCCAATACCACGACCCTCACCGAAGAGCTCATAGCGTGGACCATCGGTGTCGCCTTCGGCCGATTTGATGTCCGTCTCGCCACCTCGGCCCGCCCGCTGCCTACGGAGCCCGAGCCCTTCGACCCCCTGCCCGTGTGCTCGCCCGCCATGCTCACCGGCGACGACGGCCTCCCGCTCACCCGAGCACCAAAAGGCTATCCCCTCACCCTCCCCGATGGCGGCCTCCTCGTGGGCGACTCCGGCCATCCCCTCGACCTCACCTCCGCCGTCCGCGCCGTCTTTGATATCGTCTTCGGCGCCGAGGCCGACGCCCGCTGGGAAGAAGCCGCCACGCTCCTCGACCCGAGAGATCACGACCTACGCAACTGGATTGCAAAGGGATTCTTCGAGCACCACCTCCGGCGCCATTCAAAGAGCCGCCGCAAAGCGCCCATTGTCTGGCAGCTCGCCACGCCCTCGGCGAGCTACTCGGTCTGGCTCTACGCGCATCGCCTCACGAAAGACACCTTCTTTCAGGTGCAGAACGACCTCGTGGCGCAAAAGCTCATTCACGAAGAGCGCAGGCAAAGGGCGCTCGCCACGGCAGCCGGATCCAGCCCAACCGCCGCTCAGCGTAAAGAGATCGCCGCCCAGGACGCCCTCATCGACGAGCTCCGCGCCATGCTCGACGAGGTAAAACGCATCGCTCCGCTCTGGAGCCCCAATCTTGACGACGGCGTGGTGCTCACGATGGCGCCGCTATGGCGCCTGGTGCCTCAGCACAAGGCCTGGCAGAAAGAGCTCAGGACGGCCTGGGACGGGCTCTCGGCGGGCAAATTCGATTGGGCGCACCTCGCTATGCACCTCTGGCCGGAGCGCGTTGTCCCCAAATGCGCGACCGATCGCAGCCTGGCCATCGCCCACGGCCTCGAAGACGTATTCTGGATCGAGGGCGCCGACGGCAAATGGAAGCCGCGGAAGCCCCCGACGAAGCCTGAAGCCGAGCTGATTCGAGAGCGCACCTCGCCGGCCGTGAGAGCGGCGCTCCAGAGCCTGGCCAATGTACCGCGCTCCATTGAGCGCGCCCTCGGCCCGAAGCGAAAACGAAGAGACGCCTGATGCACCCGCTCCACGATTACATCGCCGCGCAGCTTGCCGAGCGCCTCCGGTCCAGGAAGATCGTCGTCTGGTACGACCCGCGCCGCGAGCTCTCGCCCTTCTTCGACGAGGCGCGCGGCGGGGCGAAGAAGGGCGTCGCCGCCGTGCCCATTACAGTAGGCGGCGTGGCGGCGCGGCTCGTCGAGCACGACGGATCGCTGTTTGAGGTGCGCCACGAGGTCGAGCCCTACGTGAAAGGCGACGCGCCGGAGCACGTGGTCATTTACCTGCCAGGCTGCGAGCGCGACCGGCGAGGCTCAGTGCTAATGGAGCTGGAAAAGGCGGGGACCTGTCATGAGCCGCGGCTCGAGAGCATCGCGCGGAACCTGCTCCGGCAAAGATATACCGACGGCGTTATCGACGAGCTGCTCTCGCGTCCAAACATCACCTACGAAGACCTGGCGCGCGCGGCGTCGAGCGCGGCGGCGGCGGAGCTGCCGTCGATCCTCAAGACCATCTTCCGTGACGCGACCGGGAGCGACCTCCTGGTCCAGTGGATCGCCGGCGACGCGCGGGACGCGGAGATCGCCGCGAAGGACGCCACGCGTGAGCTGGTGAAGCTCCTGCGCTCAGCGATCGGGCTCTCGGTGGACGAGGCGAGCGGGCTCTCGAAGCTGCGATCGATAACGCTCCGCTACGTGCTCGCGAACGAGTTTCGCAGCGACCTCAAATGCCCTCCGCCCGCGAGCCTCGACGCCATCCCCGCGCCGCCGACGAAGGAGCAAGAAGACGCGGTGCGCGGCCTGGCGAAGCGGCTCCGGGCGAGCTTCGGAGACAGCTATCCGGGGATGGCGGATCGCGTGGAGGCCGAGCTGGGGCTGCGCGACGCGAAGCTATCGGCCGGCGCGCTCGGGACGATCGATACGTTCCGCTTCGAGGAGCGCGCGCTGCTCGCCCATTGCGGGGAGCTGATAGCGAGGGAGCAATTCGACGAGGCGCTGACCTTCGCGACCGAGAGGGAGCGGAGCTTCTGGCTCGATCGAGACGTCGAACGGAAGGCGCAATGGGAGGTGATCCGCAGAATGGCAGAGCTCGGAAGCGTCGCGACGTCGGTGCGATCGGCTCTATCGAAGATGGGTAGCGATCCCGCTTCGTGGATTGAAGCGTATACGGCGCCCGACGGCTGGTTCCGCCTTGACCTCTCGCAGCGGCGCCTGGAGGTGTGGGTGGCGAACCTCGAGGAGGAGCCCGAGGAGCGCCCGCTCGGGATCGTCCGTCGCATTTACGATGAGGTTTGTCACGCAATGGCCGAGGGGTTCACCAAGGCCCTGATGAAGGCTGGCTGGGCCGTCCCGGCGGCGCTGCACCAGACCCGGATTTACAGCGAGATCGTCGCGGAGCAGCCAAAACCCGTGGCCTACCTGCTCGTCGATGCCATGCGCTACGAAATGGGAGCCGAGCTCGCAGGGCGATTACCGCGGAGCGCCGAGGTGAGCATGAGGGCCGCGGTGGCAGCGCTGCCGAGCATCACGCCGATCGGTATGGCCGCTCTCCAGCCCGGGGCGTCGGCGAGCTTCAGCATCGCTGACGTGGGGGGAAAGCTCGGCGCGCGCATTGACGAAGTATTTTTGCCTGACGTCACCGCGCGGAGGAAGCTCGCGGCGGCTCGCGTGCCGAAGCTCTGTGATATCACCCTGGACGAGCTCTTGAGCCTGCAACCTTCGAAGCTCGCGAAGAAGATCGAGGGGGCGCAGGTCGTGGTGGTGCGGTCGCAGGAGATCGATCACGCGGGCGAGGCGGGGTTTACGTTTCAGGCGCGGCAGGTGATGGCGACGGTGATTGACAACCTGGCGCGCGCGATACGCAAGCTCTCGGCCGCCGGGGTCGAGCATTCGGTCGTGGCGGCGGATCACGGGCACCTCTTTTTTGCCTCGGATCGCGATGAGTCAATGCGGACCGACTCGCCGGGCGGCGCCCAGGTGGAGCTGCATCGGCGGTGCTGGATTGGCCGGGGTGGCTCGACGCCGCCCGGCTGCGTTCGCGTCGCTGCGTCGGCGCTGGGTTATGCGTCGGATCTCGAGCTTGTGTTTCCAATCGGCTGCGGGGTCTTCAAGGCGGGAGGCGATCTCGCGTTTCATCACGGCGGGCCGTCGCTGCAAGAGCTGCTTATCCCCGTGCTCGCCGTGCGCATGAAGGTGCGAGGCGGAGCGCCGCCGCGTGACCCGGCGGTGCAGGTCGGCGGGCTGCCGGAGGCCATTACAACGCGCATGATGACCCTGACCATATCATCGCTGCTGGGCGGCAACTTTGCGCCCTTGCTCGTGTACAAAGGCCGAAAGGTCGGCGGGCTCTTCGGGGTGGTCGGGCAGGCTAGCCATGACCGCAATACAGGGACAGTGACGCTGGAGCCGGGCGGAGCCGCGACGCTCGCCCTTCTCCTTACGGACGACAGCGTGCCCGAGGTGCGCGCCGTGCTCGTCGATCCCATAACAGACGCGGAGCTTTACCGCTCGCCCAAGGACATCCCGGTTCGACTTGGAGTGTGAGAGATGAGCAACGGAGCCGCCCCCACGCGCGATGCGCTCGACGATAAGGTGAACCGAATCTTCGCCGGCAAGGTGGTCCGGAAAGATCTGGTCCGGAAGGTCAAGGTGGGCGCGAACGTCCCGGTCTTCGTGCTGGAGTTCCTCCTCGGGAAGTACTGCGCGTCGTCGGACGATATCGCGATCCAGATGGGCCTCTCGGTCGTCCACGACACGCTCGCGAACAACTACATTCGCCCCGACGAGTCGTCGAAGGCGCAGAGCAAGGTGAAGGAGAACGGCAAGTATACGTTCATCGATAAAGTGAAGGTGCGGCTCGTCGACTCCGATTACTGGGCCGAGGCAGATCATTTTGGCATAAAGCACCTGCACGTGCCGACGCAGTACGTGCGCGAGTATGAGCGCCTGCTGATGGGCGGCGTGTGGGCGCAGCTCGATCTGCGCTTCGAGTACGACGAGGGCACCGGGGGAAAGAACCCGTTCTGGATCGATAAGCTCACCCCAATTCAGATCGCGACGTTCGATTTCGACGAGTACCGGCGCGCTCGCCGCGAGCTCTCGACGGACGAGTGGATTGATCTAATGGTTCGGAGCATGGGCTACGAGCCGGCCGACATGCCGCGCCGCCTGAAGATGCACTTGCTCGTGCGGCTCATCCCGCTCGCCGAGCGCAACTTCAACCTGGTGGAGCTCGGCCCTCGAGGCACGGGGAAGAGCTATGTGGTGCAGGAGATCTCGCCCTACGCAGCGCTGCTCACCGGATCGAGCACGGTCGCCAACCTCTTTGGCCATATGAGCGGCCGTCAGAAGGGAATGGTACAAATCTGGGACGTCGTCGGGTTCGACGAGGTGGCTGACCTCCAGAAGATGTCGAAGGAGGTCATCACGACGATGAAGACGTACTGCGAGTCCGGGACGTTCCAGCGCGGGCAAGAGGCCGCGACGGGCGACGCGAGCATCGCCTTGTTCGGCAACACGAACCAGCCTGTCGACGTGATGGTGCACGCAGGGCACCTTTTCGCTCCGATGCCCGATGCAATCCGTGACGATATGGCGTTCATCGATCGCCTGCATTTTTACCTCCCGGGCTGGGAGATCCCAAAAATGCGAAATGATCTGTTCACGGACCATTATGGCTTCGTGGTCGATTACCTGGCGGAGGCGCTCCGCGAGGCGCGGAAGCATAATTTCACCGAGGTTATCGATCGGCATTTTTCAATGGGCGCGCATTTAAACGCGCGTGACCGCAAGGCGGTGCGGAAGACGGTGTCAGGGCTGATGAAGATCGTCTTCCCTCACGGGGAAGCGACGCGGGACGAGCTGTCCGAGCTCCTTGAGCTGGCGCTGGAGGGGCGGCGGCGCGTGAAGGAGCAGCTCAAGAAGATGGGCTCGTTCGAGTATTATCATACGTCCTTCAGCTATACGCTTCAGGAGACGGGCGAGGAGAGGTTCGTGGGCGTGCCCGAGCAAGGGGGCCGGAACCTTATCTCGACCGATCCGCTCCCGCCGGGCGCGGTCTACGCGGCGGGGGTGACCTCGGACGGGACTGTGGGGCTGTTTCGCATCGAGGTCGCGGTCTCGAATGGAACAGGGAAGCTTAAATTGGCGGGCGGGGTCTCGGGCTCCATAAAAGAGTCGGTCCAGCGCGGGTTCAGCTACGCGCAGGCGAAGAGGGCAGAGCTCGGCATCGCGCGCGACCTGGATACGTGCGATCTGCACGTGGAGGTTATTGATCTGCTGGGTAACCGGGCCGAGGTCGAGGTGGGCGTGGCCTTCTTCGTGGCCTGCTATTCGGCGATACGAAGGGCGCCCGTGAGCCCCGCGCTGCTCGTGCTCGGAGATATGAGCATCCAGGGCGCGATCAAGCCGCTGCGCTCACTGACCGAGCCGCTCCAGGTGGCGAAAGATAACGGCGCCAAACGCGCGCTCATTCCAATCGAGAACAAGAGGAGCTTCCTCGACGTGAGCGCCGATATCATGGAGCAGGTCGATCCAGTCTTTTATGGTGACCCGAAGACGGCCGCGATGAAGGTGCTCGGAGGCGCGTAGCGACGTCACGCCGGCGGAACGCCGTAGCGCGCTCGGATCTCCTCCAGCGGGCGGCCGAAGTCGGACCAGTAATCCCACTCGCCGTCCATCAGGTCGATATTCATCGCCGAGCCTCGGCTGTATGCCTTGAATAGCCCTTCCAGCACACCCGGCTGATCAAAGACACCCTCCAGCGCGCCCACGCCCTTTGCGAGCGTCACCATCTCGATACCGAGCTGGACCTGAAACAGGAGCAGGAACATGAAGATCAGCGGCTTTTCTCGCTTAAAGCCTGTCTGAAAGGCCAGCGTCTTCATCTCTCCATGGAGGTCTGTCCCATAGCCCGCAATGAGGTGCCCCAGATCGTGCGTGAGCAGCGCGAGCGGAGTGCCGCCCAGCTCGCCTGGGAATTTAAACTCGTTTTCCTGATAGAAACGAAAAAGCTCGCGACCGAGCGTGCCGGCGGGCAGCGCAGAGAGCGCGTGGAAGCGAGCGGCCGTCTCCGCGTTTTCGCTGTGGCCGGCGATCTCCATAACTACGCCGAAGGCGCTTCGGATCCCCTCCTTCTGATAAGCTTGCTTTATTGCGTCGCCGACCGCAGACCGGCGCCGAAAATCGAACCTGAGCCAGCGGATCCGATCTTCCATGATGTACCGCAGCTGATCCACGGCCGGCTCGGAGAGGTCGAACGCGCTCGCGTACTCGCGGATGCGCGCGAGGTGCTCGGGGCGGATGTCCTTCCCGAGCATCACGTAGGCGCACATGATCTGGACGAGCTGGCGCCGGAGCGCCGGGTCGACGATCGTCCGCGCCAGCTCCTCGGGCGAGATGGGCTCGAGCGCATCCACGTCATGGTCCGTGTGAAGGAAATACTTCTGAGCCATGGACATCGCGGAGCGCTGTGTGTCGAGCATCGGGCCATCGACGGTGATGACCGACTTGACGGCTCGCAGGCTGGCCAGGGTTTCTTCGGGATTGGGTTTGATCAACGCCACGGCAGACCTCCTGTTGGGTGACGCCCTAGAACCTACGCCCTGCTGGTGCCTTCCACATTGGCATCGCCCGCCAAAGCGTTGGCCTGAGCCGCCACTCGAGCCTCAGAGGCCATCTTTCTGAATGCGGTGCTTCGGGTTCGCCGGATCGAGGGCCTCCTTCGCGGCGCGCTCCTTTCGCTCGCTGTACCGATCGGTCAGGTAATCGACGTTATCGCGGAGGAGGATCGTGAATTTGTAGAGCTCCTCCATGACGTCGACGACGCGGTCCCTGTAGGACGAGCTCTTCATGCGTCCGTCCTCGTGAAACTCATTGAACGCCTTCGCCACGGAGCTCTGGTTGGGGATCGTGAACATTCGCATCCATCGCCCGAGCAGGCGCAGGACATTCACCGCGTTGAACGACTGCGAGCCGCCGGAGACCTGCATGACGGCGAGCGTCCGCCCCTGCGTCGGGCGGACGGCGCCGATACTGAGCGGTATCCAGTCGATTTGGTTCTTCATAACGGCGGTGACGGTGCCGTGCTGCTCGGGGGTCGACCAGACCTGCCCTTCGGACCAGAGCGAGAGCTGCCGCAGCTCCTGCACCTTGGGGTGCGTGTCAGGGACGCTGCCATAAACGGGCAGCTCGCGCGGGTCATAGAAGCGCACCTCAGCGCCGGCCGACGCGATGATGCGGCCGGCCTCCTCGGCCAGGAGGCGGCTATACGATCGCTCGCGCAGCGACCCATAGAGAAAGAGGATGCGCGGCGGGTGCGTCTTCGGCTCGCGCGGCTCGTGCGGGATGATCTGGAAATCGTCGGGGGTGGTCACGCGTGTCGTCCTTGCGCTTGATAAGAGCACGCCTACGCGCCCGCGGCGCTGCAATTTTTGCATTCGGTCGAATGCAGGTTCTTCAGTATCTGCATGCGGCATTCGCAGCGCGATGCCAGGAGCGCGCTGCTGCAATTCAGGAGAATGCCTAATTGAAGAGTTGCCGAGGCGTGGTGTGCGGCCGCTGCTAGGCGACGCCGACGTGGCGGCGCGCTTCGACCGGATCGATCGAGGCCGAGAGCCGCTCGAGCATGCGCCAAGTCATGTAGAGCTTGGGAATCTCGAGAGGACTCCGGCATACCGAGGTCACGAATTCGATCAGCCCGGGGCGCTTGCCCTCGCGGATCAGGTGGCGCCAGTAGGCGTGGCAAGCGCGAAAGCTCCACGAAGCCTCGGCCAAGGCAGAGAGGGTGTAGCCCTCGAGCGGGGCGTCGTTGCCGCGGCGGATCGCCTCGGCCAGCAGCGTCCCCGCGAGGTGGCCCGAGCGCAGGGCGATAGGAATGCCCGCGAAGGCCAGGGGCGTGTTTAGCCCGGCGGCGTCGCCGCAGAGGAGGAGCCGCCCCTCACGCGGGCTTGAGAGCGGTTTGTAAGGGATCCGCGCGCCGTGGACGGTGACCGGCTTGCCTCCTCCGCAAAGCGCCCGATAACGAGGGAGGGTGAGCAGCCGCTCCAACAGCTCGCGGGGGCGCTCGATCCCGAGCCCGGCGATCCCGACGGCGATCGTCCGCTCGCGCTGTTCTATGGTGAGGAGGGGACGCTCGTCGGCTTTGCCAGCGCCGGCATCCAGAGGATCGACCACGAGGGGGTGCGCCACGCGGTCTACGGCGGCATGCTCTTCATCGACACGCAGTACAAGGGCGTGACTGAGTCGCTCTCGTTCGCGATTCGGGAGGCGTTGCGCTTCCGCCTGCGCGAGCCGTGGACTCCCCTTTGGTGCATGGGTGTGATCATGACCCCGGCCTCGTACCGCCGCTTGGTGGTTACGATGCCGAGGCTCTACCCCGGGCGGCGGGCGCCCGTGCCCGAGAGGGTGCGCGCCCTGCTGCGTAAGACGGCGCGGCTTCGGGGGCTCGCGTTCGTGGACGAGGAGCGCTGGCTCGTCCGCGGAATGGGGACTCCCCGGCACCCCGAGCGGTTAAGGAGCGCCAGGACGCTGAAGGCCGACCCCGACGCGCGCTTCTTTCTGGACGAGAACCCGCGCTTCGACGAAGGGGTGGCGATGTTGATATGGTTCCCTGTGGATGTCCGGAACCTCGGCGGAGCCTTCGCGCGCTATTTCGCGCGCCTCCTCACCGGCGGCGATCGCAGCGAGGGCTGAGCCCTGCGAGCGGGCTGCCGGAGGATTGGCCAGCGAGCGCGGTGAGGAAGCCGCTCGCTCGGCCATCGCGCCGCAAGGCGAAGGTGCGCACGTCTGCGAGCTTCGCCTCCGCCTACACGCTCGGAGTCACGTTCCAGAAGAGGCAGTACAGGTCAATGTCATCCCGCGGAGGGGAGGCGATCACGGGAAATCTTACCGCGATTGACGAGAGTCGAGCGCACTGTCCACTCCGACACCTGAAAATATTCGGCGGCATCGATCAAAGCATCGTCATCCACGCCATGCTCGTTCGTGAATGCGTCGAGAGCCGCCCAGGGGCAGAGGAGCTCTTGCGCGAACGATCGTTCCACTTTTTGAAGCGCGCTGTCCTTATCCGTCACCGGAACGACATGCTCATCCGGCGTGAGCACAAGCGCTGCACCGATCATTCTTGCCAGGAAGAAACGCTGACTCGTCGGTCGCAAGCTAGGCCAGATAATTTTGGTGCGGCCATTGGTCACGCCGTTGCGAAAACCACCAACGAGCGGAGTGCCCTTCGTAGGCTGTCCCGGGAGGGGCAGGTGCACCGAGAGCAAGTCCGACAGCCTGTCGTTACTGAGCGGTCCGGCGCCGAGATGTTCACGCTTCCGCATCTCGTTTGCCAAACGCATGCCCTTTTGCCACGGCAGCTCTCGACCTACCGGCGCCGCAGCCGGTTCAATCCAGGAGAGATTCACCGCCGTTAAAGACTTCTTCATCATATCAAGGACGTGGGCAGCCCTAGGGATGCTTTCACCGAGCTCCGGCAGCACGCGCATAATCTCGTCGCCTGCTGTGGGCCCGGCTTCTTCGACGAGTGTCTCCGCTGCCTTGACCCACGATTCCGACGCGTCGCCTGGGTCAATTCCAGCGAGCGCCTGCCACCGGCAGACCTTCGCCGCGCTGGGTGACTTTCGTTCCGCTGCCAGCTCCGCGCGAAGCTCGGAGAGCAGGCGGTAGTGCGGCAACAGCGTGGAGAGTCGCGCCTCGACAACATCGACGAATCGGTCCACCGCCGCTTCGAATTTGTCAACGGGGACCTCGAGCCTGATGGTTTGGAGGTAGCGGATCGCCGAGACGTCCGGCTTGTTTTCAGGATCCATATGCAACTGAATGAGCTCGCCGTCGCTGGAGAATTCAAGCGCCGGCCAGGCATCGTCGCCCCCAATGCCGGAGAGACAGTGGGCCCTTCGCCAGCCCGTCGTTGGCTTCGTAGGCCTCTCTTCCCAGCGCAGGCGCCACCAGTTCACCAATAGCCACGTGGCCATCGAGACCAGCGGTACGTTGATGTGTGAGCGCACCGTCTTGCCGATGGTGTCCTCGACCTCGGTAATCGGGACGCGCGAGCCCTTCTCGTCTGCCGAGATGCGCAACGAACCCATGGTGGCGCGGATCTCCTCGTCGCCGTAGGTGGACGAGATCCAGTCGAGTAGCTCAAAGCTGAGCTCAGCCATTCAACTTCTCCCACGCCCGAACAACGTCATCGAAGAAGGGATCCGCACGTCGGATCGGGTAACCGTGGTACATTCCGCCGCTCCCATGCATTGCTTCGAAGACTCGTCCACTCTCGTCAACGGCCCACATCTGCTTCGGGAAGCCAGGCGCCGCTTCGGCCTCGCTGACGAGCCCACCCTCGATCGCTCGCGCGAGCAGCGCATCGGCGAGGGAGCGCTGGAACACCTTGGCCTCGTCGCAGAGGGTCTTGTCGGGGCGCGGCGCAGCAGGTGGCGTTAACCCGAAGTCACCCGGGTTACGCTTATGGTAATTCCTGCCATCGTATCCGGCGTTTTCGCGCAGAAATTTGCGTTCTGGGTCAGTCAGAGGCGTCGCCCGCATGGCGCGCCTGGTGACTCGCCGAAATTCACTTGCCTTCTTGCCCATGTAGCTGCGGTTTGAGTCTACGGCCAATCAAGGATCGCCTCAAGCAAACACTGCGCTGTACGACGAGCCGGCCACCCGCTCCGGTCGCAGATCCGAGGGCACGGTTACGCGGCGGATCCGCGGAAGCGGGGGCCGTCGCCGCTCCATGAGCTCGCCGCGATGCCATCGCGATGGCAACACGAACGTGTCGCGCAGCCGGGGGAGCGGGTAGGATGCGGCGCGCGATGAAGACGAGCCTCGATCATCTCCCTGAGAAGAAGCAGCACCAGCTCCGAGCGCTGGCCGAGCTGATCCGCAAGGAGGCCGAGGTGGAGATGGTGATCCTGTTCGGGAGCTTCGCCCGCGGCGACTGGGTGGAGGATCCGGTGGGCGGCTATTTCAGCGACCTGGACGTGCTGGTGGTCGTGAAGAGCCCGAATATGGTCGATAAGGTGAAGCTGTGGTCGAAGATAGAGGACCGCGCCCGGCGGATCACGAAGCCGACGAGCCTGTCGCTGATCGTGCACGATATCCAGGACGTGAACGAGCAGCTCGAGAAGGGGTTTTATTTCTTCAGCGATATAAAGAAGGAGGGGATCGTGATCTACGACTCGGGGCAGTTTCACCTCGCGGAGCCGAGAGAGCGAACGCTGGCCGAGCGCAAAGCGCACGCAGAGGCGTGGTTTAATCAGTGGTTCGAGAGCGCGGCCGACTTCTATCGTATGTTCGAGCTTGGCCTGGGCGAAGGGCGATACAAGGTATCGGCGTTTCTGCTCCACCAGGCGACGGAGCGCCTTTACCATTGCGTCCTTCTCGTCCTCACGGCTTACAAGCCGAAGATCCATAACATTGAGGATCTCGGCAAGCGCGCCGGTGACCTTCATCCCGCATTACGAAACGTCTTCCCGCGCGGCACGCCCGAGGAGGATCACCTCTTCAAGCTCCTCAAGCGCGCCTACGTCGACGCGCGCTACGATCCAAACTTCACGATCACGAGCGAGGAGCTGGCCGCGATCGCCGTCCACGTTCGCGAGCTGCGGAGCCGAGTCGAGATGGCCTGCCGGGAGCGCATCGAGGCGATGGGTGCGAAAATATGATCCGTGCGATCGGCGACATCGTGCGTGTCCGCTCGCGACAATACCTCGTCGAGGGCGTCGACCTCCCACTGCGACCGGGAGACAGCACCCTCGTCCGCCTCTCCTGCCTCGAGGACGATGCCCAGGGGACGCGCTCGAGGTGCTCTGGAAGCGCGAAGTCGACAAAGGCCAAAACGAAATCGACCACGCCCCCGAAAGAGGGAAGCCTGGCGCTCTTCAACCGCGACGAGGACGACGACCCGTGACCGGCTGCATCCACGCAGGCATCGCGCCGGTGAACCATGGCTAGGCCCACGCTCCCCGACCTGTACCTTGCCTTTCGTCAGGCCAAGACGGCGCTGTACTTCGAGCGCCGCGGCGTCGGCCTGTTCGAGCTCGCGCAGTTCGAGGCCAATCTGCCGGCGAGCCTCGCTGCGCTGGCGCCGAAGCTCGCCAACGGGGCCTGGTTTGACCAATTGGAGATCGGCGAGGTCTGGATCGTCCCGAAGCGGTTGCACGATGCACCCCGCGCAGAAGACGGGGTGGTCCGAGTGGGATCTATGGCCCCGCCGAGACCGCGGCGTCTCGATGTGCAACTCCGCCTCACTCCAAGCCCTGAGCTCGCCATTGCGGAGCTACTCTATCTGCGGGCGTTTGGGCCGAAGCTCGAAAGCCTCTTGTCCGAGAACGCGATTGGGTATCGCCTTGACCTGCGCGACGGACAGATTGACCCGTATCGGCGATGGACCTTCGAGTACTGGCCAAGACGATATCAGCAATTCCGATCCGCCCCTCTCGCGAAGGCTCGGGCCGCCTTTTCTAAAGGCGCCAAGTCCCTCCTCATCGTCAGCGCCGACCTGGCGAGCTTCTATGACTCAATCGACCCGGGTTTCCTCCTTTCAGAGGCCTTCCTCGCGTCTCTCGCCTCGGGCGAGCCAATCGACCTCGACGCATACGTCAAAGCGACCACGTCTCTCCTGGGTGCGTTCAGCCGGTTTCGCGACCTCGCGAGCCGCCGGCTCGGCCTTCCGGTACCCATAGGCATTCCCATCGGCAGCCTTACGAGCCGCATCATCGCAAATGTCGTGCTGGCGACGATGGATGCTCATGTGGAAAAGCATGGCTCGGTGCTCGCCTATCGGCGCTATGTAGACGACATCGTGATCGTGGCGAAGGCGGACGCGGAGGTGACGGCCGACGCGGCCATCAGCGCGTTTCTGCCCATCTCGATGATGAACCATGACATCGTTCTCGACGCGGTTGCGCTGGGGCGAGAAGGCTCGGATCTCCGGCTGCAACGACGCAAGGTGAAAGTCCACCAGCTTCACGGCGAGCCCGGAAAGGACTTCGTCGAAGCGGTGCTCGCCGACTTTGACCGCCTGGTCAGCCGCAACCAGGCATTTCTTGACGCCACCGCTTTGCTTTCGGACGGCGCAACCCACCTCATTCGCGCCGGAGACGGTGAGGGGTCGCCCCTCCGCGTTCTACGGGACGCAGACCGCGCGCACCTCGAGCGCTTCGCGCTGTCCACCAGCCTGCGGACACTCGAGCGAGCCTCGGCCCTCGTCAGCGTCGAGGAGGCACAGGCGCTCGTGCGAAGGACGCTGGAGCGGGTCGGGCGCGTGCTTAACGAGGAGGACAACTGGGTCGAGAGCCTCGACGTCGCGCTCCGGTTGCTCCGGCTGGCCGTTGGCACCGACGACTGGAGCTCGTCGAAGGAAATCAACGACCGCCTGGAGGCGGTCATCGGGAGCGTGGCCTCCTTGAAGAGCCACGTCGCTTCGATCTCGTACCGCGGACAGAGCGTCGACCCTGCGCAGCCGTCGCCCTGGATCTGGCTTCGTAACTATTTGCATGCGCGGCGAGTCGAGGCGTGCGCTTCCCCTATCCGAACGACTGTGGAGACGACCTCGCTCGAGCAGTGGCTGCCGCAGGGCCTCACAGTCCGTACCGCGGTCGTGAGAGCAGAGGCGCTGCGTCGTCGCGCGCGTGAGCTCGCTGGCGCCGACCTCCGATCGTACGACCGCGAGGATGACACGCCGGCGAGCCTGCTCCCCGAAGAGGACGGCGAGTGGATGAAGGACGAGCTGGCCGAAGCGCCTGAGCTAAGCGAGCGAATGGAGCGGATCCGTGCGTTCGTCGATCAGTGCCGGGAGCTCGGTGACCGAGCGTGGCTAATGTCGCCGGCGCGGCTTTTTCTGTGCACACGGCCGCCGTCGTACTTCGACATCGCTCGACGGTTGCTTTATCGCACCGAGGCGAACGGCTTCCCGCCCGACGTATTCATCAAATTGCTGGACGTCGTCAACGCGATCCGCGGCACCTCGTACCAGGACCCAATAGGCGAGGTGCGTGACCGACACACCGTCAGCATCCCATGGACGGATCCGCGTGAGCCGATGACCTCGCGGGACCCGACGCTGGTACTGGCAAATCTTACGGTCCCTGACAGCTATTGGGGCGCAGCGGCCTCCCGCAACGCGGGGGCGTCCCCCGAAGGGAATCCGGTCTTAACGGTTGGGCGCCTCGCGGCGCTGAACCGGGTGCTGGGCCGCGCGGCGTTCGTCGCCCAGAGGCGAGACCAAAGAGGATTCGTCGCTCCGACTCTGTTGGTCGTACCGGAGCTCACGCTTCCTCGCAGGTGGCTCCGACGCGTGGCGAACCATATCGTTCGCCATGGGGGTTTTGGCGCGGTGATAGGCCTTGAATATCGGCACGTGCCGTCGACGCCCTATGTGCTCAATCAGGCGTATGCAGTGATTCCTGGGCCGTTCGCGTCGGTCGCCACATGGCCATGGACGAAGCTGAGACCGGCGCACAATGAGGGGATCGAGCTCGCAAGGCTCGGGCTCCGATTTCCTCCTGTGATGAATGATTTGCGTCGGACCGTGGTGGAGACGAGCTGGGGGCGGTTTTCCACACTGATCTGCAGTGAGCTCATCGAGGCTCGGCGGGTCGCGGATCTCCTCGGTCGCGCAGAGCTAGTGGTCTGCCCAGCCTGGAACACGGATACGTCGTCGTACGATCACCTCGTCCAGTCTGTCGGGTTCCAGCTACATGCGATCCTTGGTATTGCTAACAACGGGCATTATTCCGACTGTCGGGCCTGGGCGCCACGCGCCGAACGTTGGGCGCGCGACCTATGTAGGCTAATCGAGCGGGACGTCGACGATATCGTCTATGTCGACCTGCCTTTGCGAAGCCTCATTGCGTTCCATCAGGCGACGGCGCCGTCGGGGCTCCCGGAGGGCACAAGGGGAACTGAGCCCAGAAGGCCGGAGTGGCGGCCTCTACCACCAGATTGGCCTCCGCATGGAACCTAACGAAGTGCAATCCATGGGCGGCTAACCAGATCCTCCGACTCGACCTCCTCGACTTGCGACAGAATCGAAGCTCCATGCCGATAAACTGCCACCAGCCACTCGACCGTTCGCCGAACGACTGACCTTAGGCTCCGGGAAGAGAACGAGCCTACGATTCAAGGCTCACGACGCCGACTTCTTGAATACCTTCAGATAAATGCGGTCGACGTCAATCTCGCAGTCAATCGACGAAAGCAAGAGCCGCTCTCCCGCGCCGAGCACGCGGAGAATCCAGGTGCCGTCCGGCTGGAGGCTATAATGCTCGACCCTCACCTTCTTCTGGGACAGGAGCACGTACTCGCGCAGCGATGCGAGGGTCTGGTAATTCTCGAACTTGTCGCCTCGGTCGTACGGCTCCGTCGACCTGGAGAGCACCTCGACGATCACCTTTGGGTTCAGCAGCGTGTCTTGTTCGTCATCCTCGAACAGCGCTTCTCCGCAGACAACGGACACGTCGGGGTACACGTAGCGCCCCGTCGCGGGGATCTTGAGCCGCATGTCGGAGCCGTGGACCTCGCAATCTCTCTCGCTCAGCGCCGAGCGGATTTCTCCGAGGATGTTCCCGGCAACCAGGCTGTGTGCCCGGGTATCCCCCGACATGGCGAAGATCTCTCCTTCAGCGTACTCGTGCTTGACCTCCGATGAGCGCTCGAGCGCGAGGTACTGTTCAGGCGTCAGCCTGGTGCGAGCCGCAGGCTCTCCCATATCGCTACCGTACGATCTTCACTGGACGGCGTCGAGGCCGGCCTCGTTGCGGCTCTGTCGAGGCGAGGATTCTACGGAAGTTGAACGATTGACGGCTCGCCAGACCGCCTCTTAGCCCGAGAATCCCATGAGCTGGCTCCGGCGAGATGCCGCTCCTGCCGCAAAATCCCCTGAACGACCTCCGGCAACTTGCCACCCCCCATTCCGGATGCCGTGAACGCTCGCGTGCAGATCGCCGCTCCCGCCTTCCTTCTTCAGGCGCAACCCCGGCATCGCGCCGCCCTCCGGGCCGTCGCTCTCCCGACCTCTGCGCACCCGCAGGCCCGAGTCCCGACGCTCCGAGCGCCTTCTGGCAACTCGCCGCGCCTCCCTCGCCGCGCCGCCAAGCGGCCGGGCTGACTCCATACTCCGTGGCGCCTCCCCGAGGAGCCCGGGCCGCCGCCTTGCCAGCGCCTCCTGCGTGGCCCGGGACCCCTTCTGCACAGATCACGGCCGTGCGTGGCGGCACCTGGACTCAGTCGGTCCAAGGTACCCGCCCCGCGAAGTCCACCGGCGACGACCCGTGCAGATCATCGTGACGCACGGCTTCGCCCAGCCCGGCCTGTGCAGATCACCGCCCTGCTCGGCGTCACCCGACTCGGCTCGCGCAGATCGCCGCATTCCGTTCCCGGCACCCGGACGCCCCCAGGGCAGATCGTCGCGATCTCCTCGGGGCATTTTTTGGACCAAGGCCACCCTGGCTGGTGTGGTGGATGACAAAGTGATCGATCGAGTGAACCGAAATCTCAATGGATTTAGATTTCAATCCATTTCACAAAAATTTTCCAGACTCGGTCCCCTCCCCCGAACCCACTCACGCCAACCCCGGACGCCCACTTCTTAGCGCTTTCCTTTCCATCAGATAGCCAGGCGCCTCCCCGTCCCTGGCCGTCCTCCGGACCCGCCACCTTGCCCGAGATGCGCTCCTGGCCTCCGCCTTGCAATCGCCTCCGAACAGAAACGAACGACGCAGACAGGCGGCACCGAGCACCGGCTCACCGCAGCGTCGCTCGTAGCCCAACCCCCTCACGGAGGAATCAAATCATCATGGTCCCCACGCTCGACCCCCGCTCCGCTCTCAACACCCTCTACTTCAGCGTCGTCTTTACCCTCGTCCGCCTCAAGCTCGATCCACGGCTCCAGCCCTTTGTCCCCGCCTTCGAGCAGCTCCGCGCCGAATGCGCCGACATCTCCCAGAAAGAGCGCGAGCTCATCGCCGCTCGCATGGAGGGCGAAGCCCGGGTCGACCACACCGACGGAGACCTCAACCGCACCTCCGACGGCATCGCCGCCGCGATCCTCGTCGAGACGAAGAACAACCGCAAAGCGCCCCTCTTCGCCCGCTACTTCGGCAACCAATCGCCCAGCCGCTTTCGCAGGAGCGTCCTCGGCCCTCAGCTCGCGGCCATGCGCACCTGGCCGCCGTCGCTCAAAGAGTCGCAGATCCCGGCGCTCAATGCCTTCGGCGACCCCCTTGTCACCCAGATCGCAGCGGCCGACGAGGCCCTCATGCTCGTCTCCGCCGCAGAGCAAAAGATCATCGACTTCCGCGCGCTCGGTCAGCGAAAACAGCTCTTCGACAAGGTCAACGGCGCCCGAAAGCAGCTCCACGGCGACGTCTCCAAGATGATCCATGAGCACCCGGAATGGTGCCTCGACCGCGAGTACGTAGACGCCCTCTTCGAGCACGACAGCCCGTCGGCTGAGCTCTCCGACTCGGAGCTGAATCAGAAGATCGAGGCGGCCGGAAGCGAGCTCGCGAAATTCACGGCCATCCGCGAGCAGCGCATCAAGGACGAACAAGCCGAGGCAGCCGAGCGCGCACAGGCCGAGAAGCAGGCCAAGCTCGCCATCATCGAGGCCGCCGAAAAAGCCGCCGCCGAGGCCGCCGCGAAGGTCGTCGCCCTCAAAGCGCAGCTCAGCCCCGACGCGTAATCAGCTCCCTCTCTCACCTGCCGGAGCCCCTCCCCCACCTTCCGGCTTGCATCACCCAATCAGATAGAGCTCCCTGGCGGGACCGGGCACGCATATCGAGCCCGCCAGGAGCCCTATGCCCCGCCTCCTCGTTGAGACCCCCGACGAGCCCCCCAAGACGGTCGAAATCCGCGACGGCCTCACCGCCGCACGCAATGAAACGGCCGATATCATCCTCCTCGATCCAAAGGCATCGCGGCGACACCTCTGCTTTCACCTCGACGTCGACGGCGTCTGCCTGGTCCAGGACCTCGGATCGTCCCACGGCACCCTCGTCAATGGGAGGCCGATCCAGAGCCATAAGCTCGCCGACGGCGATGTTATCCAGATCGGCAGCTCACGCCTCAAATTCATCGACCCCGAAGAGGCGAGCGTCGTCGAGCAGCTCAAAGACACGCGCTCCCTCGCCGATCCGCCCCCCGTCGATACCAGCTCCAATGACGAGGCCGGCCGCAGGCTCCGCGTCTTTTATGACGTCGCGCGCGCCATAAAGCAGCCTGAAGACATAGATACCCTCCTCGGCCGAATGCTCTCTGCCATCCTCGGCGTCCTCGGCTGCGACCGAGGCGTCATCGGCCTCTATGACCAGAGCGGCGCGCCCGATGGCCTCCGGCGCATCATCCGCGGCCGCGGAGCCCATGCCCCGGACAGCGTCATCATCAGCCGCACCCTCATCGAAGCCACGCTCCAGCGCCGCCAGGGCATTATCGCCACCGACGCCAGCCGCAGCAGGAGCCTCGCGGTTCAAGACATCCTCTCGGCCATGGGCGTCCCCCTCCTCAGCGGGCAGCGCGTCCTCGGCTTCATCTATGTCGACGACCGCGGCACAATCTCCCGCTTCCAAGAGAAAGACCTCGATTTTTTGACCGCCCTCGGGCACCTCACCGTCGCGGCCCTCGAGAGCGCGGAACGGTATCACTGGGCCGCCACCGCCGCCGCCGTCCTCCGCGCCGAGAGCCCGCTCTGCGAGCTCATCGGCGACAGCGAGGCAATGCAGCGCCTCAAGACCGAAATCAAGACCTTCGCTCCATCGCCGTCGGCTCATATCCTTATTCGAGGCGAGAGCGGCACCGGCAAAGAGCTCGTCGCGCGCACACTCCACGCCCTCAGCCCGCGCGCAGGGATGCCCCTCGTCACCCTCAACTGCGCCGCTATCCCCGAGACCATGGTCGAGAGCGAGCTCTTTGGGCACGTCAAAGGCGCGTTCACGGGGGCGATGAGCGATAAACGCGGCAAATTCGCCCTCGCCGACCGGGGCACCCTGTTCCTCGATGAAATCGGCGATTTAAGCCTCGCCGCACAGGCGAAGGTCCTCCGCGCAGCCCAGGAGGGGGAGGTGCAGCCGGTCGGGTCGGAGAAGACCTTCAAGGTCGACGTCAGGATCCTCTCGGCCACGCATAAAGATCTGGCCGCCGAGGTCGCCGCGGGCAGGTTCCGGCACGACCTTTATTATCGGCTTAATGTCGTGGAGCTCAAGGCCCCGCCGCTCCGTGACAGGCCTGACGACATCCCTCGCCTCGCAGGCGCGTTCCTCGCGGACGCTGCGAGGCGAATGGGCAAGCGCGTGTCCGGCTTCACGCCGCAGGCGCTCGCCGCGCTCGCCGCCTACAGCTTTCCAGGCAACGTGCGCGAGCTCCAGAATGAGGTCGAGCGGGCGGCGATCATCGTCTCGGGAGGCGTCGCCGTGGGCGACGTGGCCGCCGTTGGTATAGGCGATCTCAGCCCGCGCGTCGTGGAAGGCGGCGTGAAGGCGCCGCCTGAGCCTCGACGCCCGGCGCAATCAATCGCCGACCTTTATGCCAAGCTCGAGACGCAGGAGAGGGCCCTCGTGGAGGAGGCTCTCAAGCAGGGAAAGGGGAACATCGCAGAGTCAGCGCGCATCCTCGGGATCAGCCGCGCCGTCTTGAAAGTGCGAATGAAGCGCTTCAGGCTCGATAATGACGACTCGGAGTGACGAAGGCCCGCGCGGAGCCGGGAACCGGTGCTCACCATGCCACAGAGGTGGCTCGTACGGCCGGAGCGTGCGCGGCGACCGCCAACGTAGGTTGGGTAGCAGGTCGCAATAGCAAAAGCGATAGGCTGAGCGCCCAGGAGGTCCTCCGCCATGCCGCTTTCCCTTGAACGTCTCATCCGCCGCAGCTCGGTGCTCGTCGCACCCTGGCTCTTCGTGGTCGCGATCGTCCTCGCCGGGTGCGACAGCCCCACCGCCCCGCCTGACGCTGGCTCGCCCGACGCCGGGCACGAGGCGTGCGCGGCAGGAGAGCTAACGCGCGACGATGGCACCTGTCAGCCCGCGGGACTGCCGCCCGATATGCCCTGCCCTCCAGGCGAGCTGCTGCAGGGCGATGGCGTCACCTGCCAGAAGGCAGGAGTGCCACCCTCCGCGTGTGGGGCGGGTTTTATGCCGGACGGCAAGGACGGCTGTGAGCCGATCCTACCGGCCGACACATGCACCGAAGGATTGATGGCCATTCCAGGCGATACGGTCTGTCATGAGGTCGCCCCGTGCGGGAGCGGAGCCTGGGGCGATATCCCTATTGATGCGAATACGCAGTTCGTCGACCAAGCCTATGCGGGAGGGAACAGTGACGGGACCCAGACGCATCCTTGGTTGACTATCCAGCAAGGCGTCAACAACGCTGCGGCCGGCGATATCGTGGCCGTGGCGGCGGGGTCCTATGCGGAGGATGTGATGATCCAGAGCAAGGCGGTGCGGCTCTGGGGTCGATGCCCGGCCATGGTGGAGGTCGCGGGGACCGGAGCGGAGCTCGGGGCTATTACGGTCCTCACGAAAGCGGCGAACGGGGCCGAGATTCACGGCGTCGCCATCACGGGGGCCAAGGTCGGTATCGCCGTGTCGGGCGCGAACGACCTCCTTATCGAGGCCGTGCGCATCCACGACACAGCGGAAGTGGGGCTTAATGTCCAAAATGACCTGGGCCTGACGAGCGTCGTGCTGAAGGGCTCGCTCGTCGAGCAGACCCACGACGTCGGTGTGCAGATCGTGGCCTCGGAGGCGACGATCGAGGCCACCGTGGTTCGCGCGACCCAGCCCACCGCAATGGAGAAATATGGGCGCGGCATCCGCATCCAGAATTACCCCAACAAGACCAAGCGCGCGAACGCCGCCGTCCGCGGCTGCCTCATCGAGCAGAATCACTCGGAGGGTATAGACGTCATTGCCTCGGACGCGACGATCGAGGCGACCGTGATCCGCTCCACCCTGCCCGCCACGGCGGGCAAGGAGGCGTTTGGCATTTTCATCCACGATGATCACGAGGTGAACGTCCGCGCGACGGCGACCGTCCGCGCCTGCCTCGTCGAGCAGAGCCAAGAATCGGGGGTGCATATCTCAGGCTCGGACGTGACGATCGAGGCGACCGTGGTCCGGTCCACCGCGCCCAATGGCCTGGGGACAGGCGGGGACGGCATTAGCATCCAGGACCGCACCGAGACGAAGGAGCGCGCGAACGTGATTATCCGCGCCTCCCGCATCGAGCAGAACCAGGGCGGGGGCGTGGTCGTCTTTGGCTCGGACGTGACGCTCGAATCGACGGTGGTTAGCTCCAATCAGCCCAATGCGATGGGAGAGCTTGGTCGCGGAATCGAGATCGACTATGATCCCGACACGCAGGAGCGCGCGAACGTGACCGTGCGCGCGTGCGTCCTCGATCAGAACCATGATATCGGCATGCTCATCGCGGCTTCGGACGTGACGATCGAGGCCACGGCGATCCGCTCTACCCTCCCCAATGCGGTGGCGCAGTCCGGTCGCGGTATCAGCATCCAGGATGATCCCGACGCAAAGGAGCGCGCGAACGTGACTGTCCGCGCCTGCCTCATCGAGCAGAACGACTCGATCGGTGTGTTCGTCAGGACCTCGGACGCGGCGATCGAGGCGACCGAGGTCCGCGATGCGCTGGGAAGCTGGGGTCGCGGCATTTCTATCCAGGGTGGCCTTGAGCCGAATTTGCGCGCGAACGTGGCCGTGCGCGCCTGCCTCATCGAGCAGAGCAACGATATAGGCGTGTACGTCTCGGGCTCGGACGCGACGATCGAAGGCACCGTCGTCCGCTCCACGCAGCCCGACGCGCTGGGCGAGAGCGGTCGCGGCATGAACATCCAGTCTGACCGCGAAACAGACGAGCGCGCGAACGTGACCGTCCGCGCGTGCCTCGTCGAGAAGAACAGCGACATGGGCGTGTTCATCGGCGTATCGGACGTGACAATCGTGGACTCCATCGTGCGCGACACGACACCGAGGGGCGACGGCACGTTTGGAGACGGGATGTCGATCTTCGGCGGCAACGTCACGATCCAGGACGTCGATGTGACCCAAAACGCTCGCGCCGGCGTCGCGAGCTTCGGCGGGCAAGTGGTTATCACAGGCGGCGTGCTCGCCTGCAATGGCTTTGACCTCGAGGGCGAGCCCATTGATGACATCCCCTTCTCGTTCGACGGCAGCACCGGCTGGCGGTGCAGCGACAAAGCGCCGGCCGTATGCACCGAGCTCGGCGGCTGCCACGTCGAGACCACCGGCATCTCGGCTCCCTCGGAGCTTCCGCCGGCGGATCCCGTGATGCCGCAATGAAGACCTCGATGGCCCCGGGCGAGCTCGTTGGTCGATGACCTCGGCGGCTTCGCCGTCAGGACGCCGCTTCTTCCTCTTCAACGTTATCGTCGGTGAGCACCCTATTGTATTGGCCCATTCTCACGACACCAACCGCGGCGCGTCGAGCTCGTCGAGCACCACGGTGCAAAGCTTGTCTTTGGCCACCGACACCGAGCGCACGGCGAGCCGCGCGCCGGGCGCGATGATGTACTCCTCCTCGCTCGCGAACGCCGACAGCTTCTGGATGCACACCGCCGCGCGCGGGCGGACCTCGAAGAGCGTCCGCGCCCCGGACGAGCCCAAAAAGCCGGTGGCCACAGAGCGCTTCGGCGTGCACGACGACACGCCCCACCAGGTCACCTCACCGCCATTGGGATACTGCGCGTGCAGGTCTGCCCCGACGCCGCGAAACAGCGGCGCGTCGGTCCCGGGTAGTCGAGCGACCGCCTCGAGGAAGAGCCGCAGGAATGGATAAAAGGGCTTCGCCCGCGAGCGATCGGGATCGCGGAGCGCGGCGTTGAGCTGCTTGTAGAACGCTGAGGCCATCGTGTACACGTGCACCGCGGCCGCCTCGTCTTCGTCGAGCCCGAGCGACCGCTTGGCCGCCACAGACTGCCTCGCGTACGCGCGCGCGGCCTCCATGGCCCCCGCGAGCCCGCTGACAGCGCGCTCCGCCGCGCGCAGCGCCGCGGCGAAGTCCACGCGCGGCGTGGCCATTACGCCCTCGAGCGCCGGCATCGCGACAGACGTCTCGTCCCGCGCGCCCTGGAGCCGATCGAGATAGAACTTATGCAGCTCCATCGTGTCTTTGATGAAGCCGCCCATGCGCTCGGCGGTCTCGGGCGCGGCGTTGTGGCGCTGCTGCCATCCCGGCGTCGGGAGCCAGCCGATCTCCGACGCGCCGAGCTCAGTGAGCGCCACGTTGAGCTGCTTGAAATGGTTGCCCTCGGTGAAGCGCTTGTCGCGCGCTGCGGGGTGCCAGTGATCGACGTGGCGCACGGGCACCGACGGGTGGCGCGCTGCGAGCTTCTCGACCATGGCCCGGAGCCCGCGCGCGTGCGCTCCCCACCACGCGAAGACCACGCCGCGATGCTCGGGCGCGGCCGTCTCCTTGGCCTTCAGGATCGCCGCTACGATGGCCTCGGCGACCGGCTCCCAGAAGTCGACGTGCTGCGCGACGGGGATTGAGTCGTCGGTGCTGCGCGTGAGCGAGGCGTCGACGAGCAGCACGCCCTGCGAGAGCACGGCCTGAAACCACTCGGCCGGCGGCACCACGTTGTGCTTCGCGAGCAGCGGGGGAAGCTCCTTTTGGCTCGTGTCGGTCGAGATATCGTGCCCCCAGATGAGCGCCGCCTTGAGGATGTTGCGCATCGAGGCGCACTTCATGAAGCCCGGGTCGGTCCACGTGTGGAACGCGTTATCGAACATCGCGATGCCGGTGGCCGACTCGACGCGCGGGTACGGCGTCTGGCCGAAGATCACCACCTTCCACTTCTCTGGGGGGTTCGGCTTGAGCGCCTGGAAGGTGAGCTCTCGCACGGGCACGATCCGCTTGTCGCGCGCGGGGCCGACGAACGTCGCGGCGTTCTTGAGCTTCTCGATCACGGGCTTGAGCAGCGGGAGCCACGGCTCGCCGCCGCCTTGAAAGAGCTCTGCGAGCTTCAGCGGATCATCGCTCGGCGCCTGAGGCGGATTGGGTATCATGGGCGGGATGATCAACCATCGGCCGTCCAATTCCAACAGCGCGCCGTGAAAACGTCCGGGAGCCGGATTTCGCGTGAGCCGCCTGGTGGGGCTTTCAATTGGTCGACAACAGCGTCTCAATGGTGCACGCCGTCCTGCAATGGAATAACGACGATTGGATCGTCGACGATCGCGGGAGCGCGAACGGTACGTATTCGCCCACCTCGATCGAACGCTCAAGCGTGGCTCCACCTGGCTCGGTCTGTGCCAAAACGAGCAATCGGCGAGCGCCATTTCTTGAAGGTGCACTCGTTCCAGCGAGGAAATTGCCGTACCTCGCCGTGGCACAAATCGTGATTGGGCTGGTCACCATGAATACGATAACTTACCTCTTCGTGGCGGGCATTACCGTCGCGGCGTATGGCTGTGGAGCTTCGATTGCGGGCGGCGGCGGCGGCAGCGGCAGCGGGGGCGCGGGCGGCACGACGGCGTCGACCTCCACCTCTCCGGCTTCCACCGTGGGGGCCGGCGGCAATAGCGGCGGCTTGGGCGAGTGCGAGATGCAGGGCGGCTCCGCGACGGCCTCAAGCGGAGGCCCCAGTATGTGCGGGACGGACTACGCTTGTGACGCCGGCAACGTCAACGTCGAGTGTTCGTCCAATGGCACGACCACCACCTGCACCTGCACCCTGAATAACGTGGTCAAGGGCACTTGCGACGGCGACTTCACGTGCACTTTCCCGCAGTCTTGCTGCTTCGGTGTGCTCGACGGCTTCGCCGAGCCGAACCCTGGCCCGTACGGGACCTGCAACACGACCTCCGGCAGCGCGGCCGCAGGCGGAGGCGGCGAGACGTCGTGCGATAGCTCGTACGATTGCGACGGGGGGTCGCTCTCCATCCATTGCGACGGCTTCCCTAATGAGGCGGCGACATGTAAATGCAAAGATGGGCAAGGGTTCCTGCTCGGAACCTGCGAGCAATCCACCGCCGTGTGCCAATACGAATCGAGCTGCTGCTACGACATCTTCAACTGAAACCGGGCCCTCGGGCCGCGCGTGGCAACGGCGATCAGCGCTCAGAGCGTCGACGGGTCTTCCGTCGCGACAATCGCGCCACCATCATTCCCAGTGCCGCCGCGATGGTTGCTCCAAGCGGAACCGATGCCTCGCGCGCCTCGCCCACGCGACAGCCCGCACATCCACCGCCACCTGGCGGCGTCGACGGCGAGAGCGGCGGCGAGCCGGTGTTATCCACCTTGGTTTCGGAGCCCGATTGCGGCGGCGTACCCGATCCCGGCGATCCTGGCGCAGCTTGAAACATCGCGGGGGCCGGAACGAGCGGCCCGCTGTCGATTTTCGTTTCGTTATCGTCACGCGCGACCATCGCCACCAGGTCGAAACCACCGCGCTTGGCGAACGCGAGCTTTTGCGCCGCTTCCGTTCCTTTGCTCGCCGTACCTCCCGGCGGACCGCCCCAAATCCCCCGCCGTGGATTCGCACACGCAACAGGCCCCGTCCACGCATGCCGAATCGCATAACGAGCCTGGAAATTGTTCATCTGGCTTTGCACGGCGCCCGTTTCGAGCTTGCCGCCTTCTTGCAGGAATTCACGCCCGCCCACGATCGGCGGAGCCGTACGGAATACCAGATCCTCGCCCAGCGAGTCTTTGCCGTAACGCAAATGCAGACGCGTCAAGACGAACCCGCTACCCCCAAGCCACCTCGGCATGGGCCGCGCCATCGGCGGCGGCGCGGGACCAGGTGGAGGCACCGGCATCGGTGAAGGGCCGGCGACCGCCGCCGTAGCGAGCGCATCCATTCCCAATGTGGCCAAATCATTTCCATTCAACGTCGGGCCGGGGCAAGGATCACACGACCCCGCGTCCCACGAATACTCCGTAATGACGGCGCGCGGCTGGCGCGACAAGGTCCGATCGAACAGCGCCGCATAAAACGAAGGAAAGTTTTTCCGCACGTCGTCTTTTACGTCCAAATTCGTCGGAATGGCCACGTTCGGGTAGTTTGCCGTTTCGTACCGTTGCCCTCGTGCGAGGATGTGCACGATGAGGTCCTGCATGCCGGAAGAATTGACGAGCCCGAGGCGCACAGGCAAGGCAAACGTGTCGCTATCGTAATGGAAACGCAGCGGCGAGAGCATCGCCTGGCCATTCTCGAAACGCACCTTTTTCACGTCGACCTTCGCCACGAAAAACTTGCTGCCTCCCTGCACATAAGGACGCAATATCGGCTCGGAGCCTGCCGGAATCTTGTATTTCTGTTCGCGTAGCCACGTATCGAGCCCCGTGGAATCGCGCGCGCTCAAAATGACCACTTCGTATTCACCGACCGTGAACTGCGCTTCAATCGTGACCCCATGTGCCCCCCCTCGACCTTCGACCATCGGCGCAGGGCTCTTCATCATGGGCGACGGCACAGCGTCGTACATCGGCGCGGGCGGCGCACACGGATCTTGCTCCCAATATTCGACGAGCCGCGGAGAAGCGAGCTTGTCGATCTTGTCGAAAACCTCCGTGGGCAACGTCTTGACGTTTTCCTTTTGCAGCACGACGGGCACGGGGACGACCATCGCGAAATTTTCCGGCGGTCCCTGATAGTTGTTTTGCATCGACAAAACGGTCCGCGTGCCCTCGCGCATCAGCACCACCATCGTGGCGTTGTTGAAGAGCTTTTGATCCGCACCAGCCACGTAGAAACCGCAAAACGCATCGGCCGAAGGCGCAGCGGCAAACGTGGCCAGGGCGAGCGGAACGGCGAAGGCGAGAGAATGAAGTCGCGTCGACATGGGCGGCATGCTCGCACGAGTGTTTTCGTACGCGCAAGACCATCCTGCGCGAAGCCTAACAGTACGAGCCTCGGTCGGGATCGGCGCCTTGAGGACTGCGGGTCCACACACGTCAAGGTCTGTGGACACAGAGACGACAACGCTCGCACCCGACTCCCAAAACCCTGCGCAAACACGGCGGCACGGCGGCTGCACTAGGCTCTCTCGTCGAGCGTATCGTCGCGCGGCGGTAGGCGCATAACGAGCAAGCGCCGTCCCAAGGTCGTCTCGATAGACGATTATTATTGCCACTAACACACAGGATGGTGCCCATGCGTCTCCTCATATCACTATTGGCTCTTGCAACGGCTCTAACCACATTTACTGCTTGCGCGGAGGATCGACCGCGCCGGCCGGAGAGCTCGTCGGGCGACGGCGGTGCCGGAGGCGGTGCGTCGAGCTCGGGAAGCTCGTCGGGCGACGGTGGTGCCGGCGGCGGCGCCGGCGGCGGTGCGTCGAGCTCGGGAAGCTCGTCGGGCGGTGGCGATGCTGGCGGCTCCGGCGGTGGTGATTGTTCGGAAGGGGTAGGTGGCGCGCTGGGGTGTGGTGGCCCCGCCTGGCCGCATTGGGTCCCGGAGGCGTCGAAGACCTACACGACCACAAACGACACCGTGCAGGACTCGGCGACCAGTCTGATGTGGCAGCGTCAGGTACCTGCGGGCAAGTACGACTGGCAGCAGGCGAAGGACTACTGCGCCGCTCTCCAGCTCGAAGGGCATTGCGACTGGAGGCTCCCCTCGCGCTTCGAGCTCGTCTCGATTCTCGATTACGCGAACGACCTTCCGTCCATTGACACGACCGCATTTCCGAATACGCCCGTCGTGTGGTTTTGGTCGTCGTCGGCCTACGCGGGCTCCGCCTTGCACGCGTGGAGCGTCGGCTTCGACGGCGGCAGCGTCACCGACGACTACAAGGATCTTCACTTTCACGTTCGCTGTGTTCGGTGAGGTCGGCTTGAGGAGTGCTCGCCGGTTGGCCGCATTGATTGATCCGCTGTCCGCTCCGGGCGCGGCGGTTACTTCGAAAAGAGAGGCACATCATGAAGGTTTTGCTAAAGCATTGTGTTCGGATTATTGCGCCGCTGTTCGGTCTGTCGGCTCTTGCTCTGCTTGTTTGCGGTGTGCCGCCCGCGAGAGCGGACGCGCCGCCGTGTCGATATACGCCGAGCCAGAATACCGTGCTGGACAATGAGACCATGCTGTCATGGCAAAGAACAGTCGACGCGAACCACTCGTGGGAGGATGCGAAGTCGTATTGCTTGACCCTGAGCCTCGATGGAGGTGGATGGAGGCTGCCGACGATCCAGGAGCTTCAGACTCTTGTGGATGAGAGCAAGATCAGCCCTTCGATCGACGAAACGGCATTTCCGAGCACGCCATCCGCACACTTTTGGTCGTCATCGGCCTCCGCGGGCTTCGCAGGGTATGCGTGGTACGTCGATTTCGCTGGCGGCGACGTTAGCCTCAGCATGAGCGACGCGAGCAATGATCTTGCCGTCCGTTGTGTTCGTTGAGGACGGGGCCTCTTCGATGATTTACCATTTCGGCGCTCCACGCCTGCCCGAGCACGACGAGCTGTGAGGTGACTTCTGCCCCTGAGCTCTCAGAACGGGCATTCGCCCGACGAAGCGGGGAAGTCGCTAGAGTTGCCGGGAGGCGTGGCGCACACGTTCCATGGCAAGCGCTTGGCCATGGTTGCAAAGGTCTGCCTCCGCAGGCGATGATGCTCGCCAAGGAGGAGCCTCTCGATGACCATCACCATTACCGCCTTTGAACGCTCACCCGATGGCGGCAAGGGATTGGCGCGTGATACGCGTGTTCGCTGGGCGCTTGAGGAAGTGGGGCAACCCTACCAGGTTCGCCTTGTTTCGTTTCGTGCGATGAAGGAACCCGAGCATCTGGCGCTTCATCCTTTCGGCCAAATTCCGACCTATGAGGAAGGCGATCTCGCGCTGTTCGAGACAGGGGCGATCGTTTTTCACATCGCCGAGCGACATGCAGGCTTGCTGCCGGACAACGCCAATGCCCGGGCGCGCGCGATCACATGGATGTTTGCCGCGCTCAACACGGTGGAGCTGCCGATCCTCGAGCTTGGAAACGCGAAGCTGCTCGAGGGCGACAAGCCCTGGCATGCAGCGCGCCTTCCTCTGGTGGAAGATCGCGTTCGCGGCAGGCTAAACCAACTTTCCGTTCGCTTGAGCAATGCCGACTGGCTCGATGGTGCGTTCAGCGCGGGCGACCTTTTGATGGTGTCGGTGCTGCTCAGGTTGAGATCATCGGGCATTCTGGACGAATACACAAATCTGGCCGCTTATGTCGCCCGCGGCGAAGCGCGGCCCGCCTACAAGCGAGCCTTCGACGCTCAACTGGCCGTTAATACCGGCAAGCCATCGACCGGCTGGTAGCGACCAACGGGAGCGTAGGGAGCGGAGCCCCCTGCGCTCACTCCACGCTCCGGACGTTCAGCCTCGACCTCGAGGTCTAGAAGGGGCGACGATGCGCCGTGCGTTTTGTTGTCACGAGCATCGCGCTGCTCTCCCTCCTCGCAGGCTGCGCCGACCGCGCGAAGCCCGTAAAGGCCGGGGGGAGGCCTGACGACATCGCCGAGCAGGCCCAGCGCCAGGCCGACCTATTTCACACCTGGGCCGACGATACTTGCCAATCAGAGGAGGGGTGCGTCGCCGTCCAGCGAAGCGCGGAGCCTCGGCTCGCCGCTTGCCGGCGTGCTGATCGCGACGAACAGCCGGCCCGCGAGAAGTGCGCCGGATACGCCCGGGACGCGCAGCAAGCTGAGGGGCGCGCTCTATGGTATGCGGAACAAAGCCGAACCGCGGGGGACGCTGCATATCAGCAACCCGGGGGACAAACACCAGCGACGCTGAGGCAACGTGACGAAGGCCGCCGCGCCATGAGGGCGGCCGAGGCTCGCGAGCGCGAAGAGGGCGAACGAGTCGCCAAAGAGGACCACGAAAACGGCCTGATTGCCGTTGAGGCGAACAGGAAGGCGTGCGCGGCAGGAGGCGAGCCGGAGCCGTGTGGCCCGCTCGAGAGCTTCATCACAAGGTACCCCAATGATCCGGCCACGCCGGCTGCCACGGCAGCGCTCGAAGCGGGGAAGAGGATCTTCGATGCGAAGAGACAGGCGGAGGCTCGTGCGGCGGCGGCAGCGGCGGCGGCCGCAGCGGCGGCGGCGGAGCGGGCCGCAGCGGCGGCGGCAGCGGCGGCGCGAGCCAGAGAGGCTCAACCCGCGAGAGCTCCGCGTTCAAGCGCGGTCTGCTGCTGCGACGGCTCGACGTCGACGTGCGCGCCGGGTCGCAGCGAATGCTGCTCCCACCACGGCGGGGTTTGCAGTTGTAACTAAGAGAGTTTTCTGCGTCCTCTGCAAGAGGCCATCCCATTCCACGCTGCGAGAGGAGCTCCTGTCATGCATCGTCCCCCTGTCGTCGCTTGCTATGCTGTCGTTTTAATCCTTGCCATCGCAGCCTGCAGCGGCGACAACCGTACCAGAGCCGGTCGCGGTGGCACGGGCGGAGACGGCGGTGCAGGCGGAGGTCAGGGCGGCGCTGATTGCGTGCAAGAGATCTGCGATGGTCTCGACAACGACTGCAACGGCATGATCGACGAGGGCTTCGGCTCCGAGACATGCGGCATCGGCGCATGCCAGAAAACGGTTGATACCTGCCAGAACGGCAAGGCCGTTCCCTGTATGCCTCTTACCCCCGCTCCCGCGGAAGCGTGCGACGGCACCGACGACGACTGCGACGGGACCGTCGACGAGGGATGCACCTGCCTCGATGGGCAGATCCAGAGCTGCTATACCGGCTCGCAGGAGACGCAGGGGGTCGGCGAATGTCACGACGGCTCGCAGACCTGCGTCGCGGGCGCGTGGGGCCCGTGCACGGGCGACGCAAAGCCGAGCCCCGAAGAATGCGACGTTAAGGACAACGATTGCGACGGCGCCATCGACAACGGCAATCCGGGTGGTGGGGCCACCTGCCCGACCGGAAACCTGGGGGTTTGCGCGCTCGGAACCATGGCGTGCCAGGGAGGCGTTGTGGTTTGCGTGCAGGATGTACAGCCATCCACGGAGGTATGTGACGGGCTGGACAACGACTGCGACCCCAATACCGCGGATGGTGCGCAAGATCCTGCGGCGGGCATGCCGTGCGACGGCACAGACGCCGATCTGTGCAATGAGGGGAGCATGGCCTGCGCCGCGGGCATGCTCGCCTGCACCGATCCCAACGACGTCGATCCGGAGCTGTGCAACGGCGTCGACGACGATTGCGACCCCAGCACCGACGACGGGAGCGCCGACCCCGGCGTGGGCGCCTCCTGCGACGGACCCGACCCGGGGGCTTGCACCGATGGGACGCAGCAATGCAGCGGCGGAGCGCTCGTGTGCGACGATCCAAGCGAGGTCGAACAGTGCAATGCGGTCGACGACAATTGTAACGGAATCATCAACGAAGGCGTTCCGGGCTGCGGCACGTGTGCAATGCCCCATCCGATCCCGGCCGGGGGAATCAACGGCACCTACCAGATGTCGGGAACGAGCACGACATCTGGCTCGTGCGGTGGCAACGGCGTCGACCGCTATCACACGTTCGTGCCGTCGAGCTCGGGGACGGCGAGCCTCAGCGTGGTGACCGATTACTGGCCTTCGGTGGTCTACGTGCGCCAGAGCACCTGCTCGGGCACCCAGGTGGCGTGCGATTACAAGGCCGGTCCGTGGCCGACGAACATGCTGAGCTTCCCGGTGACCGCCGGAACGACATATTACATCATCGCGGACCATGGATCCTACAATGGTCCCATCACGCTGACCTACACAATGACACTGACCGCGCCCTGAATGGCACGCGGGCGGGTTTCACCCCGGCCTAGCCGCCGCCCGCGCCGCCCCCGCCGCCCGTTCCGCCGCCCATCCCTCCGCTGCCGCCTTGACCCTGGCACGAAGGCGCAAAACATGCGTCTGTGTAATAGCAGGACCACATCTTGCTGACGCACTGACACACATAAGAGTCGCTGCAGGATCCGCAGCAGCACTCCTGACCATAGCTACACGACAACCCCTCCTCCGTGCACGGCGCGTCGCCGGTGAACGAGGGCTCGACCGGAGGGCAGCCGCTCCCGCCGCTTGAGCTGCTGGAGCTGCTCGAGCTGCTCGAGCTGCTCGAAATCGAGGCCGTCCCGGCGCCGGAGCCCTCCGTGGAGGAAGGACAGCCCGCAGCGATGGGCGCGAGGCAAGCACCGAAGACGAGGAGAATGAGGTGTCGGAGCGTCCCGGCAAATCGCAATTTCATTGGTTCATCCTATCACGGTCGGGCTGCGCCCGTTCGCTACGCTTTCAGGTGACATCGCTGGCCTTGGCGTACTGATACAGCGCAAACGCAGCGCCCTGCCCGTCTTCGCACCCAGCAGCGCGGTCACCGCCACGAAAGCGCACAGGTCCGTTTACCACCGTGCCACCGAGCGACCGCACCTTCGCGATGGAGACGTCGAGATCCACCACAGTCAGATAGAAGAGCCAATGCGTGTGGATGTGCGGCGCACTTGCCGTGCTCGCCATCGCGCCCACGCTTCGATCAGCCTCTGCCCACGAGAACATCTGGTATTGCCCTATCCCCGGCCCAAGATCCAGAGCCTCGGTCGCGCGCCATCCGAAGATCTCCGAATACGTGGACCACGCCTTCTCATGGTCCGTCGTGTGCAGTTCGTGCCACGCGACGCCCCCGCGGCTCGATTCATCACCTCGTGAGCTCAGCGCTAGTACGGCGCCCTGCGGGTCACGAAGAATGGCGACTCGCCCGCCGTCGCCGGCCTGCTGCGGCCCGAGCACCTGGGCGCCCTGCGCGACCATGCGATCCACCGACGCGCCGACGTCGAGCACACCGATGTGACCGAGCCAATGAGCCGGCGCGCCGCGAGCCCTCGCTCGCTCAGGCAGCTCCGAGAGCCCGCCCACGGGCTGCTTCCCCGCATGGAAGATGCCGGACTGTCCAGACGGCTCGATCTGCCAGCCGGCGACCTCCGCGTAGAACGCTCGAGCCGCGCTCGGGTCGGTGGTCCTCAGCTCGTACCAGCAAAACGCACCCAGGGTCGACATGGCCGCCATTCTAGGCCGACTGCATAACACGCGCACAGACGGAGGACGAGCCGCTCGCGGCAGGCGCTCGCCGACGAGGAGAGGAGACTATCTCCACCCGGCGTCTCAACGAACCATTGCGTCCCGCACAAGGACTGCGTATCGACGAAGAATGAAGCTCTTCAGCGCCTCCCTCGTCCTCGCGTTCTTTGCGGCCGCATGCAGCTCGTCGATGGGCTCGTCGGGCACCGGCGCCTCCTCGGGCACCAGCGCCTCCTCGGGCACCAGCGCCTCCTCGGGTACAGGCGGCGATGGGCAGGGCGGCTCGGCGAGCTCCGGGGGTGGGCAGGGCGGCTCGATGGGCTCCGGCGGCGGCCTCCCTGCCGGCGAGTGCCGCTCGGGCAACGATTGCAAGAACGGGGAGTTTTGCAGCCTCGATAACTTGCCGCCGTTCTGCAATGGCCAATGTGATAACAACTTCAACAGCGATTGCCAGGTCGACGCTGACTGCCAAAACGGCGGGGTGAACCTTATCTGTGATCTCCCCTGCCGCTGCCTCCACGGCGGCGCTGTGCCGAGCGACCATTGCACCGTCGGTTGCAGCACGAACGCAGACTGCGGCCCGAGCAAGGTGTGCACCCCGACGCACCGATGCGAGGGGGCCACGTGCACGACGGGGAGCGATTGCACGGCGAACTTCTCGTGCGAGGGCGATCCCACGGGCAAGCAATGCGCCATCAAGGCGTGCGCGGCGGACGCCGAGTGCGGCGACTACTGCGTGAACGGCGGCTGTTCACCCATGCTGGGCACGTGCCTGCCGGCGGTCCCGTAGGCGGAGGGGAAAAGAGCGACCGAACGGCTGCGCGCCGGCGCTACTGCGCGGCCTGTCGACGCCGCAGCCGAGCGCCGCGAGGCCGACGAGAAAACCGAGCGAAGAGCCCCACAGCGCCCTCTTCCACGTTCGTTGGGGCTGGAATCCGTGGCCTCGCTCCGTAGAATGCTCCCCGTGAGCCTCGAGACCCCGACCCATTTGTTTGTGTACGTGACCACGCGCACCGCGGAGGAGGCGCATGAGATCGCCCGCGCCGCTGTCGAGGGGCGCCTCGCCGCGTCCGCTCAGGTCTCGCCCATCGAGACACACTATCGCTGGAAAGGGCCGGTTGTGACGCATAGCGAGCACTTGATTACGCTGCTGACCACGGCGCGCTGCTGGGACGCCCTCTGCGCGCTGGTGCGAGAGCGCCACAGCTATGAGCTGCCTCAGATCGTGGGCGCGCCCATCTCGCACGGGCTCGCTCCCTTTCTCGACTGGATTGACGAGAGCACCCGCGCGGAGCCACAAGGAACGCCATGAAATATTTCCCGCTCGGAGAGACCGGCGTCGAGATCAGCGCGATCGTGCTCGGCGGCTGGCAGTCCGGCAAAGAGAGCTGGGTCGGCATCGACGACCGCGCGACGATCGCCGCGCACCGCGCCGCGCTCGACAACGGCATCACGACCTTCGACACCGCCGAGGAGTACGGCGAGGGCCATAGCGAGCGCATCCTGGCGGAGGCTCTGGCCGGTGAGCGCGATCGGATTGTGATTGCCACCAAGGTCTCATGGAAACACCTGCGCCGCGATAAGGTGATCCGGGCCTGCGAGGGATCGCTCCGGAACCTCCGCACCGATCATATTGACCTTTACCAGATCCACTGGCCGGCCGGCTCGTTTGGCAGCGAGGTCGTCCCCATTGAAGAGACCACGGATGCGCTCCTCGAGCTCCGGCGCGCCGGCAAGATCCGGGCGATCGGCGCATCCAATTTCAGCCGCGCCGAGCTCGTCGCGGCCTCGAAGGTGGGGCGCATCGACGCGGTGCAGCCGTGTTATTCGCTGTTCTGGCGCCATTTCGAGGACGACGCGCTCCCCTGGTGCGTGGAGAACAAGGTCACGGTGCTGGCCTATTCGCCGCTCGCTCAGGGGCTCCTGACCGGGCGCTTCGGCCGGGGCACGGTATTCCCGCCGGAGGATAACCGCACAGACAACAAGCTCTTCAAGGGGGAGAGCTTCGAGCGCGCGCTCTCTGCGCTCGACGCGCTCCGGCCCATCGCGGAGGGCCGCGGTATCACCCTCGGTCAGCTCGCCCTGGCCTGGCTCATTCATCGGCCGAACGTCGCGGCTATCGCCGGGGCCCGCGCCCCCGAGCAGGCGGCGGCCAACGCCGCGGCGGGCGACGTGACGCTCACCCAGGAAGAATGGGAGCGCATCGATCAGATCGGCTGGACGGTCGCGGGGCCGCACCGTCAAGAGGCAATGATGTGGAATTGGTGACGCCTCCGCCCGTTACGAAGAGCTAGAATAAGCTCCTCAGCGCGCGCTCCACGCGAGCCGGCTCGAACAAATACGTGAGCGCCGCCCCATAAATGGCGCCGGAGAAATGCGCATCATGATTGACGCCGTCGCCGGAGTCGTAGGAGTGCCACATGCTGTACGCCAGATACCCGACAGCGAAGATGATGCCGGGCAGCGGGATCGGCAGGAACATGAGGGCTATCTTGAGCTTCGGATTCAGCAGCACCGCGCTGAACATTACGGCGGCCACAGCGCCGGACGCCCCCAGCGAGCCGTACTCAGGGTTTCGCATATGCCGAAGCGTCGTTGGGATGAACGCCACGACCACCGCGCTGATATAGAGCACAAGGAAGCGCGTCACGTCGAGGACGCGCACAACGTGCTCTGTGAAGAAATAGAGCGCGAGCATGTTAACGATCAGGTGGTGGCTATCTGCGTGTAGCCACCCAGCGGTGAGCAATCGATAAATCTGCCCGTTCTTTCGCACCTTGTATGGGGCGAGGATCAGCGCGTGGTGCATCGGCTTATAGAGCCACGCCAGCACGCTGACGATCACCACCGAGGCGATCAGGAGGAACGTGACCGGTAGGGCGAGGATTTGCGCCATCGTGCGCTGCATGGCCGGACAGTACCACATCGGGCTCGAGCCAAGGCGCAGAACGGCCCTGGCACCGAGTGTCCCGTCGTGTTGATTCGTGAGATGCTCCCGCGCATGACGTCCCGAAGCCTCTTGGCCCTCGGCCTCTTGCTCGCTGCCATCGCGGTGGAGCGCTTCGGCTACTTCGGCTTGAGCGCATTCCTGGCCATCGACCTCAACGACCAAGGAGCCTCGGCCAGCTCGATCGGCCTGACGTTCACCCTGCTTCAGGTGCTCTCGTTCGTTGGAATAATCGCCGGAGGCGCCGTCGCCTACAAGCTCGGACCCCGCGCGACCGCCGTCGTGGGGGCGGGCATCGCGACGCTCGGTCACTTTGCGCTTGCGGGCGGCTTGCCGACCGTCGTCGCGGCTTCTGTCATCGGGCTCGGCGCAGGCGTGCTTCGCCCCTGTCCGGTCGTCGCCGCGGCCGACGCGTTCGCGTGGGAGGACGGCGACGCGGAGCCGGCCCCGCACCGCTTCACGGCCGTCGTCGCGTTCGCGATTGCAATGGGTTGTGCCGTGAATATCGGAGGGTTCATCGCGCCGATCACAGGCGCATATCTCCGGTCGTCGATGGGCCGCGTCATAGCCGAGAGCGCCAACGGCGCCGTGATGATCGTCGCCGCCGCGCTCGCCGGCGCCGCTCTCTTCTTGCGCTCCGACAGCCGTGGAGCCTCCTCCGAAGGCGCGGCGGCCGGCCCCTATCGCAAGCCGCCGGAGCGGCCGGCGCACGCCCAGACGGTCAGAGCTTCATCGATCGCGGGCTTCGCGCTCCTTATGGTGCCGACGCTCGCCTATTTTGCAGCGATATCCACGCGCTCTCCTTCGATTGAGCTCTTATCGCGCCAAGGCATGCTTTGGATCCTGGCTTTGAACCCGGCGGCCCGCTTTGTCACGGCGATCGTCGCGTTTGTTCTGCTTTGCTTCGCGGTCCGTGAGCGATGGACGACGCCGCCGCTCTTTCTCTACGGCATAGGCGCCGTCGTCTTGGCTCTCGGACTCGTGCCGGGCGCCGCTGCGGACGACTCGTCGGTCGGGCTTTATGCCGTCAGCACCGTCGTTATGGGGGCGGGCTCCACGTTCGTGGACGCTGTGCCTATGGCCTATGCAGCGCTCGCTCGCCGCGGTCGCGCAGCGACGCTGGTCGTCGCCGGTTGGCTCGTGGCCACCGGGAGCTGTGGACGTCTCCTGGGGGCGCTCGCAGCGCTTGATGTCATGCGAGCCCCCCTGCTGGCGCTCTTTGGGCTGGTCGTGCTCGTCGCCGGTGTGGCGTTCGTCGTATTGGGGCGCCGGCTGCATTATAAATACTTCGCGGCGCCCGCGCCGGCCGAGCGCGACGGGTGGTAACGGGCCTTTCAGACGTAGCGGAGCTTTATTTTCGTTACCACGCCGAATCGGATATGCTGAAGCCATGGGTCAGTACGGCGATAATGCGGGAGGTCGGCGAGGCGACGACACTTCGGGGATCCTCTTGGATTTGAGCGCGCTTAGGCGTCACCCGCGCGCGTCTGCGAGGAGAGACATGGGAGACCGCCTCCTGGACGAGCTCCTGTCTGACGAGCCACCGAAGGTGCCTCCCACGGAGGCGCCACATAAGGGGCACGAAGATCCGGCGTCAGCATCTCGAAGCTCGGAAGCAGGAGTCTGGGCGGCGGCCATGGAACAGGCTGAACGCGCTGGGGTGATACAGTGCCTCAAAGAATTGGCGAATGATCTCGCCTCTCCCCCGAGCTCCGCAGAAATCTCCAAAACCTTTGGAGAGGTCGCCTTCGTCTTCGGTGGAACGTCGAAGCGTGAAAGCACCCTGTTATTCCATGCCGTAGCATCTGGCGCGATGTTAGTTGGCATCACAGCGCGGCTGCATCTGCTCAGCATCGAAGAGAGCTATGAGAAGGCTGAGATGCGCAAATGCCGGGATCGGCTTCAAAAGGATCTCAATATAAAAGGGGACATCCCTGACGCGTTGGCTGCGACCTGGTATGTCCTTGACAGGCTAAGCCCCGGCGGTGAGCCTATGTGGCGCATCCTCGACGACACGAAGAAGATTCGCGCGAAATTTCACGCGGCGAACCCTGAGACCTTCGCCATGGTCTCCGCGCTGGTCATTTGCGCTGGGCTTATGGAGGATATCAGCCGCAAGCCTGACCACCGTGACAACGGCGAGCTTAAACCTTTGTTGCGACATAACGAGTGTCGCAGCGCAGCTACAATAATTCTGAAAGAAGCACTGAAAAATGTGCTTCCAATTGACCAGAGCTCCAAATAGGAATGGAGCCTCGCTCGTCGAGCGCTGCGGCCGGGGCTGCTCGATCCGGTCCGTGGGGCGCTATTTGTCCAACCGGGCACGGAGCAGCTCGACGTGAGCCTCATGCTGGGCGAGCGCCGGGTGGCCTATCGCGCGCTCATAGTCGATACGAACCTGCATCGTGTCGATCGCGCGGCGTAGGTCGCCGATCTTCTCATAAGCATCGCCGAGGTTCCAGCTCGTTATCGCCTCCACACGCCGATCCCCGAGCTCGCGAGCGATGGAGAGGTGCTGTTCATAGCGCACAATGGCCTTGTCCAGCTCTCCGAGGCACGCGTGCGCGGCTCCGAGGTTTCCGAGGGTGGTCCCCTCCCCGCGTCGATTCCCCAGCTCGCGGTGGATAACCAGGCTTTGATTGAAGAGCTCGATGGATTGATGCAGCTTTCCAAGAGCCGTGTAGATGCTCCCGATGTTCCCAAGGGCGTTGCCCTCGGCGCGACGGTCACCAAGCTCGCGCGCGACCAAGAGGCGCTGCTGGAACAGGGTGATCGCTTTGAGCGATTCACCCAGCTCGGTATAGGCGATCCCGAGGTGCTCGAGCGTCAGGCTCTCCTGCTGGAGGTCGCCGAGCTCGCGAGCGATAGCGAGGGAACGCTCATAGAGCTCGATCGCTTTATGCTGCTTACCCAGGTGCCTAAAGGCGCTCCCGAGCCCCGCGAGCAGCGCCGCCAGGTCAAGCGGCCTATCCAGCCGCTGGGCTGCGGCGATCGCGCGTTCAATCCACTCGATACGCTCGGCGGGGTGGCAACGCAGCTTCAGGATATGCACGAGGCTCAACGGTAGCTCGCAGCATATGCCAGCGGCCTCGTCATCCTGGTCAGCGTGAGCGGCCGCCCAAGTCTGGGCGGCTGCGATATGGGCCCACTCCTGATCGAAGGCGCGGAGCCCCGCCGACGTCGCGGCGCCGCCCTCCATGTAGAGATCGTCCGCCGCGCCCGCGACCTTCAGGAAATGCTGGGCATGGCGCATCTCTGCCTTATGGCGTTCGATAGGGTCAAGCCTCGCCCGAGAATAATCCACAGCGAGGCCGTGCATCCGATAGCGTTCGGCAGAGTTATCCCAATCAAGCAGGCTCCGACGCAAAAGCTCGGAGAGCTGCTCGTCGGCATCTTCAACCTTGATGCCTCCCACCGCCGCGGCGGCCGTCGCGTCAAAGTCCGCCGGCATCAGCCCGAGGCGAAGCCAAAGCTCCCGCGCCGGCGCATCGAGGAGCTCGAGGCTCGATTCAACCACCGCTTCAACGAGCTTCGCGCGCTCTGCGCTCCGGAGCTTCTTCAGGTATTTAGCCGGTTTCACGTCGACCCGCTCCGCCAGGAGGCTCGCGGCTGTGCGGACAGCGAGCGGCAGCTGACCGCAAAGCTCTGCGAGCTCACCTGCGGTGCGCTCGTCAAGATCGGGGGCGATGCTCCGTACGAGCGCGATAGCATCGGTGAGCGTGAGCGTGCTGAGCCGCCGAGCGTAGAGGCCAGGCAGCGTGAAGTGTTGCCTGGAGGTTATGAACAGGAGGCACCCAGAAGGGGGTACGAGCGGCTCAATTTGGGAGCGATCGCGAACATTATCAAAGAATAGGAGCGCGCGCTTCCTATCGAGGACGGAGCGGTAGATCCGCCCCCGAGCCTCCAGCTCGTCGGGCAGCGTCATTTCCGGCTCAAAGGCGTGAATGACCTCCGCCATCACCTGCGCCGCGCGGATAGGCTCGGTGTCCGTGCCGCGTAGATCAATATCGATTTGAGCGTCCGGGTAGCGGTCACGAAGATCGTGCGCCAGCCGTAGAGCGAGCGCCGACTTCCCGGCTCCCCCCTGGCCCGTCAGCCCGACGATATGGATGCCGCCGGAATGGACCTTGGAGTGAAGATCTGCCAGCTCCTGCTCGCGACCGACGAAATCGTTGGGCGGGGACCGGAGCTGGTGAACGGCCGAGCGTGGGGGCGAGAGGGGCATCGGCTGCGAATCGCCGCGGCTCGCCGGCGCCGCGCCCCTTTCCTCGACGTTATTTGTGAGCGCTGGTAGCTCGGGGCTTGGAGGAGGAAGGCGCTCCTTCGCGAGCGCGCCGATGGCCTCGGCGACCTGCTTAAGCGCCTTGGCCCGGCGATTACCGGTATATTTCGTGACAGGCACGGCGTCCTTCGGCAGGACCTGAAAAGCTCCGATGGCGGGGTGAGCCTGCCAGAGGCAATCGCTCAAGATAACGGGGATGACGATGAGCCCTGCGAGCACGTTTCGCTTGAGGAGCGTGGGCAGGTCAGCGTCGTCGGTGAGCTTGGATTCAAGGAACGAAGCGCTGATAAGGAGGAGGGCCACGTCCGAGGCGGCTATCGCCTTATCTGTCTCGTCGAGTCGGTTTGCGCCGGGCGGTATCTCGTCATCTGTCCAAATCGTCACATCCCGAAAGCGCCCGAGGACTCGGAGCTGCTCAACGAGCTTGTCCTTGAGCTTCGCGTCTCTGGGGCTGTAGCTAATAAAAACCCGAAGCGGCGTCCCCATGGGCCGCGCATCTTCTCACAGGCGACGGACGAAAGCCTAGTCCTTCCCGAGCGGTGCTGCATTGCCTGCTCAATCCTCCCGGACGATCCCGCGTGGGCGATCGATTCGGTGGCCTGTCGAGCCCCCTTTCCGCCGGAGATGCGCTACCCTCCGCGCCTCATCAGGAGGCAAGCACCCCATGGAATATCGTCGTCTCGGCCGCTCAGGCCTGAAGGTCAGCGCCCTCTCCCTCGGCTCGTGGGTCACGTACCACCACCAGGTCGACTCGAAATCTGCCGTCGAGATGATGGCCACCGCGTTCGACGCCGGCATCAACTTCTTCGACAACGCCGAGGTCTACGCGGGCGGCCAGAGCGAGGTCGTAATGGGCGAGGCCCTGCGCGAGCTGAAATGGTCGAGGCTCAGCTACGTCGTTTCGACCAAATTCTTCTGGGGCCTGGGGCGCAAGAGCGACGCGGTCAACGGCAGGAATACCCTGAACCGCAAGTACTTGATGCAGGCGATCGACGGCTCGCTGACGCGGCTCGGGCTCGAGTATGTCGACCTTATCTACTGCCACCGCCCCGACGCGAATACGCCGCTCGAAGAGACAGTGCGCGCAATGAGCGACATCATCACGCAAGGAAAGGCCTTGTATTGGGGCACGAGCGAGTGGAGCGCGGCCGACATCCGCGCGGCGTGGGATATCGCAGAGCGCCAGCACCTCCACAAGCCGGTGGTCGAGCAGCCGGAGTACCACCTGTTCCATCGAAAGCGGGTCGAAGACGAGTACGCGCCGCTTTATGAAGGCATTGGTATGGGCCTCACCACATGGAGCCCGCTCGCCTCGGGCCTCCTCACGGGAAAATATCGGCAGGGCATCCCGGAGGGGAGCCGCGCGTCAATGGATCGCATGGCCTTCCTGCGCGACGGGCTCACAGACCCGGCCCGGAACGAGGCAGTTGGGAAGCTCGAGCCGATCGCGACCGAGCTTGGCGCGACGCTGGCGCAGCTCGCGATCGCCTGGTGCACCAAGAATCCGCGCGTGAGCAGCGTGATCACCGGCGCGTCAAAGCCGTCGCAGCTCCAGGCCAACCTGGGCGCCTCAGGAGTGGCTGCGAAGCTGACGCCGGAGCTGATGAAGCAAATCGCCGATATTACCTCGTCGCTCGCCGATTGAGATGTGGCGCCGCGCGTCATTGAAAGAGGGCGCGCAGCCTGTTCCAAGGCACGCTGTGTCCTGATACGGTTCTCGCCTTACCCCGAGGAGAAACCCATGGCGCGTGATATTGCCCAGTATGCGAGAGACTATGAGCGGATGGCCGGGCGCGAGATCCCGTACTCCGAGATGGTCTGCAACCAGTTCGTCATCGCGGTGCTCCGCGGAACGGTCTCCCCCACCTTCCCGACGATCCGAGCGGACGACTTCCCGAGCTCGCCGTATTTCCGCAGGGTCGACAGCCCCGCGGCCGGTGATCTCATCCACTGGCCCGGCCACATCGGCATCGTGCTGAACCCGGACCTCGGCGAGTTCATCGGCTCACAGACGAGCAGCGGCGTCGCTATCGCGAACTACAAGTCCGGCTACTGGAACGGCTCCTACCGCGGCAAGGTCGCCGACTGCTTCCTCCGCTGGGCCTTTTAGAGCTTAGCTAGGCTGCTCTTCCGGCTTCTTTTTTCGGTTACGGAACGCCTCGCGCTGCGCCTCCGTTGGAGGCTTGCCGAACACATACGCGAGCCCGATCGACAGCCCATAAAGAAGGCACATCGGTATGGCCATCACCAGCTGGCTCGTCGCGTCCGGAGGCGTGAGGATCGCCGCGATGATGAAGGCCGCCAAGACGAACCACCTGCCAAAGCGGATGAGGTGGAGGTAGTTCACGATACCCGTGATCGACAGGAACAGCGCGAGCAGCGGGATCTCAAAGATGATCCCGAAGCCGAGCAGCATCTGCGAGCAGAAGTCGAGGTACTCGCCCATCATCACGGTCGGCGTGATGTTGACTGCCGTCCCCCCCATGCCCAGCGAGGGCGCGCTCACGGCGCCGGACATGCTCAGGAAGTAATCGAACGTGATCGGGAACGCCGCGCTCCAGCCGAAGAAGCCGCCGCCCAAGAAGAGGACCGTCGACAAGAGGACGAACGGGATCACATAGCGCTTCTCGCGCGCGTAGAGGCCCGGCGCGATGAAGGCCCAGAGCTGGTAGAAGACGATCGGCGCGGCGAGCGCGGCGCCGCCGATCATCGCGAGCTTCACGTACGCGAGGAACGCAGCGCCCGGCGCCCCGAAATGGAGGGACGGATCGCCCGCGATGCCCTGATCCTTCCACGACTTGGCGAACGGCTTCACGAGGACCGCCAGCATCGGCTCGCGGATCTCCCAGGCGCCGATGCAGCCGGCGATGAACGCGATGACGCTGTAAATGACGCGCTTGCGGAGCTCGTCGAGGTGCTCCCAGAACGTCATCGGCTTGTCGTCGATGTCGTCCTCCGCCTTCGGGGTCGTCTCTCTGTCCTCCACCTTCGGCGGCGGCTTCCCGGCCTCAGGGGCTGGCTGTGTCATGACAAAGCCTCAGGCGCAGGGAGAGCTTCTTCCGGGACGTACGGCGTCGCGTCGTCGGGCAGCGCTCCGTACGAATCGCAGCCGATGAGCGGGTACTCGCGCTCACGAAGCACCATATCGTTGACGACCCTGGGCTCAGGCGGCCTCGGCAGAGACGCGCTCGCAGCGCTCGCTGTCGCAACAGGGACCGCAGCCGTCGCCGCGAGCGCCGGGGCCATCAGCGTATCGATGACGTTCACGCGCGAGAGCGCGCGGATCTCCTGGATTTCGCGCTCCAGGCCCTCGTTCCGGATGAGATCGTCGATGCCGCTCTGCGAGCGAAGGTCGGTGCTCATTCGCCGGAGCTTCGATACCCACCTGCCCGCGGTGCGCATGAGCGTGGGCAGGTTCCTCGGCCCGACGACCACGATACCGACGATGATCAGGATGAGAAACTCGCCGAAGCCGAGGCCGAACACACGGACACGCTAGCGCGCGCGGGCTCGAGAATCCACAGGGACCGCGAGCTGACCGCACGCCGCGCCGACGTCGCCGCCGCCCGAATAACGGACGATCGCGCCGACACCACGAGCGAACAGCGCGTCACGAAAGGCCTCGATACGAGGGGATCGCTCGAAGGGAGCGCCGTCGATCGTGTTGTAAGGGATCAGGCTGAGGCGAGGCGAGGCGCCGTAGTTTGCCGCAAAACGGAGGGCGAGATCAGCGAGGGCGCGGGCGTCGTCGACCTCGTCGTTTTGATCGGCGAGGAGCGTGTAGGCCCACATCGGGGAGCGGCCGGTCGCGAGCGCGTGCTCGCCCGCGGCGGAGAGCACGTCCGAGAGCGAGTGAGCCCCCTCGATAGGCATCAAGAGGCCGCGGCGCCCAGGGCGGACCGAGCCGATCGAGACGCCGATGCGGACAGCGGGGACCTCCTGAAGAAGCCTTCGAATGCCTGCCGGAAGGCCCGCGGTGCAGACGGTGATGTTTCGCATGTCGATGGCCTGCGCGCACGGCTCGGCGAGGACGCGGATAGCCTGGATGACGCGATCGACGTTGGCGAGGGGCTCGCCCATCCCTTGAAAGAGGACGCCGTGCACGCGCGACGCGCGGCCCTCTGCCTCGAGGTCGCGGCGGATCTGGCGGACCTGCTCGATGATCTCCCAGGCCTCGAGGTTTCGGACGAGGCCCATTTTTCCTGTGGCGCAGAAGGCGCACGCGAGGGCGCAGCCGACCTGCGAGCTCACGCAGGCCGAGAAGCGCCCTGGGCGCTCGAGCGGGATCCTCACGCTCTCGATGACCGCGCCGTCGCCCAGGCGGAAGGCGTACTTCACGAACGGGTCGACCTCGCTCGCGCGGCGATCGGCGCGCTCGATCAAAGGGACGCGCCCGACAGCGCGCGCCGCATCGAGGGCGGCGCGGCGGATCGTCGCCGGACATTTCGCGGGCAGCTCGCCGTGGCGGTGCACATACGAAATGAGGCGCCGAGCGTCGACGATATCGATGTCGGCCATGCGGGCGAGCTCGTCCGGGAGGACAGCCTGGAGGCTCAGCGCAGGGTCTTTTGCAGCCATTCGCGGTAGCTCTGATACAGGGCGGAGTAACGCGTGAAGAGCTCTTTATCCTGCGAGAAGCGGCGGTGCCACAGGCCGGACTCGGCCATGTGCGTCGTCTCGTCGAGCCCGTAGCGCGCGCGGCACTGCGCCGCGGCGCCTGGGCTTATCGCGATCTCCGCTGACAGCGACGCGAACTGCTCGATCGTCAGGATGCATGTGCTCGAGCCGAGCGACGCGGGCATCATGAGAGGCGCGGGAGCCATCGCTGCGGGAGGGGCCGCGGATCGCGCGGCGGCCGGCGGCGGCGCGAAGGGGAACGCGCCCGACGCGGATCGCGCAGGGCCGTCTTGCCTCACCTGCGCAGACGACGCGAACGGGAATGCTCCAGGCGGCGGCGCCGGGAGGCCGGGAGACGAAGGCGAAGGGGAAGGCGCAGGCATCGGCAACGGCGACGGGGCTTGCATCGCCGCCGCCATCGGCGCAGGCGCAGGCATCGGAGCGGCCATCGGCGCAGGCATCGGAGCGGCCATCGGCGCAGGCATTGGAGCGGCCATCGCCGCGGGCGCTGGAGACGGCATCACTGCCGTGGTGCTCTCAAATACAGGCATCACTGCGGTGGTGCCCTCAAATACAGAGGAACCGCTCATCCCGCCGTCCGTGGGTGGATCCGCTGGGCTCTTCCGGAACGGCAGACCTATCGACGCGACCGTTGAGTCCATCGTGGTCGTCGCTGAGCTCCCGGCCGCGCCTGCAGGTCGGAACGGAAGGACATCCGGCATGACCGACGGCGGCGCCCTCGGCGTGTCAGGCGGGGCCGACAGGGGAGCAGGCCTGAAAGGCAGCCCATCAAAGCGAGATCCGTCCTGCGCCATCGACGCAGGTGGAGCCGGCGTGATCGGCTCTTCGTCCGCGTCTTCTTCGAGCTCGAGCTCCATATCGCCGTACGCGTCGCTCGGCGACGGGGCGTAGCGCTGGGCCTCAAGACCTTGAACCGGGGCCGGATCGGCCGTCGCCGGGACCGGCGTCATCTCGTCCTCGATCGCCTCGCTCGGCTGCTGCACTGCCACGAAAGGTGTCGCCGGGACGAGCCTCGGCGATCCTTGCTGCAGCGTGGGCACGCGCGGCGTCTCCGGCGGCTGCGACAGGCGGGTCGGGTCGTACTCCTGCGTCGGCGTCACGCGATCAGGGATGAGCTCGTCCTCCGGCTGCGGCGTGAAATCCGGCTGGGTCACGCTCAGATCCCGCAAGGGCGGCTGCGCATCCACGCCCGGCGGCTCGATGTCCGGGAGCGTCGTCTGAGGCTCTCTGTGAAGGCGCCTCGGGGCCGGCAACGTGACCTCGGGATCACCCTCCTCGACGAAAGCCGCTCCGTGCGAGCCCTCGTCCGGCGCTCCCTCGGCGTACGGCTCCTCTTCCAGCGCTTCGATCGGCTCAGGGAACGGCTCCTCGGCGCCGCCCGGCGTCGCGAGCTCCTGGCGCCGAGCGGTGAACGCCTCGTTGTAGCGGCTCGTCAGCTCGAAGCGCCCTCGCGAGACCTCCTCGGCCATACGCCGAAGCCACACCTCCTGGACCTGGGCCCATGTCTCTGCGGATACGTCCTCGCGAGCGAGCACGTCCTCGTGAGGCGCGCCGGCTTCCAGCTCCGCGCTGAGGGCGGCGAAGCGTTCCAGGGAGAGCGGCGGATCCATGCGTTTCGCCCGGTTACCCGAGAGGCCCCCAGCATACGCCTCCCATCGAACCAGGTCGAGCAGCCCCGTCAGGGTTAGCCGTGGAGCGTCAGTTCGTCGGCGTGAGCGGGGCGATAAGCTCCGAGATCCGCCGAGCGAGCGTCAGGTGGCCGCGCGTCGAGCCCGGGCCCTCCATGAGGCGCGCGGCCGCTTCTCCCTGCCTCACGTGCGGCTCGGCCACGAACATCGCGAACGAGATGTACTCGTAGAGCCACTGAGCGAGCATCGTCTCGGCCTGTTCGGGCCCCACGAGGACCGCGATGTTCTCGGTGATCTGAGGGGTATCGAGAGTTCCATCCGCGGCCGGGCCTGCCCTGCGAAAGAGCGCGTCGTAGATGCCCGCGCCTGTCGCGAACGACGTGAGCTGCTCGCGCACCTCGGCTCCGCGGCCGACCGCGTCGACCTCCGTGAGGATCATCGTGATCGCCTGGTTGAACAGCGCCACGATCGCGACAGGCCCGGTCGGGCGCGGCGCGTGGATCAAGACGCGCCCCGCCTGGATGAGCTGGAAGAGCGCCTGCGTGACCTCGAACTCGCCCTGGCCAACGACGCGGCAGAGCTCGACCACTGGGCGCTGCCCGTTGATCGCGTCGAAGACCCTCCGTAGCTCGCCCTCCTCCGGCGGCGCTGCTCCCGGGGCGCGCTCGGGCACGTGGAGCTCGGACGGGACGCGCTCGCGGAAATAGCGCGTCTCGTCCATGCGTCGAACGCCCTCCATCAGGAGCATGCTCACCTGGAGGTTCTGTCGCGCGGCGAGGCGGGTCTGGTCGTACGTATCGAGGAAATAAAACATCCCGTCGCCGACGAGCAGGACAGCGAAGACGATCTCCTCCGTTTGCTTGCCCATCAGGTGAAAGAGGCGCTCGCGCGTCAAAAACCCGAGCTGGATCGCCGCCTCGCCGAAGCGCAAATCAGCCCTCACATGCTGAACTGTCTGTTGGATCTCTTCGCGGCTGAGCGCTCCATAGCGATAGAGGACCTCACCGATGCGCTCCACGCTCGAGCTGGATTGCGCCCCGATCACATGCCCGTGATCGAAGAAGATCGATCGATTCGTCTCCCCATCGAGGACGAGCAGCTCCCCTGACCAGCCCGCCTGCCCCACGAGGCTCACGATGTCGCAGAGGGCGCCCGGCGCGGTGATCTCGCCGGCGAGGCGTAGCACGGCCCCGTCGCGCTCGTCGCGTATCCCGTCCTCGCCGACGTAGCGCATTACGACGAGGTGGCGCGGCGTGGGCATCAAGCGGAACGCGCCCTGCCGAGCCCGAAGCTCCTGGCTCGCGATTTTCCCTAAGGGGTGAGCCGTTCCGGTCGCGTCGATGCGAACCAGCTCGAGGCGCTCATCATCCATCAAGGCTTACCTATATCAGCATCCCGGCGAGCGATCCCGCTGCAATCGAGCCGCGGCCCGCATGCTAAGGTGGCCGCCGTGAGCGACGCCGGCACGCTGAGCACCCCAAAAGACCTCGAGGCGCGCCTCGAAGGCGCGCGCTACCTCGCCGACGGGAGCACCGCCATCGCCCTCTGGCTCGCTCTCAAAATGGAGCGCCCGCTGCTGCTCGAGGGCCCCGCAGGCGTCGGGAAGACGGGCCTCGCGCGCGCCGCGGCCGACGCGCTCGGGCGGAGGCTTATTCGCCTCCAATGCTACGAGGGGCTCGACGAAGCCAAGGCCCTCTACGAGTGGGACTACGCCAAGCAGATGCTCTACACGCAGCTCCTCCGCGACGCGATCGCGCGCGAGACGGTGGCTGCGGCGTCGATCGCCGAGGCAGCCGCCGCGGTCGGGAAGAGCGAGGCCTCGTTCTTCAGCGAGCATTTTCTTATCGCAAGGCCGCTGCTCGCGGCGCTCCGGAGCCCGGCGCCGGTCGTCCTTCTCATCGACGAGATCGATCGAGCCGACCCTGAGTTCGAGGCTTTCCTGCTCGAGATCCTCTCCGAGCTTCAGGTGACGATCCCGGAGCTTGGGACGGTGCGCGCGACGCACCCTCCCCTCGTCTTGCTGACGACGAACGCTACGCGCGAGATGACCGAGGCGCTCCGCCGGAGGTGCTTGCATGCCTTCCTCGACTACCCTGCCCCGTCGCGCGAGATCGCGATCCTGAAGATGCACCTACCAGGCATCGAAGCGCGCCTGGCCTCCTCGCTTGTCGCCTTCGTGGCAGGGCTCCGCGCGCTGGATCTCCGGAAGGTGCCGTCGATCAGCGAGACGATCGACTGGGCGCGGGCGCTCCTGTTGCTCGGGCGGACAGCGCTCGATCGCCAGCTCGTGCAGGACACGCTGGGGCTCCTGCTCAAGCATCAGGGTGATCGGATCGACGTGGAGGCGAGGCTTGATGGGCTGCTGAAGGCGGCGGCGGCAGCGGGAGACGCGAGCGCCGGCTGACGCGCTCAGAGCTGGATGCAGACGGCTTTGACCTGCGTGTAGAGATCGAGCGACTCCTTGCCCATTTCGCGCCCCCAGCCGGACTGCTTGTAGCCTCCGAAGGGGAGCGCCGCGTCGAGGACGTTGTAGCAATTGACCCAGACGGTCCCTGCCTTGAGCTTGGCCGCGACCGAGTGCGCCTTGCTGACGTCGCGCGTCCAGATGCCCGCCGCGAGGCCATACTCGGAGCTGTTGGCCACAGGGAGGACCTCGTCGATATCCGAGAACGGCATGGCGACGACGACCGGGCCGAAGATCTCTTCCTTCACGACCTTCATTGAGGGCGTCGTATCGACGAGGACCGTGGGCTCGACGAAATAGCCGGTGTCGCCTTTTCGGCCCCCGCCGGAGAGGGCCCTGGCGCCGTCGGATAGGCCCGAGCTGAGATAGCCGCACACGCGGTGGAGCTGCTCCTCCGAGACGAGGGGCCCCATCTCGGTGGTTGGGTCGAACCCAGATCCGACCTTGATCTTCTTGGCCTGCTCGGCGACGGCCCCGACGACCTTCTCGAAGATTGATTTATGAACGTAGAGCCTGGATCCCGCGGTGCAGCACTGGCCATGGTTAAAGAAGATCGCGGAGGCCGCGCCCTGGGCTGCGCTCTCGATATTCGCGTCGTCAAAGACGATGTTGGGCGATTTTCCGCCGAGCTCGAGGGACACCTTCTTCAGGTTCCCGGCCGCTGCCTTGATAATGAGCTTCCCTACCTCCGTTGATCCGGTGAACGCGACCTTATCGACGCCGGGATGCGCTGCGAGGGCGGCGCCCGCGGTCTCTCCATACCCAGGGACGATATTGACGACGCCCTCCGGAAAGCCCGCTTCCTGAATGAGCTCTCCAAGAAGGAGCGCCGAGAGGGGCGTCTGCTCGGCGGGCTTGAGGATGACCGAGCAGCCGGCCGCGAGCGCTGGGCCGAGCTTCCACGCAGCCATCAGGATCGGAAAATTCCACGGGATGATTTGCCCGACCACCCCGACCGGCTCACGAACGGTATACGCGTGGTAGCTGACGCCGGGCGTGTATGCGATTGAGAGGGGAATGGTCGATCCCTCGATTTTTGTCGCCCATCCGGCCATATAGCGGAAAAGCTCGACCGCTAGCGGGACGTCGACGACCTTCGCGATAAGGAGGGGCTTGCCGTTATTGAGAGCCTCCAGCTCGGCCAGCTCCTGGGTATGTTTCTCGATGAGATCCGCGAGCTTCCAGAGGAGCTTTCCACGCTCGGCGGGGAGCATCCGGCCCCAGGGGCCTGTGTCGAACGCGGCGCGGGCGGCCTTCACGGCCCTGTCGATATCTTCGGCGCCGCCCTCGGCCACGTGGCCGACCGGCCTTCCCAATGCGGGATCGAACGCGGGGAACGTGCGGCCCGATGCAGAATCCACCCATTTCCCGCCGATGAGCATCGAGCGGGGCCGCGCTAAGAACTGGCTCACCTGTTCGGTGATGGGGTAGTTGATGGCTTCAGAGCTCATGACTTGTCTCCTGGTTTTGTTCGCTGATGCGCGCGGTCTCGCCTGAGAGTTGGGCGTCCGCGACCTCCCAGGTTACACTGCCGGCGCTTTGCAGAAGAAACGATCCCGCCTCCGCCGGACAATCTTGATCGGCCTCGCGGCGACCGCCGTGGCGGTCCCTGGGCTTTGGCTCGCGATTCATCACGTCCCCGGGTTTGGGCCGGCGCTCGCCGACGGCGCTCGCGCGGTCTTCGGGCCAGGCGCCGTCGCGTGGGCCGAGGACACAGCGTACGGGGTCGCCGATGGCCTGAACCGATGGCGCTACAAGGACGCGGCCCCAAAGACGTTCTGGGAGCCGCCCCCCTCGCCGCCCGCTGCTCCATCCGACGCAGTTATTCTTGCCGCTGTGCCGAGCGGCTCGCCGTCCGCGCCGGCCATCGCGCCCGCCTTGCCGGTCGTCGCGGGCGGGGCGGAGGGCTTCCCGCCTGCCGTGTACGAGCCTCCGTTCACGAATGTGGCGGCTCAGGGTGATGGGGTCTGGATCCCGATGCAGGTCGGGGCGCCGGCCGAGGGCGCGGCCGACGCGTCGCCGCTCCTGTGGAAGAGCGTGGTTCACCCGGATCCGAAGCGGGGCTTCGCGGCCGTAGCGATCGTCGCCATTGATCTGCGGCGCATTGGGCTCCACTTGATTTCAGGGACGCTCGAGCCTTTCTCGGTGACGGTCGCGAAGGAGCGCCGCCAGGGGCTGGTTGCCAAGGATGACCTGCCCGAGCTCATTGCCGCGTTCAACGGGGGCTTCAAGGCGACGCACGGGCACTACGGCATGATGATCGACGGCGATACCTACCTGCCGCCCCGCGATATCGCGTGCACCATTGCGTTACTGCGCGACGGATCGATCGGGATCCGAACGTGGTCTGCGATCAAGGATCAGGAGGCGTCGATGGCGGCGTACCGGCAGACGCCTCCTTGCCTGGTCGAAGAAGGGAAGCTCAACGCTAATCTGACGGAGTACAACAAGAACTGGGGCGCGACGGTGAGCGGCGAGACGGTGATCCGGCGCTCCGCCGTGGGCGTCGACAAAACTGGGCGGACGCTGTTTTACGCGCTCGGTGAGGCCGTAACGGCGCAGGCGATCGGCCACGCGATGAAGGCCGCGGGCGCGGAGGGGGCGGCGCAGCTCGACGTGAACTATGCCTATCCGCGCTTCCTCGTTTTCGAGCGCGCGACGGCGCAAGACCCGCCGCACGCAGCCTCGTCGCTCATTCCGGGTATCGATTTCGATAAGCTGGACTACACGGTCCAGGCTTCCCCGCGCGATTTTTTCTATTTAACGCGGCTCCGAACGTCGTCGTAGCTATTTCGCGAGCTCGGCGGTCGCGTTCTTCAGGTCGACGACGAAGCGCGGGGCCGACTTCTCGGGCTCGCCGCCCTGAGGCCCGATCGAGACCTCGGCCTTCGAGGGGCCGACAGCTCGAGCGTAGAGGCGCCGGCCGACGGCGTTCGGTCCGAAGGAGCACATGGCGCGAAGGACGCGCGGGTCGTCCGCAGCGACCTCGCCGTCGTCTTCGGCAAGCATGAAGAGGACCTCGACGTCGGGCTTGGTGCACGCGCCCATCTCACGCCAGGTGTCGTAGTCGACCGATGGGTCGAGGACGTCCGTGAGCTGGCCATGGCGGTTTCTGCCGACGCGATAGCGGAAGGCGTCGCGCTTCTCGCCGCGCAGGCCGGCCGCGACGCGATCGAGCTTCATGGAGAGGACGCCGAGGGCGCAGGCCGTCTTCACGGTCGGCGCCGCGAGGTTGAAGCTGTCCGGCTCCTTGAATCGATGGATCTTCACGCCTCTCGGTAGCTCGGTGGTGAGCTGCTCGAAGAGGAAGGGATGGAGGCCCATCCTGCCGCCGAGGATGACATGGAGGCCGTCGTACGGGTTCGGGTCGCGGCCGATCTTTGCGAGCGCGGTCTCGAGCGCGACATGGAAGGTGAGGACGCCCTCGGTCATCCAGTCGTGGATCGTCTTTTCGATGGCGTCGCGATCGACGGTGATGGCCATTTCGCGCGCCGATCCGTCGGTCGAGAGGAGCCTGAGCGCCTCCGGGAGCTTGGCGATCTTCCCCGGCGACTCGAGGAGCGGGCGCAGGAAATCTCTGAGGATCTGCGTGTTCGATCGAGCCTCCGGCGAGGTGGACAAGAGGAGCGAATCAAGGCCGGGAAGAGGCTGCTCCTCGCTGGGCCGCTCGATGGGGATGTCGGCCTCGCGGAGCGCGGTCTGGTTGGCGGCGTACACTTTGTACGCGAGTCGGTGGAGCATTCGCTCGCCGCCGAGCCACGGGATCGAGGTGGGCTCGAGGTACTCGATGACCCTCTCCAGATTCTGGTCGCGCTCCTCGAGCTTGGCGCTGCGAAGGATGCCAAAGACGATGCCAGTCTCGCTCGCGCCGGCGTCGATGACGGCAAAGGGTACGTTCTCGCCGCGCGGCGCGATGCCGAACGCGCGAAACGCGTTGACCGCGAAGGCGACAGCAGTGGGGCCGCCGTCGGCGACAACAAGGCCTTCAAGGTCGTGATACTCGAGCATGCCGGCGGGCATGCTGCGGAAGAGTCCGCGGCGGAAGGCGATGAGGACGCTGGTCCTCCGCTCCGGAGGCCAGCCCGTGGGCATGGCGATCGAGTAGCGGGTGTAGATGCCGCGCGCTCTCTGGTTGACGTGGAGGCCGATGTAATAGGCGTATAGCTCGATGGGATCGAATGGGTCGTGAGCGCCGATGCCTTCTTCGTCGATGATCGGCGGAGCAGGCTTCTTGAGGGCCTCGTTGGTGTCGATGTCGTTGTGGCCGCGGAGGCGATAGAGCTCTTTGCGCTCGAGCCTCTCGCGGAGGAGGGGGATATGGGTGATGACGGCCATACCCCGCTCGTTTTGGTCAGGGCCCGCCTTGGTGCGCATGGCCTTGGCAGCGAAGCCGACGTTGACGTCTTCCCACCGGGTCATGGGGAGGATGACGCGATCGCGCCACGCTTTGATGGCGCGCGCGAGGTTCTGGAAGGCGATCTCGCTCGGGTTTTCAAAGTCAGCCGGCGTGCCGACGGGCGCGGTCGCGCCGATGCGAAGGAGCTCGGTCTGGCCGCGATCGCCGCGCAGGGCGATGACCGTGGACGAGGCGCCAAGATCAATAGCGACCCAGCCGCCGCGTACGATGTCGAGGGATGGGTCGCGCTGCTTGATCTCGGGCGGGGTGGCGTCTTTGTCGGTGCGTCCGACGCGGCGATGGAGGCCGACTATCTTGCCCTGGCGAAGGATGGCGATGGCCTGGACGCCGACGAAGCGTGATCCAGCCCAGAGGCCGCGCGAGGCGTCGGTGAGGATCGGTCCGCGAACGAAGTCGAGGTTGGCTACAAGGGTGGGGAAGAAGTCGGCGATGTGCTCAGGTCCAGCGACGCCGTCGTAGCGCTCAACCTTGATGGGAGGGCTGTAGTAGTCCTGGGCGCCGTTGCCATAGATGCGCGGAGTGGCCTGGATGAGCTTGAGGTAGGGCACCGGGCAGGTGTGCTCTTCGAGGCGGAACTCTTGGTACGTCCTCGTGGGGCCGACGATGTTCTCCATTTCGGGGCCGACGCGCGGGACGTTCGCGGTCATCTCGGTGCCGAAGTAGAGGAACTTGGTCGGCGCGCCGCCGACAAAGGCGGCTATGCGGACTTCGTTGAATGTGCCTTGCCCGAGCATGAGCGGGGGCAGGGCGATGGTGTAGTCGAGGACGACGGTGGTCGCCCACGGTTGGTCGAACAACCGCGATTCCCACCGCATCGCCAAGGTGGGGTAAGCACGACCTTCCAGCGACACGAGCCGCTCCGCCTCCTGGACGTGGGCCCGATCAATCGACAGCTCATAGAGCGCCATACGCGCCCGACGTTACCACAGCCCGCAGGGCGGGCGGCCAGTAAGGGGGCTCCGCCCCCTACGCTCCCGTTGGTCGCTACCCCGGGAGAGGTCTTGGCGAGAGGCCTTATGCTGGATCGTTAAGGGACAGGCTGGGCGTTGGCCTCTTGTCCGCTGGCAAGGCGCAGGGTTCTGGGTTGCTAAGTAGATAGGCCGCGGGGAATTGGCATGCTAGGCTCGTCACCGCATAGTCGAACAGGCCAAAAACGGCCGCCGAGCGCATTCGATGACACCCACGATCGGCACAATTCTGGATGACAAGTACCGCATCGTGCGCGAGCTCGGCACGGGCGGTATGGGCGCGGTCTATGAGGGCGAGAACGTCCGCATCCGACGCCGCGTCGCCATCAAGCTCCTCCACGCGAGCGTTTCCAGCCAGGCCGAAGCGGTGATGCGCTTCGAGCGCGAGGCCCAGGCCGCAGCCCAGATCGGCTCGGATCATATCTGCGAGGTGCTCGATCTCGGGCTTCTTCCCGACGGCACTCGCTACATGGTCATGGAGTACCTCGAGGGCGAGACGCTCGGAGCGCGCATCAAGCGATCTGGGCGGATGGGCCCGCTCATGACCATCCCCATCATGACGCAGGTGCTCGACGCGCTCGGCGCCGCGCACGCGTCAGGCATCATCCATCGCGATCTCAAGCCCGACAACATCTTCATCTTGCCGGTGAAGAACGGCGTCGCCGACTTCATCAAGATCCTCGATTTCGGCGTGTCGAAGTTCGCGCAAAACTCGGACGAGATGAGCATGACGCGCGCAGGCGCCGTCGTAGGCACGCCGTATTACATGTCTCCCGAGCAGGCGCGGGGCACGTCCGCCGTCGATGCGCGGAGCGACATCTACGCGCTCGGCGTGCTGCTCTATCAGGCGTCGACAGGGCAAGTGCCGTTTCAAGCGCAGACGTTCAACGAGCTGCTGTTCAAGATCGTGCTCGAGCCGGCGCCGCCTCCGCAGCAATACGCTCCTGATCTCGATCCAGAGTTCTCCGCGATCATCCAGAAGGCGATGGCGCGTGAGCCGCCGCAGCGGTACCAGAGCTGCGCCGAGTTTCGCGACGCGCTTACCACCTGGATGGCGTCGCGGATCGGCCACGTAGCGATGCCCGCGCCCGGTGTTCGTCCGATCACGGTGCCGCCGAACAACGCGGGTCTCCTGCGTCCGCCGACGCCGCCGGGCCAAGTGCCGTCTCCGCTGAACCAGAGCCAGCCGCCGTGGGCCGTCGCGTCCGCAGCAGGCGCAGCGCAGCCGAACACGTGGGGCAACACGTCAGGCACGCAGACGCCGACGACGGCAAACGCGTGGGGCAACGCTTCGCAGCTCGGCCAGCCGGTGCGACCGCGATCCGGCCTAGCGGTCGGCGTGGTCACCGCTGCGCTGATCGCGCTCGTTGGCGGAGGTGGGCTCGCGTTCTTCTTCATGAGAGCGACTCCTGCGCAGCCGCCTCCGTCTCCGGCGACTCAGGCACCGGCGACCGTCGCGCCTCCCGATACGACGCCCGTCGCGCCTCCGACGCCTTCCGTGACCGAGGATCCATCCGTCCCGCCCGCGACGACGACGTCGGCGAGCGCGACCGCAAGCGTGAGCGCGACTCCGACGGCGAGCGCGGTGACATCAGCTGCTGAGCTTCCGACGCCCGTCGCGCCCCGAAACACGGGCGCGCCGGTGGGCACAGGCCCGCGCGTCAAAGCGACAACGACAGCCACGAGCAAGACAGGCAAGCCCCCCGGCGGCTCGGGCGACCTCGGTTACTGATCGCCCTCTGCGCTCGCAGGTAAGCGCTATCACCCGCAGCACGCGCGCGCTCGTGACGCGCGTCGCTGCGTTCGAGATCAGAACGCGCCGCTCACGCCGAACCCTGACGGCGATACCCACGGCGTGATCCACACGGTCTTGTGCTCCTGCTCGGCCTTCGCTTTCTTCGCCTGCCCAAGGCCAAGCACGAGGGCTGTCGCGCCGCCCGCGAGGAGAACGCCGCCCGCAGCCAAGCCGATGACCCCGATCGTGCCCGACGTCGCAGCGTCGCCGTCAAGGCCATCGATCTCGGCCTGTCGAGCCGGCGTGCAGGCCGGACCGACGTTCGGCTTCTGGTTGCAGCCGTACTCGATGAACTTACTGTCCGCCGCCGCCGACTTGCTGCCGAACTTCGCCGTGAAGATAGCGCCCACCACCACGCCGCCGAGGCCCACGCCGAGCCCCGCGATGCCGACGATCATCAGCGTATTGAGGCCTCCGCCTGTCTTCTTGTCTGGGCCCGTCTTCGGGCCGCCCTGACCCGCGTCCGGATCGTCGACAGAGCTCTGCGGGATGCCCGTCCCAGGCGCGCCGGCGCCGGAGAGCGCGAGCTTCACTTCTTTCTTCTCGCCGTCCGCGAGCTCGACCGATTGCTCGACAGGGCTGCGTCCAGGGGGATACGCCGTCACCGTATGCTTCCCCGGATCTGTCGGCCTGTACACGCCGATGAGCGCCGCTGAGACCGGCTGCCCGTCGAGCTTCACGCTCACCTTCGCTCCCCCGGCTCCTTCGAGGTTGATGCGAAGCGAAGCGATACGAGGCTCGATCGCGGCGGCCTCTTCCTTGGCTTGCTGCTGGGCATCCTTGAAGGCCTTCGGGGCTGAAGCCGGCAGATCCTCGCGCATCACCTTGAGGTAGCTCTCGCGGGCGGCCACGAGCTTGCCGAGCGCGGCCTGCGAGCGCGCGATGTAAAGGACGTGAGGAGGCGCGTGAAAGATGGCCTCCGCGCGCGAGAGCAGATCGAGCGCCTCCGCGTGCTTGCCGTTGCCGTACGCGTCGATGCCTTCCTTCGCGAGCGAGCGCGCCGCCGCCTTATCTTCGTCCGACTGCGCGAGCGCGCCTCCGACCGGCGTCGACAACGCCAAAAGCCCCGCCAGCACGGAAACCCATCGATTCAAGCGCACGTCGGCCTCCTTCGGGCGACCGTACCACACCAGGCGGATGCGCCAACAGATCCGCCCCATACGGTGGTCCACCACGTTCGAGCCGCCTCAACGCACAGGCGTGCCCAGCCCATGGAACATCAAAGGCCGCGATCAACAAGAATCGCGGCCTTTCCGGAGCGGGACACGGGATTCGAACCCGCGACCCTCAGCTTGGGAAGCTGATGCTCTACCAACTGAGCTAGTCCCGCACTCCGAGCTTCAGGGAGCGCTTCTACCGAATCCGAGCGCTCACCGCAACCTCCGTCCACAAAAGGCGCCGCGCCGCCGCGCTTCAAGCGCCGCGCAAGCGCGATCAACGCCGCGACGCCGCGCGAGCCTCTTCGCGAACGCGCCACCCCGAGCTGCTCGGCGCAGCGTCGGCGGCGTTGGCCAGCGCCTCGGCCGTCGCGCGGTGCACCGCCTTCGTCACGAGGGCAGACGACGCGTCGGGCGAGACCCACGCGAGGCGCTGGAGCGCGAGATCGCGAGGAGGGAGCCACCGAAGGCTGCGCGTCACGAGGACGACCGCCCCGCCCTCGTCGAGGATCGAGTGCGCGAGGCGCGCGCCGCCGAGCGGAGCAGGCGGTAAATCAAGGCAGACGAACGTCGCATCGAACGAGCCGCCTTGAAGCTCGGCGAGCGCGTGATCAACGGACGTCGCCTCGACGATGTCCACGTTTCCGAGGGCACCCTCCACCGAGAGGATGAGTGGGTCACACGCGTGCGAGGTCGCGTCGTGAGCGAGGAGGAAGCGCCACAAGCGGCGCGGGAGAAGCGAGGCGCGAGGATTCACGGTCTCACCTAACTCCTGACCGGAGGGCATTCTTCCCTCCTTCGATCACATCACGGTCACACGTACGACCGAAGGCCGATGCTAGCATCTTCTTCGCGGTCGCGTCACGGCCCGCTTGCTTCTTCGTGTCGATCTTTCTTCTTGTGTCGCCGCGCGTCGATGTTGGTCGATCCACCTCCGCTATCCGTGTCCGCTGGTGTTGTCTTGATCGCCGCTTCGCGCGACGCGCGGGCTCTCTCTCAGCTCGTCCCAGCTCGTCTCGGCTCTCTCTCTCACGACTCGCACTCTCTCTCGACGAGCGCGCAGCGCTGCCGTACGGTGCCTCGACGCCTATGAGCCGCTATCTCATCTCCACCCGCTGTGAATGCCAGGCCGTCCTCTCCGCTGAGCTCGATAGCAAGCACCAGCCCATCGCCGCGTGGGCGACGCGCGGAGGCGCGCGCGAGAATGCGCCGGCGCACAGCATTCATCCTGAGCAAGGCCGATTCGACGTCGGATGGCTCTGCAGCTTCTGCGGGCGAAATACGCTCAGGAGCTTCTATGTCGGCGCGCTCCGGAAGCTCCCGGATCCGCCGCCCGCCGCAGAGCCGGCCACGCCGCCTGCCACGCCTCCGGCGCCGGCCGCGTAATACAGCATCGTGCTTCGCAAGCACGACAATTGGTGAAGAAATGTCCCATTGAGGCCGATTTGTTCGCCTCATGCCGCCGCTCGTGTTCGGCGTCAGGCGGCCGCAGCGGCGATTCGCTGGATCAAGCGATCGAGGACCGCTGCACGGGCCCGCTCGCCGGCGCGGACCCTCAGCCATCGAGCCTGACGGAAGGCCTGCTCAGCCTCGTTTCGACGGCCCAGATCGGCGTGGAGCGCCCCTAAGATCGTCCATGTGCGCGCTCGCCACTCGTCAAGAGCGCACGCCTCGCGGAGGAGGACCAGCGCTCGCCGCGTGTCGCCCTTGAGGCGGCTCTTCCGAGCGCGCGTTATCAACGTCTCCACGGCGTCGTCACGCTGGAACAGGGCTATCGAGCCCTGGCTCGGCGCGACAGCGCAGCTACGTCCTTTGCCCCTCCGGTTCATTGAAATGCCCTCCGGCGGCCACATAAACGGCCGCATACGGTCGCGCCCCGCTCGCGACCGCCGGAGGTCTTCTCGACCGGATCAGCCGCGCTCTTCAGCCTTTGAATCGCCCATTGTGCCGAAGATGTAATCCCACAGCGGCGAGGAGACGCCCCACCGCGCGTGCGCCCCGGTGTGGTGGTGGACCATATGATGCCGCTTGATCCACCGGCCCCACCTCGAGCTCATGCGAAAATGGTGGATTGCATAGTGCGTGCCGTCGTACACGAGATAACCAAGGCTGAAGCCGATGAACAGCGGGTCAACGAGGATCGGGCCGATCAGCGCCTGAAAGCCCACGTAGAAGACGACGCCCAGCGGAATGCTCGCCCCGAGAGGCATGACAAGGCGATCCGTGTCCTGCGGGAAGTCGTGGTGGACGCCGTGCAGGACGAAATGCATCCGCCTCTGCCACAGGCTCGGGCCGATATAATGAAAGAGATATCGATGGAGGACGTACTCCGCGAGCGTCCACAAGAAGATGCCGGCGAGCCCGAGCGCGAGGCCGGTGCCCACGCCCATTCCGTTGAGGCCGGCTCGAACGCCCAGGTAGGCGTTCACAGGGAGCCAGAAGAGGAAGGGCGTGATCGGGTGAATGCGCGAGAACCGCTCGATGAGCGGGGTCTCGAACATCTGACACGTGGTCGGCTTTGAAGGGGGCACGCGCTCGGGCATAGCCATCGTCATAAGGATCTCCTGCCTACCTTAGTCCCCGTCGTTTAACCACCTCCGCGAGGCGTCAGAACGATGCCTGGTAAAGCGCCCAGAGATCGTCGCGCGAGCACGCGCGCGGGTTGCTCTGGTGGCAGGCGTCCTGGATCGCGAGATCCGCGAGGGAATCGAGCTTGTCGCGCGTGACGCTGACCCTCCCGAGGCTCTCCGGGAGGCCGACCCGAAGGCGAAGCGCCCGGAGCGCCGCAGCGCAGCCCGCGGCCGACGGCTCGCCGCCCAGGATCGTGGAGACGCGAGCGAGCCGCTCTTCGGTCGCCTTGGCGTTGAAGTCGACCACCGCGGGCAGGACGAGCGCGTTCGCGAGGCCATGGTGGAGCCCGCACTCGCTCGACAGCGGATGAGCAAGCGAATGCGCCGCGCCGAGGCCCTTCTGGAAGGCGACCGCGCCCATCATCGCCGCCTTCATCATCCCGCCGCGCGCCTCGATGTCGTCGCCGTGCGCCACGGCGCGCTCGAGGCAGCTCGCGATGATGCGGATGCCCTCGAGCGCGATCCCGTCCGCCATCGGGTGATCGCCCTTCGACACGTACGCCTCGAGGCAATGCGTGAGCGCGTCGAAGCCGGTCGCCGCGGTCAGGAACGCCGGCAGCCCGCGCGTGAGCTCGGGGTCGAGGATCGCCGCGTTCGCCAGCAAATGCGGCGAGAAGATCACGGTCTTGCGATGGTTCACGTCGAGCGTCACGACGCCGGATCGACCGACCTCGCTGCCCGTCCCGGCCGTCGTCGGGATCGCGATCATCGGAGGCACGTTCGACGTGATGTACTGATCGCCGCCGGTCGAGTCGTCGTAGTCGACGAGGGGCCTCGTGTGATGAATCCCGAGGCGCACGAGCTTGCCGACGTCGAGCGGAGAGCCGCCGCCGAGCGCGACGACGATATCGGCCTTCGCCTCGCGGAAGGCCGCCACGCCGTCGTGCACGTTCTTCTCGATCGGGTTCCCGAGGACGTCGTCGAACACCGTCGCCTCAAGGCCTGCGTCCTTCAGCGACGCGAGCACCGGCTCGACCAGGCCTGTCTTGACGACGCCCTTATCGGTGACGATCAGCGCCCGAGTCGCGCCGACTCGCTTCGCCTCCGAGCCTGTCTGCGAAGCTGTCCCTGCGCCGAACACGATCCTCGTCGGAAAGCTCCATACCGTCATATCGCCTCGAAGTAGCGCTTGAGCTCCCAGTCCGTCACAGCGCGCTCGTACTGCCGGACCTCCCAGTCGCGTGTCCGCACATAATGATCCACGAACGCCTCGCCGAGGATCTCCTTCGCAGCTTTGCTCTCCGAAAGCATATGCGTCGCCTCGGCAAGCGTCCTCGGCAGCGGGCGCCTCGTCTCGTCGGCCGCGCTCCCGTCGCCGCGCACGGCCGGCGGGGGCTCGATCTCTTTCTCGATGCCATAGAGGCCCGCTGCGAGGCAGGTCGCCATCGCGATGTACGGGTTGATGTCGGCCGCCGTCTGCCTGTACTCGACGCGTGAAGCCTTCGTCCCGAGCCCGATGAGGCGGATCGCCGTGGTCCTGTTCTCGACGCCCCACGTCGCCGTGAGCGGCGCCCACACACCGGGGACGTAGCGCTTGTACGAGTTGATGGTCGGCGCGTAGAGCGCCGTCAGCTCCGGCATCAGGGCGCACTGCCCGCCGACGTAGTGGCGCATCGTCTTGTTCATTTCGGTGCTCGACGACGTATCGACGAACGCGCCCTCTTCGCCTCTCCAGAGGCTCTGGTGGAGGTGCCCGCTCGACCCTGGCAGCGCAGCGTTCCACTTCGCCATGAACGTGACGGAGAGGCCGTGCTCGTGGGCGATTTGCTTCATCGCCACCTTGAAGAGCGCCGCCTTATCGGCCGCGCGGAGCACGTCGTCGTACCGGATCGCCGCCTCGTAGACGCCGGGCCCGGTCTCCGTGTGGAGCCCCTCGATCTCGATGTCGAACGCCTTCATCTGATCGAGGATGGCGGCCATCAGCTTGCCCTGCTGGGCCTCACGCACCCACGAGTAGCCGAACATCCCGGGCGTCAGGTTCGTCAGGTTGGCGAACCCCTTCTCGTGCAGCGATCGCGGCGTCTCCTCGAAAAGGAAGAACTCGAACTCGCACGAGAACTTCGCCTCGAAGCCCATCCGCTTCGCGCGGTCGATCACGGTCCGGAGCAGCGAGCGCGGGCACGCGGCGTGCGGGCCGCCCTTCTCGTCGCGGAAGTCGCAGAGGAGCGCGGCGGTGTTCGGCTCCCAGGGGAGCGTCCGCAGCGTCGACGTATCGAGGACGGCGTGAGCGTCGGGATAGCCCGTATCCCAGCCGGTCACCTTCGCGTTGTCGTAGAGGACATCGGCGATGTCCCACCCGAAGATGACGTCACAAAAGCCGAAGCCCCCCGCGAGCGCGGACTTGAGCTTGTCCATCGACACGTACTTGCCTCGAAGCACGCCATCGATATCGAAGCCGCCGATTTTTGCGCGCGTTATCCCCCGGGAGACCAGATCTGCGATGAGCCCTTGGTCCGAGTTGGTCATGGCGCCGGACCATACCAGACTTGCCCGGGCGAGATCGACCCGACGCGCGCCGGAGCCCTCTACTTCACGCGCACTGACTCGATAGGAAAGCGCTCCGACAGCGGCACGAGCACGCGGTCGACCAGCGCTCGCACGCGCTCATAGCGCTGGTAGTTCGACGCCGCTGGGTTCCTCTTTGAATCCACAACGCCGATGCGCACCTCGATCTGCGTCGGCGTCCCCTCCTCCGGCGTCACCTTTGACACGAAGCTGTCCGGGTGAACGTTGTCCAGATCCTTGTTCAGCTCCGCCGACGTCGGCCCGCCTTCCTTGAAGCTCACCTCAAGGAATTCGCCCATCCCGTTCAGCACGGCGTTCATGTTCTCCACGGGGAACGGCACCGTGGACAGCCAGTCCACGACGCGGCTCCGCGCCCCCGAGAGCGCCAGGAGCACGACCACAGCGACCGTGAACGGAAGGGCGATCAGCGCCGTGAGCACGCGCTCGACGAGCGGCGGCACGCCCACCTGGAGCGCCCCCAGGAACACGAGCAGCAAGATGCTCGACGGCACGGCCACGATGGCCGGATCGGTCAGCATGCCGTAGCGCGACGTGGACGCCTTCATCAGCCGAGTGAATCGAGCCGACACGCTCTCTTCGGCGCGCTGGCGGAGGAGGTTCGTCATGGTCGGCGAGAGCTTAACGCGAGAGAGCGCGCGGAGTAGAGGCCCATCCGCTCACGGGCTTATCGACAGCGTGTGCCGGCCCAGGAAGCGCAAGATCTCTTCCTCGCGCGCCTTCGGCCACTTCCGATGGTTCGCGCCTCCCTTGGTCGCCGAGCACTTCTTCGCGAAGGCGCAGTTGGGCTCGTCGTTCATAAAATCGCCGAGGCGTATCCATCCGGTCTCAGCCGACAGCGCGTCCCTCGCTCGCAACCACCGCTCCACCGACTCACACGGGAAGAACTGATCACACGCCCGATACGCCACCATCGCTGGAGGCGGCGGCCCTGGGCAGGTCCACGCTGCCCGAGGCGAGTCGCTCGCGTACACCGCGAACGCCGCCACCTTATCGGCCCGCATCATCGCGTACGTCGACGCCATCTGCCCGCCGAACGACGCCCCAAGCGTGTACACGCGCCGCTTGTCCACGAGCTTCTTGGCGCTCAGCTCCTCGATGAAATGATCGACCGTCGCCACGTCCACGCTGTCCTGTCCTGTGTAGTCCGCGTCGAAGATGGCCCCCTGCTTCCCCCCGCGGATATGCCGCCCCTGCGGCGCCAGGATGATGAAGCCGGCGTGCGCCGCGTCGTCCGAGAGCTGGAGCTTTGACCCGAGCTTGCGGAGGCCTGTCTTCTTGTCGACGCTCGTTGGGTCCTCGTAGGGCGCGTGAAAGAACACCACGAGCGGCAGCGGAGCGCGCGTCTCCACGTTCTTCGGAGCGATCACGCACGCGTACCTCGGCGACCCCTCCCCGTCCCTCCACTCCAGCACCTGGGCGTCGCGGCACGGCGGCCTCCCGATCACGCGCCGGATCTCGCGGTTGGGGATTCCCTCTTCGGCGACGCACGACCCCTCTATCGGAGCCCTCGCTGCCGGGCCCGTCGCGGACGCGCCGGCGGTCGGGGCCAAAGGGCTGGCCGACCCGAGAGGGCCTGTCGCGTCCGCCCGCGCGGCTCCTGCATCGCGTCGTGACCTCGCCTTGGAGCCTGCGTCAAGGCTCGCGTCCGGGCCTGAGCCGGCGTCGCGCGGCTCGAAGACGCCGAGCAAATCGCCCCCGTCCACCGACGATGAGGGCGTCGAGCACGACAGCGCTGTGAATAGGAGTCCGAGAGCGAGCCTCGGCGAGGCGGGCCGGCGCATCGGGGGCACTCTATAACAGAGCGCGGTCGAAACTTTGTTTGCGCGAGCGCGATGAGTGGCTACCTTGACTCGGCTGTCGCATGGACCTCTTCGAAGTTGTCGTCGGGCTCGCCCTCCTTGGCCTTGTGGCCTTTCAAATTTGGTTGACTGCTCGTGTCTTCCGAAGCCGCCTCTACGAGAGGAAGCAGAAGATATGGCAGGCCCAGCTCATCTGGCTGGTGCCCATCCTTGGCGCAGGGCTCGTCTTTTCAATTTTGCAAGAAGACGATCGCGATCAGCGCGGCACCTCGTCACGCCTCGAGCGTTGAGCCTCAACACAAGACGGAGCGACCGGCTGCCGGCCTAGCCCACACCGAGACGCTGGTCCGCGGGTAGCGACCAACGGGAGCGTAGGGGCGCAGCCCCTGCACTGCCGTCCGCTAGGACCCGCTAGGACCCGATAGGTCGTTGAGTCCTGGCGACTTTTCGTCATATTCTGCCGCGACGATGCCCCAGGGCCACGCAGCAGCTACTCCCATCCCTTCGAACAACGAAGCCCCCGAAGACTCTCTCCGCGCTGAGATGAATGCGCGCCGCGAGACGAACGAGCACTTCACATTGACCGATGCGCTTAGCATCGTCGTCCCCCTCTGCACCCAGCTCGCCAAGCTCCACGGACAGGGCAAGACCTTCTTTGTCCACCCTTCCCTTTCCAGCACATTGGGATCCTAAGCTTAGAATTCCACGTGGACAAGTTGTCGC
>JADMIO011482771.1_pt1 | contig 74478 bp, 85 predicted proteins | sample 8958161 | NCBI WGS metagenome assembly JADMIO01 (sample SAMN16585339, study PRJNA669376) | soil metagenome | isolation source: Crop rotation soil | place: USA: Cullars Rotation, Alabama | collected 2011 | reverse complement strand
CGCGACTTCAAGTCACGTGAATTCCAAGCTTCGGATCCCACTGTGCTGGAAAGATCCTAATGGTTTTTATTGATGAATTCGACGTACAAAAGGCTGATGCTGCAAGTATTTAGGTTAAACTTTTCTAATACTGAAATACATCGATAGTAATTATGCAATAGAAAGGCTTTTTTATTTAACTGGTTTTCGAATGTTATGCAGTCCCTAGTGATAGGCCTAGGCATTCTAGTAGCAATACTAGTATCTGATGTAACATTAAATAATGAATTCGCTTATGGACTTTTTTTCAATACTGAATCAGGTGAAAACGAAACCAATGATACCCTATCAATCCCAGGAACTGAAACCAATGATACCCTATCAATCCCAGGAACTGAAACCAATGATACCCTATCAATCCCAGGAACTGAAACCAATGATACCCTATCAATCCCAGGAACTGAAACCAATGATACCCTATCAATCCCAGGAACTGAAACCAATGATACCCTATCAATCCCAGAAACTGAAACCAATGATACCCTATCAATCCCAGGAACTAAAGTCAATCACACGGTGATGTGAGGGGTTTTGAATCTGTCAATGAAAATCGTCCAATTATTCATTGAAATTTAATTTAAGGATACATGTTACTCTTTATCAACACTCTATCTTTACTTTTGAGAATACCTTAGAAAAAAAGCCTTATGACAACTAGAAACCGCTATTAGTGACTAAATCTGTGAAATTCAGCATTGATAAAAGTCTTAAAATCACACTCCTTCTGGGTATTTTAGTTCCAGGTGTAGGTCATCTCTACTTAGGAGCAAGCCCGCAGGACTAATGATTTTCTTGGCCAGAGTGTTTCTAAAGTTTGTTAGAGGATTTTTTCCTTTTCCATTAAACTGGACAATCTTAGGCATTTACTGGGGCTAGGCATTAATACATGTTTACAGATTTTATATGGTAATATCTAGTCCTGCTGGACAAGCAACTTAAATTAAATTAAAATTTTTGAAATACACATTAGCAGTTTTAGGAATGCCTCTCCTATTCAGTTTGTTTTTTTTGTATTCGGGCCAGTCAGAATATCTTATGAGGTGGTGTTATACGAAATTGTGAAAAAAACAAGGAGGATATCTGGTAATACGATAAAAATTACTTCATTTATCCTGCTATCGGCAATTTCATGGACCAAAATCAAACAAAATGGTCAGTTACGGCAGATCTAACGTAACCAATCGAACACACCTGCGGGAATAGATACAAAAATGAAATCATAAATTCGACCCCTCTTAAATTGCATATTCATTTGCGGAGTAACTAAATATAGAAGATAACCCAAACACTATTAGTATAATATAATGAATATACTAATTCATGATAACAATTGCTTTTCCAGATTGGCTTCTCTATGGGGGTGCCTGTAAAAGATGACGATGTGTGAAAAATGTAGCAAATATGAAGAATATCGCTCATGCAGCACATTGAATCAACACCTATGTATCGCGTGCTTTAATAAAGTTCATTTTGGTATTAACGAATCCAGAACAGGTAATTCAATAATATATAGCAAATGTGTCTTTTGTGGGGAAATATATGGAAGCAATGTTAAGGTTCGTGTTTGTGATAAGTGTGCTATCATACTGACTTGGATATCTTCCATGAATTATCTAGCTGCAGTAAATAGGGTATCACAGTTGATACGGGCGAGCAAGTTTGACTCAAAGCTAAAGAATGAGAACTATTGTAAGGAAAAATTTGGAGTACGTGCTACTCAAGTTATTATGGACGCAGTAGACGGTTTAAGAATACAGTAACAAAAATACATCAGCATAATTAAGAAAAATAGCAGTATAAAAGGCCACCAATTTTAGTAACTTTAACCTAACTAGACAAAGACATTATTAAAAGGTACTAAATATTTGTAATTATTTTTATTATAGTTTGTATTTTTATTTCTAAGATCATGAGCGATGAATCTGAAAGAGAAATGAAAGACGAAGAAAGAGATGAAATCAAAGAGGAAACCCATGAGCTAGAAGACGTTGAACAGGACGAGCAAGAAGAGAGGGAAAAGGAGGAAGAAGAAGAAGAATAGGGATCATGATAAAGTAAATTAGTAATATTTTTAAATACAGCAAATAAAAAAAAATAGTGAAGATTTTATTTTATGGCATACCTTTTGTATTCTTATTCATCCTTTCAGTTCAGAATGCTTTTCCTGAAGATATGGTGAAGTATGAGTATCAAAATATGGGAATTAAATTATTATATCCCTCTTACTGGGATGGACCGAGTCAGCTTCTGGACGAACAAAGATGTTTAGAATCTAGAGGTTGCACGGTTTATCTAAGCATGTCCAAGAATTACTCACATTCAATTCCCGTTTTAATGATAAATGCAATTTCTGAAAGTTCAGATTTTCTACAACTTGAAAAAGAATGTAATTGTCATACATTAATGGATTTTGTTCGATATAAGTATAAAACCATTCAATTGAATGAATTTCTTCATGGATTTGCCTTTATCAATGATAACCAGACCACTGTAGGGGAAAAAAATGCTGCGTGGCAATTTGAATATTCAAGAATAAATGACGACTTTCCAAATGAAAAAATAACTTCACTTGAGGTTATGACCAAAGTCAATGGTACGTTTTACGATATTTCGTATGTTCCAGGAAATAATCAATCATATGCGAGCCAACTACCAAATGTTAAGAAAGTAATAGACTCTATAGAATTCATTGCTCCTGGTAAATCTCTCACGAAAACACCATCATTTTTGATTACAAAGGATACACAAATAATTAACTCTCCAAGATAAGATTAAATTTTCAAAGGATGACTGAATTGTATTGTATGATTTATTTACGAACATAATGAAAACATTTCCTGGATACTTCAGGTGATTTCAGACTGTATCAAAAGAATTTATAGAAACAAGAAGCTGAATACTATTTAGCAGAATTACTTGCCGGGTTCAAATTCGGGAGGTTAAATGTCTGAACCAGAGTTGAGTTGTTCATCGTGCGAGGAAGGCAGGTTCATAAATGGTAACGCTGCTATAACGTGGTGAATATTTGCGCAGCGTCTCTGCGACCTTGTACTGTACGGTTATAACTCGTACGGACTTTTTTCTCACGTTTTTTAATATGGATCTTGTCTTTGGTATTAAAGGCGCAAATCTTAACAATAAGGAGCAATCAAATCCTACATTGCTTGAAAATTTGAATATATTGGAATGTGTATATTTTTTTGGAATCGATTGCAATAAAGGCGATATATCAAATGCTTGGAGTACGTGGGTAGGGCTATTTGTGGGAGCTGCCATGGGCGCGGTAATAACTTGGTGGGTCTACTATCGACAGAAAAAAATTTCAGAGAAACAGGATGAACTTCTGAACCACATTGCAGATCTAGAGGAGCACAATAAAACCATTTTGAACAAGATCCTTAGTCTAGAGGAAAAAATTGAGGCTATGCTCGAAGCATAAACTCTCGACTATAAGTTGTTACATTACGTGCAATACATGGTTGTTGATCAGCGAAGCGGATAAGTTCGATGAAGTTAGAATGCAACTGCGGCTATAGGTCTTGCCAACATAGATACAAAAGATGTCATAGCTGGTTTTTGGTATGGTACGAATTTTTTTCGTACGTGGAGAATACATTGTCATCTCTGCATATATTTTTAGTCAATGTATTAAGTATAACGACCAGTATAAGGATAAGAATAGGAGTATGGAAGGAATGTATTCCGCATTCAACATTACCACAAAAGGAGATCAGCTAGAGCTCAGCGTGTATCACATAATAAAGGCTATCAGACTGCCCCTGTTTAAAAAGTTACAGGATTTGCAGGATCAAGACTTGGATATAGGGATAAGAAATCCGGACCTCCATTCAGACTTCTTCCTGACCTTTTATTCGAAAAAACGGCAATAATAGAGCTTTTCTGATTTCAGATAATTGAAAGTACTTCATCTAGATATCGTCCTAAATCGATCTCTAAGATACAATTTATGGAACGTAGAATCTCAGAAATCTATGTTGCCTAAGAGATCATATTTTCAAAGTCGGGCTGGACGGATATATCATAATCAATACGACGGCATAAGAATCAGTGTGTCCATGTCAAAGCTAAGTTTAATTTGAATTCGAAAGAATTAGATCTGTGGAAGACCTCGAAAAAGAGTTAGGACCCCTAATCGATAATTTTCAAAAACTGGTGAAAGATGCCAAAGCAAAGAAGCTTGATGCATTAAGAGATGATGAAGATTTAAAGAAGGAATTTAACAAATTGTCACGATATGTTATTGAGCCTGAGATGAGAAAATTTGAGAGTTATTTGGAAAGTAAAGATATAAACTCAAGTGTTCATATCCAATCGGAAACTGAAGCTGGAAAGTATCCTAGTGTTGCGTTCAGTTTACATCTAAAATTGACACATGAATCGAAATATCCTAATATTAAATTCTCGTTATCCGGAGAAAAAATATTGGTTCAAGAGGACCGTATGATGATTGTGGGTCAAGTCAGACAAGATCTTCCACCAGAATATTATGATAAGGAACGAATAACCGGGGAATTTATCGAGAAAAGACTCATTCGACTAATTAAATCGTGCTTTGATAAAGATTGGCAATAATTTTACTCTTGAATCTAATTTATAACATACTGCGTATGTATCACACGGTATATAGTTACACCGGACGCTTTCATACTTTAAGTCTTGATACTAAGAATTTTGAATACCGTGGAGTCTTAAAGGAAACTATATCGTTGGATAAAGAAAAATTAAATGATTGTAGGGAACTATAAATATTGTCCGCCATTGGCTTTTCATTAATGACGTCCAATTTATTACCTGTTCGTATATTTTTTCTATTTTATCCAGCTCTTCATTTGGTTTTGCTAATTATATTGCACTGAATTCTCATATATATCGCGAAAATTTTCACTCAAATTTTTCATAAACTCATAATCAGATGATAATTCATAATGAAGTTCTCCCTCCGGCTTATCTTTGCTTGGAATTAACTCGTTTAAATCATTTGACATATTACTGTGCATTCGTAACATATAATCACGACTCTAACCATCAGGATACTTGATCCAAAGCATTTTTCAACATATAGTAAACGGTCACATGTCCGCTCATTCTATGACTATATACAAAATTTATTATACAAAATTTATTGTTTCCAAATCTTAGAAAAATTCATTGATGCAAAATAAATATCTCTAATATTAAACACAAAGATAGATAAACAATTAGCGTCATGTATAATTCTTTTTACGGAAATAATCCTGCCAGATTAAACACAAACCCAATTTCGCAGGGCGAGCACTCAATAGAACCAAGGAGCTACTCCGGAGTTTTATGCACTATTCAAACCCGAGAACTTCGCAAGGTTCAAAAAAAGGATTATTATGGTTGGGAAAGGAGCCCGGTTATTGTCGCATGTAGCGATATGGCAACTCCAGTAGCAAGTTATGATCGGTTGGTGTCACGCTAATCGAAAAATGTGTGAAATTGTCTTGGTAGGAATTAATTAAAAACCGACTCTTAAATAAAATTGATAATTAACAAAATTCCCTGAGACATTAATTTTATATAAGCATTCATAAATGATTCTTCGCCATATATACATTAATTGAAAATAAAACACGGTGGTAAAATAACAAATTACCTTACAAAATTTTACACAAAATATGCCAGCACTATATCTCTGAACAAGGATTTACTAATTTCAGGTTTGGTTGGTTTTATTGTTAGTCTAATCGCTGCATATATCTCTACGAGATACTCCTATAATGACTTTACTATTTCCACATTAACTGTAATAGCTGGATTTATCTCCTCTAAGGTCATTTTTGTTGTTCTATTTCACCTTGACAATAAGAAGAAATATACAAAAAGATTTACTGGCAAATTGAACTTCGAAATTCTAAAACAAATTGCAACTAAAATGATATTTGCTAATGCTGTATTTGATGTTATTAATAATGTGTTAAGGTTCTTCATTCTGCTTGAACTGTTGAAAATACAATATCAGCCAATACAAGCTGCAACAATAGCATCTATTATTGCCTCTGGTTTCTCTTATGTAGCTATAAATTTAATTGTAAGACGTATACATGTATTTAGAACCCGAAAAAAGTTGTTTTAGACAAAATTGCAGTAGATCACCATCAGTCAAAAGTTTTACAGCATTATGCATGGGATGGAGATTCATACTTTCTTACAGGCTTTCGTTATTTCCTTTATTTACTAATTTTTCCAACAACGATATTATTTTCTTAAAATCACTTTCAGTTGGTTCGGATCTAGCAAATTGCACAAGATCAGTTATTTTAAAGCAATCTCTGATATCATCAAGGGGATACTTTATATTATTTTGTATTAATTGGAGTAGTTCTTGATTAGTTGTTTCTTTTTTGATATCTGCGTCTCCATTTAGAAAAAATCTCAATGATTTTCTTGCAATTTCAAAAGCCTCTTTATATTGTCCTTTGTCATAATGCTGGACGGCCTCGTCCATTAATTTCTTAGACCCGATAATGTAATCTGACGATTTTGGTTTGGGTGTTAAAGATGAATCAACAAAAGACTTATTTTTATTATAGATTTTTTTAATTACAAGATATATTGAGACTGCGGATAACATGATAGCTACAAGAACTAATAACGGGATTAAATAAAATTGACTGGAATTTCCGCCTTTAAGAGTGACTTGCTTTAGATTATCATTTAAGAATTCTGCGAGTATGCTGGCGTTTTCATTTTTATCGTTTGCGTAATTTAATATGATATCAGTTTGATTTGTTTTAGGCACAAAAGTTGTATTATTAGGAGAAAATCCCTCTTGGAGTAACTTGCTATTAAACTGTTGATATTGTGTATTTTGTTTCAGTTGCTCTAGAATTTTATCCTGCTGGGTCTGGGTTTGCTGGTTTATCTGTGAAAGTGTTCCATTTTTCATATTACCCTGTAATGTAGCCCATTTTCCATTTGTATTATTATATTTTATATTAAAGGAGCCTGTGTCGTTTGTTACTGGAATTAAGTCACTGTTACCGATTTTGTAACCATTTTGGAGTAATTTTTGATGTTTATTTAGAAAATCATTGTTAGAGAATAATTTTCTTTTGAACTCATTTTTTACTTGTTCTTGTTTTTGAACTTGTTTTTCCAACTGATGTTTTAGAGCATTACTGTCCTGAGACAATTGATTGTTTTGAAGTTGTTGCTGGCGGTTTTGTGATTGATTTTGAGGGTTTCCAAGCATCTCGTTTAGTTGGTGTTGCATCTGTTGCTGTTGTTGAGAAAATAAATCCTGGTCATTTCCAAGCATCTCGTTTAGTTGGTGTTGCATCTGTTGCTGTTGTGGAGAAAATAAATCCTGAGGACCAGTTTGAGCCTGATTGTTTGGTTGTGATGAACTCTGCATTCTAGCATTTCCCTGTATATTTTTATTGGAGCCATTTGACACAAAATGAACTGAAATTGGACCCAAAGAAACTATACGATCTCCGTTCACATTGTAATTATAATTGATATTAACAGAATAATCTGAAGGCGAATCTGACTTGCCTAAGTTCAAAGATACTTTACTGTTTTTGTTATCAATAGAAAGAGATTTCTCTTCAGTGTTAGTGTTTGACAATTGTACGTTCCCTTGATTAATTTGCTGTGTTATCGTGTACTGCAGGCTGCCCGAAATCGGTTTTCCATACGTATTGTTTATTTGAATTGGAACAATGGCATTTTCACCCGTTTTGAAGTAGTATTGAGTCTGATTAGTTGATAAATATACGTCCTGTGCATAAACCCCATGGAATATGCCCAAAAAAGCAAGGAGCAGTATAGCAAGTATAGCAAGTGTCTTCATTGGATTATTCTCCCTCGGCCGTATCTGAAATAAAATTGTACAAAAATAGATCCAAGGGCAATGGCAAAGAACCAATCTTTAATATTAGTTTCTTCTTTTTCTCTCGTTATGTGTGAGCCAATGTTTTGGTATATTTCACTTAGGGTCTTGGTATCCACTGACCTGAAATATTTTCCATCTGTCTTTTCAGCTATGGATTTAAGTGTATTCTCATCTAATTCAGCGTATTGTGGATTTCCAAAAAAATCGTAGCCCAGCAGAGTTTTACCTGTTGTTCCAAGTCCTACAGTGAAAACTTGAATATTGTTAGCCTTTGCAAATGAAATTGCCTCTGCAGGAGTAATCACACCGGCGTTGCTCGCTCCATCGCTAAGTAGAATAATAACTTTTTTTTGGTTTTGGATAGATGTTGCCATGTCAATTCCCAAACTCAATCCGTCACCGAGGGCAGTTTCACCGTCTGTTGGAGCAATATTAGATAGTTTTTCTAACACCTTGTCCTTGTTGGGACTTAGATATGCAGCAGTTGTTGCCCCTGTTCCAAACACCACAATTCCTGCGTTATCCTTTGGAAGTAACGATTGTATTAATATTTTCGACGAGTCTTTTGCTGCTTCGAGTCTGTCAGGCTTGTAGTCTTTAGCCTGCATGCTACCCGAGTCGTCAATCACAAGTACCACATTTACTCCTTCTTTGCTTTGTTCAAGTGGAATATGCGGATTGGCAAATCCTACAATCATGGAACCGATGGATATCATCGCTATTAACAGTAACAGTGTGTCTCTCCGAGATTTTCGCTTATTGTTTATGGCAGCTTTTATATATTCCAAATTACTGAATTTTATTGCTTCCTTCTTCTTCTTGGATATGATTTTAAGATATACAATATACAGCGAGGGCAGGATAAGAAGGGCGATCAAGACCATTTGTGAATCAAAACCGGGCAAGTTCATTTTCTCCTGATTCTTTTTTTAAAAAATCTCTTTAAAGAAAGCTCATAATCTTCCTCGGATGAAATGTTTAAACAGTCAACATTTAGTTTTTCTACAGTTTTGATAAATTCTAATTGATTTTTCGATACAATCTCTCCATAATTTCTTTGAAATAAATTATTGGAAGTATCAATTAGTAACTGTTCTCCTGTTTCTTTATCTTCAAGCTCAATTAGGCCTATTTGAGGAATTTCTTGCTCACGAGAGTCAAAAATTCTTACCAAGATGACATCATGCTTTATACCCAATATTTTTAAAACCTTTGAATAATCAGACGTATCATAGAAATCTGAAACAATGAATAGCATAGATCGCTTTTTTAGGATCCGCGACACTTGAGCCAAAGTTGTTCTCAAATTGGTTATCTGCGATTTAGGTTGGAAAGAAATGATAGACCGTAGAATTTTAAAAATGTGTCTTTTTCCTCTTCTTGCGGAAATGAGCTTTTCGATTTTCTCAGTAAATAAAAAAATGCCAATATTATCATTGTTTCTTAACGCTGCGAATATCAAGCTTGTAGTTATTTCCAACGCTTTTCTTTTTTTGGAAACAAGGTTTCCAAAATCTTCAGAACCTGACACATCCAAAATAAAGTAAATGTCGAGTGACCGCTCTTCAACGAATTCTTTTATGTAAGGTTGATTATATCTTGCTGTAACATTCCAATCTATGGAACGAAGATCATCGCCTGACTTATACTCTCGGATTTCTGAAAATTCAATCCCCTGTCCCTTGTACAAAGAATGGTAATTTCCCGTTATTAATTTGTCAACCAAATATTTCACTGAAATATCTAGTTTCTTTACTTGTTTTAGGATTTCATCTATTTGCTCCAAATAATCTCACTCAATAATTACACAAATGACTAGGGGACGGGAATTTTCTCTATGATTGTTTTGATTATCTGGTCGCTTGTCATAAACTCTGACTCTGCTTCATAAGTTAGAAGAACCCTATGTCGAAGTACATCATAGACTACATCATGAATGTCCTGTGGAATCACATATCCTCTCCCATTGATAATTGCATTGGATTTTGCTCCCAATGTTAACCAGAGAGATGCTCGAGGTGACGCTCCATACTCTATACTGTTATTGATATCAAGACCGTAATCACTCGGATGTCTTGTTGCATCTACAATATGTGCTATATAATCACGGATTTTTTCGTCAGCATAAATATTATTGCTAAATTTTTGAATTTCTATCAGTTGATCGGCTGAGATTATTTTCTTTACCTTAGTGTCAAATCCTTCTGTGAATCGTTGAATGATTTTTGTTTCCTCTTCTATTTTCGGATAGGAAATTATTAGTTTAAACATGAATCGATCAACCTGTGCTTCGGGTAACCTGTATGTACCTTCTGATTCAATAGGATTTTGTGTGGCCATTACAAAAAATGGCTCTTTTAAAAGAAATGTTTCTCCTTGTATGGTAACCTGTTTTTCTTGCATTGCTTCGAGCAGTGCTGATTGGACTTTAGGAGGTGCTCTGTTTATCTCATCTGCTAAAACAAAATGAGAAAAGATGGGTCCTTTTACTGTCCGAAAAGATGTAGAATTATGGTCGTAAATTTTAGTTCCGATAATATCAGCGGGTAATAGGTCAGGCGTGAATTGCAAACGAACAAAATTAGAGTCTATACACTCAGATAGGGTCCTTATTAGCATAGTTTTAGCAAGCCCAGGGACTCCTTCCAGTAATACATGACCTCTTGACGCTAACGCCACCAATAACTTTACAATAATATCGTCCTGTCCTACGATTACTTTGCTAATCTCTAGATGTAAACTATTAAGAATTTGTCGATACTGTTCGGCTTTCTCGTTAAGAAATGCAATTTCGGGATTTAGCAAATTCGTCATTCTAGTACTAGGAAAATTTCGATTATTTATTCTATAAAACTATTGTTTAACAATGTTCTTTTTCTAGATTTCAATATTCCACGAACCCAGTTTGGAATCTTAGAATCGATGGTGTGGTGAATTTCAAAAACATTTCGACTCGTTATTAGTTAATTTGTCTTAGAACTGCATTATTTTATTGCTTAGAAGAGTATAGTATTATCGCGACCTTAATATTTAACCGACATGGTCGCAGATGGACACGGTGAGTCGCACAGTAATCAGCTCTTACAGATAAGTCTGTGCACTCAATTAATTATTATTTCTTGCGACAAAAAACAAAATAAAGATTCATCGGTTCTTCATAACTTCCTCTATGTTCTTGATTTCAAAACAATTCTCTAAAAATGAGTGTATTGGTGTCTTGGTAAAAAATCTAATTTAAAATCCGTTTACTTCATAATATGTTATTAATCTTCTTGCATTTACTGCGCAAAAACATCCTTATTACTTCTGAGAGAAATACACTGTAAGCCAATTATTTCCCAATACTCTGTTCGATTCTTTAAATAGAAACCCTAATTTATAGAGGTTCTAAATCTGAGGTATCGCCGGTTCGATATTTTTCATAATATAAATACAATATTTGCCTTCGCATTGAGTAAGAACGCCGACTTGGTACCTAATGCGTTGGGGCTAACAACGGTCCCTAAATTGTAGTGAACGACAAATGGTACGTATAATAGAAGTTAGTGTAGTTCTGAGTCATTTATAATGTCTATTCTTTAAGTTAGTACCAATTTTTGGTAATAATAGAAAGCTACATATACAGACAAATTAAATTTTAAATAATGACAACAAAACAATCTTTAATAAATCAAACTACTATTAATCCTAATCAAAGCATATTTCTTTTATGTGACCATTGCTTTTGGACAGCAACGTGCCTTGGCAAAATACACATCAGGCATATATTGGGAGCAAACAGCTTGTGTCCTGTTTGTAAATATGAACAGTTGTCCAGTTTTCCGATAACTCGGAACGAATCGTTTACATATGAAAATTCCCAAGTAAGAGGCCTAGAAATTATTTTCAGAAATAAGGAGTAATTTAACACTTAATACGCAGGTTTAATTGCCAATTGAGTCTTATGAATTAGTCTACCTAAATCAACACTTTGAGATAAGGCAGATTAATTGATATATGGTATCAATTAAGTTCGCTCATATTTAGGAAAAAATAATGATTTCCAATAATTAGTTACAGAAGTCTTTTTTAACTGCGAATTTGGCTGAAATGACCAAGGAAAAGGAGTTTCAAAGACATGGGTGCGTCGGAGAGGCGAAGGGTTTGTTGGAATTGTATTTAGTTCCAGATTATGAACTGTTTCTATGAAACAAATCTGTTGAAGGTTCTGCAATAAACATATTGAATGTACTTTTATTCAAAAATGTTAATAGTTTTTGTACTCTCCAAATCTCCTGGAAAATTCTTTATCAATTTCTTCATTCTTAATAATTTCCCCCCTACGTCCAGGCGTTTTTATAACCTGCTGGTTGACGAACCTTCGTTCATCTTCCAATTCGTTGAAACCGATACACGTATCGTAAACTCGTTGTCTCATGTGTTTTAAGTACATGCTATAACTTTGTCTGAAATCAGACTCTACGCCCGAAGTAATATCAAAACTCAATTTTGGGTCTCCATATTTTAGTATACGCACTACAACTATAAGAATGCGATGTTTCTGTTCCGACTATAACTAAAAAATGGTAACTTCAGCAAAATGATTCCTTTCAAAAAGAACTTTTGAATTTCTTGACTGTGCATTCTTTGTTGGTAAACTGTCTGCATTTGTCACTGTGTCGCCACTGTCCGTTATTAAAATATTCAAGATGCCTAATGTTGTCTCTCTTTGTACTTATTCGCCTATCTCCATTCTTGGCGTTCTTTGTCTTCTGCATAATCTCTACTCCTCTTCTCAAAATAATCTACTATATTTGATTTGGCGTTGCATAAAAAGCTTGGTTTTCTTAAATTAATACTAATAGTTGGTTCCGTCTAAATGTGAAAATCGTAAATATAGAAATTGATGTTAACTAGGAAAATAGTACTAATTAAAGTATCAAATCTATGTTAATTTGAATTTATTTCATCCGTTTTATTAATTATGCACCATTAATGATAAAATAGGCCAAATAAGTGAAATGATACACTATTATACCCAAGTTTGAAGATTCGTTTTATGAAAGAATTATGTCAAATATGTAATAAAAATAAAGTTGAGGTTTATCAATTAGATTTTGAAGTATGCTTTGACTGCTGGATGACGAAAACCACTCCAGAGATTTATTAATAAAATCAAAATACAAATCTTAACAAACATCGTTTTTCGTGACTTATTAAAGTATCCAATAAACAGTATTTATTTCCCATTAATTATGTACTGCTCGATATGAGTAAACCGGAGTTCATAACTTTTTTTGGTAACTTTAATCAGAAAATAACGAAAGGATGACATATGATATCACACTTGGTTCGAAATGGTTTGGTTAATTGAACAAGATCTTTCAGTTAATTTTTGAGTAATGGGGGAGTAGCATTCTCAATAATTGAATTATAGAGCAAGATATGCTTTTTGGCAACGTCCTTCCAAAGAAGATGTTTTCTAAGATTTAGAACTGCATCCTTATATTGCTTGTAGTTTTTTCCAAGTGTTTTAAGTGAATTTGAGAACTCCACTGGATTACGATTAACCCTCATTCCCAAATTCATATCAGAAAATTCCTTGAAAAATCCAACCTTGCTTGAAATAAATGGGAGTCCATGAGCTAGCCCATCGTACATTACGCCTGAACCAGAAGTAACTTTGTATGGCAGGATTAAGGCGTCAGCACAATAGAATAGTAGCGATAAATCTCTATCACTTAGAAAACCCCTATTCAAGTTGATAACGCCTTCATTTTCAATGGTGTTTTCTAATTTTTCCCTTCCATAATGATTGTGTGATGTATTTATCACGACCTTCCAGTCGTTCGGTATCTTCATCTTTCTAATTATATCCCATCCTTTGGTTGCCGTCATGAATCCAACGGCTAATGCTATTTTTTCGCTTTTTGGAAGCGAGAAGATTTTTCTAGCCTCATTTCGATCTAAAGGAGGCATAGAGCTGGGTTCTGCCCCATGATATATCAAAACACTACCGGGGATAATATTGGCCAAATATTTTGAAAAAACTACTCCAGCTTTATTGGAACCTATTTTTTTCCTGTTTAGGGAATTAAATGATTTATAATTTATTAAATGTGTCCAATAGTCATAGGCCATTCTAATCCAAGTTCCAAGGCGCCCAAAAGTCCTATTACTGAGGGGAACTACCAATTTCATCCATTGAGTGAAGGTGTAAGCTGAGTGGAACGTGGTGACTATAGGAAAAGGGCATTCTTTGTAGAATGATTCTATATTTGTGCGAGTTTTTCTTGGGTTAATCGGATCTAGGTGTATGCCGTATAATCCCTGCTCATATTGAACGTGGACAACATCTGGCTTAACCTCATTAGCTATTTTTAAGAGAACTTTAGAATTATCTTGGTTATTAGGTGAAATGCCATTATAATTGCCTTTTCCATCTCCATTGCATACGACAAATACTTGCATTCCTTCACTTTCTAATGAATTTACTAACTTCTTGCAGTATCGTCCAACTCCACCTTGCATAGGAGGGTACTCGGTTGAGATCATTAATATTTTCAAAATAATACACTATTGAGTTTAATTACAAACAATTAATATAATTAAAACACGTCATGCTATATCATCCTTTGTATACAACTGATTTCTATCAACACCGTCGCATAACCTTCAGACAGTAACATCCATTTTTACCAATTATTTACAACCTTTGTAATCAACAATCGAAAATTGGTTTGTAATCACATTATACAGAACTAAACATTCTTAAGTCTATTCTATCCTAATTATAGTATTAATGATACAAAATGCAACATACCTGCTGAATTTAGTTGAAAAGTGCCGTCTGGAACATAAGAATGACATAGGGCAAAGAGTCGCAATTTTAGAAGCTATTAATTGTTCACTGCCTTTGGATACAAAATTAACTATCCCTTCTCTCATAACAAATACTTGCATAGATAACATACTGAGCGGTTTGGAAGTTAGATTATTACCGCCTATTTACGCTCGATTATAGAAATAATAGCCTAAATCTAAATCGTAATAAACACTACTAGAGTCTGTTTAGGCCATGTATTATTCAATATTTTGTCGCTCAGATAAAAATTACTTAATGACATTTCATCGGCACTGAATCAAAAAATGGCAATAAGAAGATGAATCATCTTATCCAATTGTACAAGAAATTTTTGCAAGAACACGATTATTATTGTGAATTCTCAAGCCTTGCCAAAGATGCTTCTGATATACAAATGTTAGAAAGGACATTCTATGTTGTTTAAATATTCGAAATATGTAGTGAAAAGATAATTTCTGCTCTGTGATGATCGTGAGTTCAAATTATATCAGTTTCTTATCTTCCACTAGTAACAAAATTCTCCTGTGAACACTAAATATTGGTACCAGATATATGGTCATATGCGGTGATTTGTCAGGCACCTCTGATGCCATTTGCAACCAATACTGAATAGCAGCCTAGACCACAATCCTCACATATAGGCTTAAGCGACTGGACGTCAGCACTTCCAATGCAACAAGGCTGTTTAACTCTTCCACTATGGTCCAATGCAAGTATGGCCCATGTCGGACATTGCACAGGAATTGATCCGTTACCCCCCCAATTTCCCTTCATTAGGGAAAGCTGTTTCTCACTGTTGATAACAAAATCTGGATGTCTTTTTCTAAGGGCTATGAGTCGATCAACTAGATCGTTACGTAATGATCCAAATTCTAACCACAGGGGATCCCCCTTCACAAATGGAGTGTGGAATTGAAACCCTATCTTATTGACTTTTCCATTCCATTCTTCAGCCAATTCGATTGCTGTGGAATAATTAATTGAATTGATGGTCATTGAGATCCAAATATCCTTCCAGGCAGGCTTGCCGTTCCGAGGAGGTCCATCAATATACTCTAAGATATTTGATTTGGTTTTAGCATAGGAACCTTTTCCTCTGATGGCATCGTGAGCTTTTTGAGTCCCGTCCAATGATACCCAATAAAAGTAAAGATTCTTAATTCTTCTAAGGGGAAAATAGCCGTTTGTAACCACACATATCCTTCTGGGCATTTCATCACAAAACACATCTATAATATCAGGCCTCATAGTTGGTTCTCCTCCTACCAATGTCACAACAAAAAGCTTTTGCTTCTTGAATGTAGATCTGATGGTTTTTCTCCAATCTTCAGGAGATAAATCCAGATTATCTTCCTTTCTGTTGAGCCACCAATAGCAATGAGAACAATGAAGGTTACAAACATTGATTATGTCGGCTGAGCCGTATAGCGCCGGTCTTGAGTGAAATAATTTTATGCCAATTAATTTGCCAAAAATGTCAACGTATAGGGGTATTTCTCGAAATATATCGGTGATTCCACGCCCATAAACTAAGTCCACCATTTACAATTAATAGTAGTTTATTTTATTTAAGTGAGATCATGTGGCAGACATAGTGTGGTTCCTTGATACAGAAGCCTTTGCAAAGTCACCTCTGATAATTAGATCCCTCACTAATTGATGCGTATTAAGGTTTTTCACGAATCATTATTATCTTAAAGCGTTATAATTTTGGGATCATTCGGGTTCCTGTTTTATTTTTTGCGGAACCCCCTAATTTCGGATATCATATCAATAATCTGAACTGATCATGAGAGACGAGCTGAAGTTTTGGCCTATTTCAATCAATTAATGCGCAACTAGTTCTTGGTATCGTTAATTTTTAGAATCTATTGTTTCAATAATGATTTCTTCTTTTTAGTAAATAGCAACATGGGCTAATAGCAACATGGACACATTCTATAGGGATGATCGAACAGTGTTTGAAATTACCATGGGAGGGTATTAATAGTATTGATGTTGTATATGAAGTAGTTAATCCATACCCATGCTAATGTTAAAGTGCAAGAACTGCGGAGAAGTGTTTCCTGGTGCCTACATACCTGAAAATGAAATAATTGATTCCAATATAAAGACTGGTTCTAAAAAGTAATATGTATGCCCGAGGGGATATAAAAACGATTTTGTCAGATGACTTTATGGATTGGTCCGGACCTGAGACATTCTAAAAATTGAACAAAATGTTATAGTAGTAACATATCCTGTTGATTTCATTAAATATGAAGGAAAAGCTCTCGTGGAGTCTTTGGGTAATTTTCGTTTAATATACATTGTCAAGATAATGATTTTTCAAATCCAAAAACTCTGAAGCCTCCAGTTCGTTAATCTCATTAAATTAAATTATGAATCCGCACAGAAGATATTATCTCCATACCAACAGGGAACATCTTAGAAAAGCTCTTCTGATCCGGCGTAAAAAGGACATAGAAGATTGAATTATTAATATCTGTGGCAATAAAAAATCCCTTTTTGGTAACCTGGGATTTTATGTAAGAAAACTCAAAGTATAAGGATGGATGACCACTTAAATTATATTTATTAAAAATTGTCTTGCCCGAAACTGAAAAATTTTGTAATTGGTCCTTAAACTTTTGGGTAAATAAGACTGAATCAAGTCTAAGGGTTGTATTAAGGTTCATTCCTGGCGCAACTAATTCACTATTTCTCTGTCCTATACCTACTTGCATAATCTCGTTTGATTGATATCTACTCTGATTATCTGTGTAGAATTTTAGCCCATCTTCGCTTGTCTGATTAAAACTATTTCCTATTAACCAAGTATTTGGATATTTAAGCTCAAATTTTTTTTCGGGTTCCACATAATTCAACCAGGATTGATCTTTAGCAAATGCAGAGTTTATCAGGAAATATAATATTAAAGAAAGTGCAAATATTGCGAGATTTTGATGCATATTCTATATTATAAAAGAGTTTATTTAAGTGATACCAGAACTTGGAATATATAACAAGTATCCCGACACTTCTAACTTTTATAAATGTGTGGCGGATAGAGCATAATATTGAGTGGGTGGAAAATCGCAAATGAAAGACAGACCATTATTACAAGTTGGTTCATAGGCATAAGCGCAATTTTGCTAGTATTATATCTGACAGAACCCAAACCAAATATTGACAAAGAGTGGTTCGATTATTACTTTGAAGCAAGTACAATAATTTTGCTAATCGTCTCGTTATTCTTGTACCTTTTGTCAGCAACATATCTCCTCAAACCATTCTATCAGGATGATGAACCCACAAAAGAACAATTAAAGCAATCTGCCCTTAACGCGAGGCGTGTACAAGTTCCTGGATGTTTTATGATATTCTGGGCCATTGGATTTCTTATTTTACTTAAATTGGAATATTCCAATGCTGTATTAGCATATTCCATGGTTGCATTCGGTGCTCCAATATTATGGTTAATCCTCAGGAGATTTTCCCAAATAAAGTTCTAGTTGGCGCATTATTATATGTGTACTCTACATCAAACCTAGTTGTTTCAACATTCCAACTAGATCATAGAATAAATTCCTTTCAACAATTTTTCCGTCTTTCAGTGGGCTACGGTGAAAAAATCTATTTTAAAGCTCTTGTTAGTTGCTTGAATTGTATTTCCATCCAAACCCATCATTGGTCCTTTATGCGTACCAGTTAATTCTGCTACAGAGCAGGTCCACTCATCGTGACCAAAGAGGATTTTGTACGGGTTGTTCTCAATATGATTATCAGGGAATACTCTAAAAAAGTATTCTCCTTCTTTGTGATGTGCGTCTATTCCAAAGGTTGGCGGTTGACAGGGCCATCGCACAACTACATCGTCCGCATGGTTCGTTAAGAGTTTTCCAATCTTGACTATTCCAAGCATCGTCAAGAGTTTTCATCAATTTCATATTTTCTTCCAACCCCATTTTATCGAAGTAGAAACTACAATATTCAACTTTTAAAAAGTGAAAACAAATATGTTGTTTCTTTTTTTTCGTCAAGTGTCCAAGAACTGGGAAGACTTATACTCTTCAATATTTTTAGTCCAGAGTCTTCTATGAATTTTCCCCACCCCCACGTAGATTTACATCCTGAATATTGTCTGTAGTCATCGCTTCCCATTAGCGTAATACCAACGTTATGTAATTTCGATTTATTTTTTTTCAAGTGCTTTAGCATCTCGTAAGACAGTATTTCACCCGAGTCAGGTAATGCGGAAATGAATATAATGGTGTTTTCTAGTTTGAATTGCGAGTAGTCAATCGAATTTGAATCGCCATTAAAGACTTTATATTTTACGTTACTAGAATTAGATATTTTATTTTGAAGGTCGCATAGATCTTTATCAATCTCTATGCCTATAGAATTAAGACCTAAAATACTTCCACAAAAAATCAATCTTCCATCACCTGATCCTATATCTATGATATTTTCAAATCCCAAATCCTTTGCAACTAGAATCAGTACGAGTGCTGAAAGTCCCCATATTGGAAGAAATGGTTGATAAATCGTTTCATATTTTTTCGAACTCGTCCAAAATTGATTTACATCTCCTTCATAAGATATGCAGGGGATGTTAGAAAGCGTTATTTTTTGTTGTTTGTAATATATCGTGTTATACTTAAAAAACCTATGCAATTTTTCCAAATGGCCTTTATCAAATAAGTTTTGGTGATTTGCAACAGGAATAAATTCCCTGATCTGATTATGCGAAAGCAACTCTCTAAGATATTCGTTCTTAAGCTCAACCAAGTGTCCTCCAAGTAGTCCAGTTCCAATTTTTACTCATATCTATGGTTCTTGGTAAATATATGTTCGAATGTTTACAGTATTGCTGATGTATTTCTTGTGTAGTTTTAACTACTATATACGATATTGTGCAGTTATTACTATTCATCTCTTGGCCTATGCTAAAATTTCCCAAAACGATAAGAAGACTATAATTTGGAGTTTTATGGAAGAGCTGTGGGAAAATTATTTAAACGCTTTGGAAAATAATTTGCCTCCAAAATTTGAGTTTATGAATTTTTTTAACTTTGCAGTGCTACGTGATGGCTTTACTGAAAATGATAAAATTAATGTATTAAAACAATATGCAAAAGAAAAAGGTTACATAAAAATTAACGGACCTGAAGTGTCTATAACCAAAAAAGGACTAAAAGAGTTTCAAAAAGACACGCATGAATGGGATTCCCAGTCCAATGTTATAGATGCTGAATTAAGTGGTTCATCCTGAAGCAATCAGCGCATGATGTCTGGATAATCTATATTAGGAGTAAAGACATTGGTCCCTATTCAAGAATTTTATATAGACAAGCAACTTGTGGGGTATTGCAGAGGTTACCTAAGCCCGAGTGCATCCTTGAGATCTATTTCATGGTCTTGTTCCTGGGCAATAATACCTCTTAATTTTTCTGATAGTGCGTATTCGCCTGCACTTTCAGCTTGGCGTATTCTATCCCGATAATTCCTTATGGTTTCCTGCTCTGACTTCAAGTCAATCTCAAGCATTGTTTTTGAGTCCTGCGAGTACCCTGCCTCTTTACTTTTTACGGTAGGATCGCCTCCCAAATAATCTATTTGCTTTGCCACCTCCAGTGCGTGCGCTAGTTCTTCAGAGGCGTGTAATTTCAGTTCTTCTGCAATATCGCCATATTCAGCTCCCTTTAAAGTTGAGCTAAAAACAACGTATTGAATTATTGCTTGGTATTCTCTTGCGAGGTCTTCATTCAACCCATTGATTATTTCCTGCTTGTAAGTTTCATTCTTATCCGACATAATCGATAATCTTACTTTATGATTTATTAGAGTTGCATATGTTAATGTGAGGTCACCAAAGCATCCCGAGTTATTTTTAAATAAAATGACAAATAGCAATCGACTAACCTTGTTACTCAAAATGCCCGAATCCCACCGAACCCAGTTACCATCAGATTCTAAATCGAAATAGTCTAACGATTTCGTCGGCTCTCATTAATCTCTGAAAGCCCAGTTGTTTGTTAGAAAATGATTTTGATTCACTATGTTAAATATTATTACCGATCCGGATTATCAAACTTATGACTTGAAATATTGTAGAAATATGCATTTCTTTGAATAATGTATGTTTACCAGTATAGAGAATTTCGTGGTTCCGACAATTTTGTCATTTGATTTCTTATTCATTTGAATCGAGATAGAAATCGAGAAATATTCTCACATATAATAAAATTTGATTATTTAATTATTCGAACTGATTATTCAATAACTTATTGTAGGATAAGTTACTGATTTAAGGGATGATTCATATAATAACAGATATTGTATGACAGGGGATCTTGCAGAGGTTGCGGTGGTTTTTTGACGCCCACTTCAGTCTGCATTATCTGCAAGGAGTTTGTCTCTTGGATTTGTAATAAATGCAATTCCGTAGAATATGTTATTCATTCCATAAATTATTGTAGGATAAATTAGATTTAAATTGATAAAATGTCGGTTCCAGCAGCGGACTGGTCAAATGCATGCAAATCATGGAAATGTTCGCTTATAGAATCATTTGTTTGGAATTAAGCATTCAACTCTTTTTGTTACCAGGAGTAATGACTTGCTTATCAATAAATTCTTGAAAAGCGGGATCGAACCACTTTTCCATTTCTATTTTACTTTTCCATATTTCTTTTATCGTTCCTTGGTCAAAAGCGCTCTTCATCCATCGTAACCATCCAGTCCATTCGTTATCGCTTAACACACCTCTTTGCCGCATATGTAACACATGTGCAAAAGTGAATAATATATGATATGAATATGCAACATCAGATGACCAATGTGATTCAACTTTGCTTACTACCTTTATCAGTTCTGGTCGGTCAATCATCATATGAGTAATTTCACGAAGTCTTAAATCTAAATCACTCAGTACCTTGGTTTCTATATCAACAGATAGTGCCTGCATTTGTTTTCTGGAAAAATACAGAACAACAAACATTGTAGCAATTATTCCCATAGCTTCACCCATGCCAAAATACTGCTCTAAACCAATCTCAACCATTTATGCCAAACCTTCATATCTTTTGCAAATTAAACAAGCTCTACCGTCTTCATCAAAAAGATACAGTTCCTTCGCATGATTACAATTGCGGGATTTCTCCGATTTTCTATCCACTGAATTCTAGGTTTCTATTATGTTTATAACCATTAGATAGCATTCTTCTAGATATTCTATTCGTAAATTCTTCGAGCTTCCTGTAACTGCAAATATCGTCTTTTTTAAAAGTTCAATCTTGGCTAGCAATGAATAATATACCGATGCAGTAGAGTTCATGGCAGGTGTAGGTGTGAGCAGATGAAATGTGATAATAGTATCATAAAACAGATCCTCGATGCTTACAAACCCATGTGGTCGTTAGATCATGCTATTTCTCTAATGGGTTGGGACTTTGAAACTTATATGCCTGGAAATGGGATGGAAGAAAGAGGAGTGGCCGATTCTCAACTTCACTTGCTCCACAAAGATCTTTTGCTAAACAAAGATTTTGTTGGTGTTGTTGAATCAGCGAAGAAATTAGAAAGCCTCAGTGATTCAGAAAAGGGCATAATACGAGTGCTCGATAAGGAAATAGAAAAGCAAATAAAGATACCCAAAGAGTTGACCGAAGCAGAATCTCTCGAAAGAATAAGGGGCAACATGGCCTGGAGGGAGGCGAGGCATAAATCTGATTTCAAGATGTATGCTCCCCACTTGAAGAAAATGATAGAGATAAAGAAGCAAATTGCGGAGAAAATAGGTTATAAAAAACATGCATACGATGCGCTTTTAGATTTCTTTGAAGAAGATCTTACAGTAGATGAACTTGACAATATATTTGGCGCATTGACTCCTCGTCTTCAGAAGATTCTGAAAAAACTGGTTGATTCAGGCAGCCCGTTTCTCAAAGAGAGTAAACTTGTAAAATTAAACTATGATATCCCAAAACTTGATAAGCTCAATCATGATATTTTGACTCTTCTGCAATACGACATGAAACGTTTCAGAATGGATGTATCCACTCATCCTTTCACTGAGACTATGGGCCTCAATGACGTCAGAATAACTACTCGATATGAAGGAACCGATTTTAAAAAGTCGATATTTAGTACTATTCATGAGGCTGGTCACGCCCTGTACGATTTGCAATGCGATCAGTCATTATCTGTGACTCCTCTTGAAGGTGGATCTTCTCTTGCACTGCATGAATCTCAATCAAGGTTTTGGGAGAATATTATGGGTAGAAGCCTGCCTTTTGTTCAATTGATAGCTCCATTGATTAGAAAGCAATTAAGTTTTGCAAACCAGACAACAGATGATGAGCTGTACCTGTATTTTAATAATGTAAGCGCTGATTATATACGAGTTGATGCAGACGAAGTTACCTACAATCTCCACATAGCATTAAGATATGAGATAGAGAAAAAAATATTTGGAGATGAACTCAGCATCTCTGAGATTCCCGAATTCTGGAACGATAGAATGGAGCAGCTGCTTGGAGTACGACCAACTAATGATGCACAAGGAGTGCTTCAAGATACACATTGGAGCAGTGGCCTCTTTGGCTATTTCCCGACTTACACTTTAGGAAATTTGGTTTCAGCTATTATTGCTTCCAAGATGCGCAAAGATCTGGATGATTACGAAGAAGAAATCAAGAGAGGCAATTTCAAATCTATCAAAGAATGGTTAAGATTAAAAATACACCAGTACGGATCTGTTTATGCCCCCAAAGTGCTACTCAACAAATCCTTAAATGAAGGCTATAACCCAGATTACTTTGTTACTTACATAGAGACTAAATACCTTTCGCCCTGATGCTTAACTCGTATTGAACATAGAGACTCATTTCATTTTATACTTTTGAGCATGCTAAACACTGCTAGCCTGATGCTTAACTCGTATTGAACATAGATACTCATTTCATTTTATACTTTTGAGCATGCTAAACACTGCTAGTTTATATAAATTAATCCATTAATTAGTTTTTTAGTTTTTCTTAGCTGAGTTATTTGTGTCCATTTTATTGTGTCCATTTTATAACGGACCAGTTGCGGTAGGTAAGCCGAGAGCAACCGTTACGAAATAGGAGATTATCCATATAATGACAGCGATAATTGCGGCTCTAGTCCAACTAAGTCGATATATGCCTCTTAATGCAAATAACCAAGCTATACCTCCCACCACTGTTGCCAATAGTCCATGACCGAAGAGATAGTATGTAACAACCCAAACTAACGTTCCTATAAGAGCGGTAACGAATGCTTTTCCTATGTCTGTCTTTCCTCTAAATAACTTGGTTACAATGAAAATAATAATTGTTGAAATAACAAGACCTATTACAAAAATGACGGCTGGATTGTCTATATCTAACGATGCCATTATGATCTAAAGTGTTATGAAAAAGTTATATAGTAGTATAGAATTACATCAAAAAATTGCGACTACGCCTTGGATTCGTTCCAAGACAGTAGATCAAATAAGAATTTGATAAATATTCTTATTCAGTCTTGATTAATCCCCGGAGTTTATCTTTGAATTCTGGGGTCAAATCTTCTTCCTTCATTCCGTGCTCTTTCATCGCATGTGCCCCTCCATTTCTAAAAATATCTTCTTCAGTTTCTCCTTCGACTACATAATTGCAATCAAAACCTGCCTCTCTACAAGATAATGTTTTCATAAAGTGATATCAATCTAAACTATATAATAAGTTACAGATTCATTATGTTAATATGATTCTGTAAAGGCCTGTATTGTATGGTTGTTCCGTTGTCGACCTATTTTTGCATCAGCGCCATAAAGCGACTCAAGGTAATTCAAGAAAATTTGGACAAATATATTAAAACAACTATTATCATTTACAACCATTATAACAAAGGATTATCACCTCAAATTGACTATCGTTTACCTTGAGGGTCTCCACAGGATAGTAATGAGTTTAAATCATGACAGCAGTATGTAATAGCTGAGTGAAGATCTAATCTTAATTATTTTGATTAATTATTTTTTCTAAGGATAATTAAATGGATTGGGCTCGGCGAAACTCGGGCCCTTAATCCATAATGAATCGAGCTTTTGCACTGAAGGATATAGTAACGATCGGTTCATGTATATATAGCTATGAATAAGATAATTAACAATTGTGGTACATTCGTCGAATGTACCAGCCTTATGAACTCTTGTGAATTAGTAATTAGACTATGATATTAATTCATTTTTCATTATAAAACAAGTTGTCTGAAAAAACTGGTGTACCAATTTAATTTGTCGATGCAGCTTAATTCAAATTGACCATACATTGTCACCTGATATTAATTCTTCAGTAATGGTTGGTGCATGTTTAATCTGTAAAAAGGATTATTTTCAATAATTAAACTACTTGCATACCAAATGGATTTAAGATTAAATTAAAATCAAAAAATAAAATAATATGGAAGAGAGGAATTGATGTCTTCCTCACTTTGAATTTGTATCATTGGTTTGGTTTTCGGACGAGCTCTGATTTTCTCCTCCGTGATCTTCATCTTGTCCGTGGTTTTCACCTTCAGAATGACCTTCTTCCTCCGCTAGGTTTAACTTGAACATGTCATTCAGCACAGGTGAGATTTTATCATCTACTGTTTTGTCAACTTCGTCAAACGGGCTCTTGTTATCTATCTTGGTTTTTAAGGTATTCAAAGAGTCCGCCAATTGACTGGCGTTTGATTCTCCGCTTGGCTTGATTTCGTTGTATAGTTCAATTGCTCTGGAAACTGCTGCTTGAGAACTTTGATAGTCAGCTGGATTCACAATACTTGTTGTTGCGTTGTTCGGGCTTTCTTTATGTTCTGATGTGCTAGAGTTACTTTGATTTTCATCATGACCTTCCTCAGCCATGCCCAAGGCACCTCCGTAATGTTCCAAAGCTTCTCCTACCAAATCATTTACAACTAAAGCTTTGACAGTAACATTATCCAGTTGCTCTTTGTCTATTCTGGCACTCACTATTTCAGACAATATGTCATTGATATTACCGACCTTTGTATTAACATCTGATCCTGATGCAGAACCTGAATCAATTGCATTAACAAAATCAGTCATAGATTTGTTAAATTCATCTGCCACTCTAGAATTTCTTTCCTTGATTTCTTTCGTATCATTTGCTGTGATGTGTTCAGTAGCATGGTCAGCATGTGCCTTGGCATTAGTTGCATTAGAAGCGGCTTGATTTGCTGCTAATTTTAATTCTATTTTGGTCATCTCAATGCCCGCAAGAAATGATGCACTCTCATCTCCAGAAAAAGTATGTCCTAAAGCATTGTTTGCATTTATAATGGATCCAACTAACAATAACATTACTGGTATTGAATACTGTATTACTTTCTTCATATACAGTTTTTACTAGCCAAGATAATAATAGTATTGTGGTGCACCAATCGAATGAACTGGTGTACCAATCGAAAGGCACGTCCTATATGGAATAATGGTATAGTTGATTAGATGAATTGAGTTGCTAATATGCAGAATCAAGTACCTTTGTTGCACAGATAGAACCATCGTGTTCATTCGTTATAAACTCACTTCTCATCACTTAATCAAGGTCCTGGCATAAATCGTATTTAACTCTACTTCGTCTTATATTAAAGTCCGCTACACGATCTCTAAATTTGCCTGCAGTTTATCTGGGTAATAAACAAATGACTGTCGTTCGGATACAAAGATATTTGTTAAGATATGCATTTCATCAAAGATCATCCATTAGGTTAGAATAATTAGCCACTAATTTGTCTAGAGGAGTTTCTACATACTTGGACAATATATCTTTAACAATTTCTCTTTCAGGCAAGTAGTACAACCGAGAGGAACGATTGGACCCATCTGAGTAGTGCATAAAGTCTTTTTTAATTATTCCTGCATCGATAAGTCTCTGTAAGTGCCAATGGATAGTCGATGGAACCCTCGTTATCGAACGGGTAAATTCATCAAATGCACATCCATCACTTTTGCTTATTAATAATGAGATGATTTGCCTCGAAATTGGATTCCTTAAATAGCTAATGACATTCGAAACTTGCTGTGACATATCAGACGGATAATATCGCGTAACGTTCTTTTTTCTGATAACTGCTATTTTGCTTGATTTTTCAAGCTCAGCCAGATGATAAGACATTGTTCCGTTGGCGCAATTGGTCAAGCGTAACAATTCTCTGTATCTTATACCAGGATTTTCATTTACATGATTTAGTAATTTTAATTGGACTTCGTGCAAATTACCGTCCGATTTTGAGTATACCAGCTCGCATCCTGTGTATAGAAATTTATCTTCCAAGATTAGTTCACCTTTAACACTCCTACCCCGAATAGTGTTATCATTACCAAAAGAAGAACGTGTGAAAACTCTACGTTAATTGATGGGATTATTTGTTGATCTATATTGCCTGTGGCAGCAAGCAATAAGAGCAATTCCAATATCGCCAATGTAACAAATCCAAAAGACATGAACATTAGCCGGAGTCTTCCATCTCTCAAATAGGCGGTCAGTGAAATAAAAGACAGGAACACGGCTATTATCAAGCTAGCAACATGCACTAAAATATGATATATCATACCTGGATGAGTTACATGTGCGAAAGTAATCGGGACAGTTGTTGCAAAGACAATAATTGAAATTATTCCAAATATTTTAAATTTGGCCATTGGAGTAGACTGATTACCATGACTTTGCATAATAATTCATCAATAAAAGCGGATTTATGTTGATTGGTGCAACAATCGAAAGATAACTAGGGAATCCATGTAGTAGTGGTCGGTGTATTGGGTTTATCATTGCTTTAATTCTTAATCTAGCTTGTTGAAAATGTCCAGGAGTTGAATTTTGATTTTGGTTTTATCAGTTTGGAGCTCCAAATTGTTCAATTGGTTTCCCAGTTTAATCAGATCGCTCCTTTGCTCATTTGACAGACCGGGAATACTCAAAATATCTTGATTTATTGTAATAAATCCTTTAATCGTATCCGTCATCTGCTTATTAACCTGTAAGTCCATTGGAGTCCAAACTGACTAATTCGTATTATTATCTGTTGCTAACATTAGTTCCCTATGCTCGACGAAGTCAAGTCAGGAATCAGACCAGTCATTGCAGAAGCTGTGGTTGAATAAATGAAGTTTTCAAAGTGCTTTTATTAATAAAGCAGGTATAAAAGTTATCATAAACAGTAATATTACACCTACTGCACCGATTATGAACGCTGGATATCCTAAAAATTTATTACGTGAAATTTCAGATACTCCTCCCAATCCAGCAGCTATGATTAGTAGTATGGTCATTAGTTCATACATTGCAATCTCCTTTGAAATATCAGAAATATGCTCCGCAGTTTGAAGAAATGAATCATGTTCTGATTCTGCTTTCTGCTTTAGATTTAACAATGAACCGTTGACCATTATACTTCCTTCAAGATTTTCAAGATGAGCTTTATAATTGGCAAAGTAATTCTCTATTTCAGTCACATTAAGTTTAGTAAAGTTACCTTGTAGAGTAATATTTAGCTCATCAAGCTGAGCCATTAGAATTCTTGCGCCTATTTTTTCTTCATTATAGTCATTTTCCCAATCCATTGATTTCATTAAATGTGATAGAGAAGTAATCTGCACATCATCCTTTTCTAAACCAAGTTCTGTTGCCAAGGTGGTTGTGTATACTGCCAAAATTGATAATCCTATTATAAAGAAAGTCACAATTAAAAAAAATCCTGAAACCGAATGCATTTTTCTCATTTAGTCTTGTCTCCTGTGTTTTTATATCTGTTTATAAAGTCATCCTTTTCAAAAAATGGCACTATTATTGATAAATCCCAATACTAAAAATAGCAAAACCACAATCCCAAAATAAGATATATCATAATAATAAACGAGATATGTAATGCCTTAACTTAATGCCCATCCAAAACGATCTACTTCGGCAAAATCATTAAAATTTGTACGGTCCTGTGTCCAGAACTGATCGGCTATGGGTGACGTGGCTGAAACGTCGCTTGAAGAATCGTATGAAACTTCCACTGCACCTCAAGCCTTTACAGAACCTACATCTTCACTAGATATGCCAATAACATACCGGGCCAATCTTCTTTACAGCAGATGACGTCCGGATGCCATTAACGAGAATATAGGCCTGACTGAGAACTTTTGATCATTACTCAATCAAAAGTACCTGTTTTAATTTCACCGGATCTTTGGTAGTTGGCTCAAAAAATCAAATATTTCATTTTAATTTAAAGGAGAATAGAAAGGCATTAGCTTTGTCGGGCAACCTTACAGATCTAGTAGACGATAAAAATGATAATTCTAGTAAAATAATATTTGGTAAAAATTTTGGAACTATTACTGATTTAGAGGTTGGACCGGATGGATATTTGTATGTAGTTTCAGGATTGAGAGTTGAAGATGAAGGTTCTATTTATAAAATATTACCTAAGTAGAAGATATTAGATGGTACCATAATAATAACACATATGTCATCTATTGACAAAGATACAATACTCCTAACTTTGGCTGGCAACGTGCATTTTTATTGAACTCGACCTCCGATATTTACTCAGCTTTTCTTGTTGTTTTTATGAATTAAACCTCCTGGTTTAATAAATCAGCAGAGCTAAATATTTATATACAGATGATTAGTATACTAATTATTAGTAGGGATTCATTGCGGTCTTATGATTTTCAAAATAGTATTGGCTTTATAATTAACCGAACAGCCAAGGTCTTCATAAAGGCTCTCGATTCTGAACTTCGTGAAAAAGTCGGCGTAACATTTGGTCAATGGAAAGTCGTTGTAATATTGACTATGCAAGATGGTATCAGCCAAAAGGAAATTGCTAATAGACTAGGACTTGAAGCTGCAACCCTTATCCCAATTATCGATAATATGGAGAAAAAAGCCCTGGTGATAAGGCAGGTGGATAAAGACGATAGACGAAACAACAGGATTTACCGTACAGAAAAAGTGGATGCCTTATGGGATCAAATGATTGAATGCGCTTTGAAAATAAGAAAAATATCAGTCAAAAATATTTCTGAAAACCATATTACAATTATGCGTGACTCTTTGGATAAGATCTTTGAGAACTTGAATATCCATTTTAATGTTGGTTATGACAGTGCTGTTTCGACTCTTTCTGCAGCCGACTCATCAATTAGATCCTCTGGTAAGAATCTAAAAAAGAAAAAAGTCAAGCTTATAGGAGTACCTCGATAGGAACATGGAAGGGTCATCACCAAAAAATAATGCAAATAAAAAAAGTAATTTTCCTTCTATAAATAATCATCAACTTTCCTCATCTGTAAAGATTCCTGCCAGCGCATGGAAAACACTTGCAATTCTAAGTTGTGTCGCTACTATGGTAATGTACGCAGAAACAATGTTAATACCAGCTATCCCAGACCTTATCAATTATTTTAATGTATCTTATAGTATGTCATCTTGGATTCTTACAGCATACTTGATTACAGGTGCTGTTATGACTCCTATAACAGGTAAATTATCAGATCATTACGGAAAGAAAAAAGTTTTGCTTATTATAATGGTAATTTATGTTGTAGGTGTCTCTACTGCAGGACTAGCAACGAATATGGTATTCATGTTAATCGCTAGGGCAATCCAAGGAATAGGATTGTCAATGTTCCCAATTGCATTTGGTATTGTAAGAGACCAATTCCCAAGGGAGAAAATTTCCATTGGTCAAGGAGTAATTACCTCAATGTTTGCATCGGGAGCAGTAATAGGTTTGTTAGCAGGAGGAACTATAATTCAAGATTATGGATGGCAAACTACCTTTTTTACGATTATACCCATTGCCATTGCTCTTTTGGTGATTATTCGTCGATTTATAAAAGTCGACGAAAACACAACTCAGCAAGAAGAAGGATGGACTATCCCGAAGGTAGGAATTAATCGTAAACCAGGTACCAATATTAGTAGTAAATATAAATCCCAAATTGATATAAAGGGTGCAATAACTCTAGCTATTGCAGTTACTTCGTTTCTACTAGTCTTAACCTATATGGAAATAGGGAATGTAGGTAGCAGTACTAATAATGATTCAACTCAATTCTCTTTAGAGGTTGTATCGTTTTTGGTAACAGGCATAATCTCGTTCATACTATTCATAATTACAGAGAGTGGTACCAAATATCCATTAGTTGACCTTAAGTTGATGTTAAACAAAGCCATATTGCCTGCAAATTTGATAATCATGATTGTAGGATTGTCCATGTTCATGGTTTTTCAAACTATACCAATCCTAGTAAGGGATCCTCAGCCGCTAGGTTTTGGAGAAGATGCTATTAAAACTGGCAGTGTACAATTACCATTCGCTTTAGTGCTTTTGGTATTTGGAGCTTTTTCAGGCTTTATAATATCCAAGTTAGGATCTCTAAAACCAATAATCGCTGGTTCTGTGATTACCGCTATAAGCTTCTTTTGTTTGTTGACACTGCATTCTAGTGAATTATTAATTTCAGCAAGTCTTGCAATTCTGTCTGTTGGATTATCATTAACAAGTGTTGGTGCAATGAATGTAATTATACTTGCAACTCCAAAACAGTATACAGGTATATCACTTGGTACAACTATGCTTATGAGAATTATAGGAAGTTCAGTGGGTCCGGCTCTTGCAGGAATGTATATGCAATCACATCAATCCCTATTAGATATTAGTGGAATTACTCGTTCGTTTCCGTCGTTGGTATCGTTTAATATGATTTTCCTCACTGCTGCGCTATTATCAATAGCTTCAATTTTTCTAGCAATACTTTTAAGAAGAAGAGTTATGAAAATGTCAATACCAAACATTACTTAAAAAATCTAAAATCAAGACTTGAAATTAGAAGATGACGATATAGCAAGTTCGCAGCTTATATGAATTACTGTTACCAATACACCATTTCATTTTTACTAACAGTCAAAGTAGTACTTGCCAGTAATGTGTTATTTTATTTATGAAATGTCAGTTGGCCGTCTATCTAGATTATGTTCCACGGACATGTGATAACTCAACATTTCTGGAGTCTCAAAAATCCTTGAACATACATCACATCTAATTTTCTTTGGTTTTACTTCTGCAGTTGACATATTCTGACTAATAATGGTAAACATATCAAATAAGGTTTTTTCACTACCATTGTAGCAAATACAATTAGTAGGGCATCAGATTTGTTAATTTCGGAAGTTTTTTACTTTTTACTGTGATTTGAGAGATGCCATATCAATTGAGAAGCGGTATTTTACATCGGATTTGAGCATTCTATCGTAAGCCTCGTTAACTTTCTGAATTGGAATAACTTCAACAACTGAAGTAATGTTATGTTTGCCACAAAAGTCGAGCATTTCTTGCGTTTCGGCAAGACCTCCTATGATCGAGCCCGAGATGCTACGACGTTGGAACAAAAGTCCAAATGCAGAAATAGCATGAGGTTTATCTGGCGCACCAACAAGTGTTATGTTACCATCGCGGCGAAGAAGTTGGATGTAAACATTGATGTCATGATCTGCAGAAACCGTATCGAGTATAAAGTCAAAGCTACAAATATGTTTTTTCATCTGGTGTTCATCGTGGGATATGACAACTTCATCAGCCCCAAGGCGAGTCGCATCATCTTTTTTGTTGTTTGAAGTGGTAAATACAACTACGTACGCACCTAGCGCATGAGCAAATTTCACCGCCATGTGTCCTAGTCCACCCAGACCAATAACTCCTACTTTCTTACCTTTACTAATGCCCCAGTGTCTCAATGGAGAATATGTCGTTATACCTGCACAGAGGAGAGGCGCTACTCCCGCAAGATTGAGATTAGATGGAACGTGGAGGACAAAATGATCTTTAACCACTATACTGTCTGAATATCCTCCATAGGTAACACTTCCTAAATGTGAGTCAGGAGAATTATAAGTAAGAGTCAAATTGGGACAGAACTGTTCAAGACCAGTTTGGCATTCAGGACACTGCCCGTCTGAGTCAACTAAGCAGCCCACGGCAGCAAGGTCTCCAGGTTTGAATTTGGTGACTGCAGAGCCGACCTTTGTGACTTTACCTACTATCTCGTGGCCCGGAACGCAGGGATAAACAGTGGGCATAACGCTCCATTCATTACGAACTTGATGAAGGTCAGAATGGCAAATACCGCAAAAAAGAATCTCAATTTGAACGTCATGATCGCCCGGGTCTCGTCGCGAAATAACGGTTGGGATAAGCTGTGAGGTTGCACTTGCAGCGGAATAAGCCTTGGCGCTGTATTGACTGCGGGATTCAGAGGAGATTTGTGTAGTAGACATGATAGACTTTGCGATATACTGAAATTAATGTATTTAAAGATAAAAAAATAAATTCCTTGAATGTTGCAAATTAAATCAATATCTATCTGTATTCTGACTGACTTTGTATTTATTATTAAATATAGAGGCGCTGATTCGATCAAAGAAGCTGTAGCTATAAAACTTAACTAGTTTATCGTCTTATTTCAATTATGAGGACGGTACAATATGGTTTGATTATCGGTATCGTCTTGTTTGTTTTTTCACTGTACAGCGGGAATCCACTGTTATTTAGTCAGAATTCCACACAATTACCAACATCTGCAATACCGACTGAGACAATTAATATAGTCAAGCCGGTGGCGACTCAGAACGTAAGCATCGGTGATGAATTAAAGATATCAGGCCAGTCATCAGATAACAACTTGAAGAATTGCTCAGTCTCTGTTATTGTCAATAATCTAAAACCATACCAAAATGCTGTTGCAAAAGGACCTGGGGGCTCAAACGATTTTTCTCAGTGGGAGTTTGTGTTATCTAATAATTATACACATGTTATTAATGGACAAAATAAGATCACTTCAAAGTTGCTATGTCCTACTGAACTTACCCGCTGGTTTAGTGTGGTTGTTAATGGAGTTTCTGGCGACAGTATTCAACAAGAATTCTCTCCTGTGCAGGAAAATATACATCAAAATACACCTGTTACCAATTCGTCTGCTAGTAATGATTTAAGCCCAGCACAGGAAAATGTACAACAAAATACACCTGTTACCAATTCATCCAACACTGATTATATTGATACTACCAAATCGACTGGAACCAATGATATAGATACTACCAAATCGACTGGAACCAATGATATAGATACTACCAAATCGACTGGAACCAATGATATAGATACTACCAAATCGACTGGAACCAATGATATAGATACTACCAAATCGACTGGAACCAATGATATAGATACTACCAAATCGACTGGAACCAATGATATAGATACTACCAAATCGACTGTAACGAATAATATAGATAGTAACAATAATGAAATGCTTGTTTCAATTTCTGTAGAGAAAAATCCCGTGGGAAGAGGAGATAGACAGAACTCTATAATTACTGTGACGGATTCCAGTTCGCTAGGAATCGCAAATGCCAAAATAGACGGCAAATTGATATATCCAGGAAACAACTATGAGAAAAAATTTAATGGGATAACTGATTCTCAAGGAAAGTTTGTTTATTCCTGGATTATCGGAAAGAAAGGAGATGTTGGACCGCTCTCCATGGAGGTCGAAGTATTTAGTCAAGGATTTCCTCCGTCTTCGGCTACTAGTTCATTTGAAATCGTGGATAAGTAGTTATAACTCCGAACTAATGATTATTTGTCCACACTCTAAAGATATCTAATGACATAGTGAAGTGGGTTTCCAAATTTGGTAAAGTTCATAAAAATAAATAGGTACTCTAGTTACAGAACATTATTACTTTGAGAGGTTTGCCAGTGGATTTGTTAAATTCTCTAATGGATTTGAGAGGTTTGCCAAAGGATTCTTTTCCATTTTTAATACTGGATTTTCCAAATTTCTTATTGAGTTGTTTTGTGAAAATCCCGTATTATCGGTTCCGTTGTCAGTTACGTTCTGCGCCAAAATCGGAACCTGATATACATAACAACAAATAGTGAGCAGACCAGTAACTATCAACAAAAGATTCTTCAATAACTTGATTACAACATTATCCTTTAATAGGATTGCATAAATGAAGTCGCTCTAAAATATTCATATCTAAGGCGTATTAAATAATGAAAGTAACCAAAAATTAGAACGAATGACGAATAAATTATTTATAGTATATTTTCCCGAGATATTCAAGGCACTCCAATAGGAAGAAGCATTGTTCTATTGTCTCTTAATCGGATCCAAATCGCTCGTACCATCTCCGTTCTGCCTGATCCCATAATGTTCTTTTCATATCTCATTCGAATTGCGACATCTTGAAAGTTAAGCGTAAAAACCAAGAATCAGGAGGTTTTTTTTTGCGATTAAATTTCATAAATCACAAGGACAGAATAATTGACGTCTGAGTTTTGCTTAACATCCTGCATAAGTTTGGACGCAGATGAAAATTTAATATCAATAAGTCTGAAGGTGCTACCGTGCTGCTTTGTCATATCGTCCATAAATTTATCAATATTGTCTGTTACCGAAATTAATCTGTCAGCTTCAAAACCTATTGTTCTAATCATACAGAATCTATGCATAAAAAAGGATATAGGTGTTACCTAGTGATGTGGTGCGAATATCATAATTACAAGTTACTCAAAGGAACTACTTTTTGTCGACAAACCCTTGAAAAGTGACTGAATTAATTCTTTGTAAGAAATATTGAGGGAATTGGAAAATTAAGTTACTTATGAAAGATCACATGTTTGAAAATAAATACGAATTGACGACCTAGCAATAATTATCTTAAATACTAGATATTGATTTGTAATCCATTTCTATACGGTTATCATATGATATCCTGTGGCACCACTGGGAAAAGGAGGGCTCATCTCGGTAGTTTGAATCCTACCCGTTTTGTCGGTTGCTCGAACTACTATGGCGTAGTTTTCTTTATTTGGTGGAACATATCCGGCGGTCCATAGCACCCAGGTATACTGCGAGAGAGGATCCTTTACTTTGGCGGTTTTCCAAGTAGTCCCTCCATCTGTGCTAACCTCGATCTTTGCTATTCCTCTATCTCCTGCAAATGCTATACCTGCAATTGGAACTTTACCCTCATCGGGGGATATTGCAGTTTCATCTAGCTTTCTGAATCTTTGTCTTGCCGGAGCCTGGCCTGGAATTAAAATGGACGATCCCGTTTTGTCCTCAGCGTTATTAGCCCATCCTAGTCGTTGCCAATAGCCCTCGTAAACCATGTCTACTAATTCAATTTCTGTTATCCACTTTGGATTCATCATTCCGTACAGTCCTGGTACTATTGCCCTAACGGGGAATCCATGTTTTGATGTAAGTGGAGAATAATTCATATCGTATGCAAGTATAGTACCTTCCATTTGGGATCTCTCTATTGGTATTCCAACATCATAACCGTCGGCACACCTGAATACGACATATTTTACGTTTGGTTTAATTGCAGCTTTACCAAGTAGATAGCTTAATCGTACACCTTTCCAAAGAGCGGTACTTATTAGTTCGCCACCTACCTTGTTACTTACGCATTCTAATGTTACATATTCTTCAATTGAAGGCATTGCCTTTATCTGATCATAGTTAATAGTCAATGGTTTTTCGACTAACCCCTTGATTGTAAGATTCCAGGACTTTGAATCGACTTGTGGAACTATTGGATTGATATCAATCCTATAAAATAGATATGTTGGAGTAACTTCAGAAGCAAGAAGTGGTACTAGATTTGGATCCTCAAAACCCTTAGGTCGAGGGCCGGACTGTGGTAACAGCGGGGCAGTTGATTCTTGTTCTTGTTCTTCATTTTGTCTGGAAAGAAGTTTATCAACGCCAAGAAAAATTATTGGTAATGCTATTGCTGCGCTTGCTAATAGTCCCAGAAATGCTCTTCTACTATACTTAATTTCCATAGTGTCGATTGATTTATCAGGAGTAGGCTCACTCATAGGTTCAGGTACCTCCAATGATTTACTATTGGCATTTGCTCTACCATGAAAGAATGAAGATAGCACAAATCCAAAGGCAAGCTGGGATGGAATAAGGGATACCACGACAAGGGATAGTGGTACGACTTGTATTCCACTTCGTGATTGAATTAGCGTAACCATTAGTATCGCTATAATTATGAAAATTATATACGACAAAGCAGATGACAGTAAAGCCTCTTGCAGATATCGTCGCCTTTTTATTCTAGTAAATATTTTATCAAGAAAAATCGCGATTATACCAAAAACCACTATATTGGCAATAATCGAACCAATAAAGGCAGAATATTTAGCAAGTGGTCCGAAATTTTCAACTGCCTGTGATTCAAATTCTCCCGGTGTTACTGAGAACAACGTCTGAGATGTAATTTCTGGTAGAAATAGTCCACCGCTGGTCTCTTTTAGTATTATTGCCACCGCAACAGCCACTGCTCCTGCCGCTAGACCTGCAACAAAAGGAACAAGGAGTCGGCGTGAATTTTTTACCACGTATTTTGATCGAATTTTAACAATTTAAGGTTTTTTTTAATTAGTGTATTGACCAATAATGTGATTGGTAATATCCACTCAGTCACGAATGCATACTTGATTTTTTGTGCTAGCTATTCAATCAATCAAATTAACATCACGTAATCAATATTATTTGTCTAGAGCCTTGGAAACGGTAGTGGACATATTCGGTTTCATATCCTTCATCATGCCCATCATCTCTTTTTCATGCATCTTTATTCCTTGGTCTGTCATATTTAGTTGCATAATTGCGCCCTTGATGTTTCCTTCATTCAGATCCATGATTGCCTCCATTAAATGCATCTTGGCATTATCTAGTGAAGATCCAAAAGTCATATTGCCACCGGGCATCATCATTGTCTGATTACTGACAGCAGACATATTTTGGGTATCGTTTACGGATAGGTCTTGACTGAAAATGACCTTTGGCGTTACTGCTACCAGAATAGTAATTCCAATTGCTATCACCAATACGCTAATACTCATTTGGTTTGACATTGCGAAAAGTAGTAATTATGACCAAAACATATTATATAAAGAATGTCTAAAGATATAACGGACCCTCACTGTGCACGAAATGATTTTGCCGATATTCCCTCATCAGGACATTGTCTTGCTCCATTATTCAAATATATTTTGTTATCAATAATAATCCTATTTTGAATCTAAAGGAAATAATCAAAGCTGTGAAAAATAATAAAATAAGCTGTAGAAAATCTGTCAATTGTCCGGTACGCTCTTAAATACTAAATAAATGATACAATAGGAATGCATTGGACACCTTCATCTTATACTTCAGTGAGACATAGCTATTCCAAACTAATGAATGCAATTACTATGAGACCAATGGCAGAATCAATCTTTACTGAGAAGGCGCTAGGTCGAGTGTTATGGACTGATATAACATCGCATATTGATATTCCATCAAGTAACCGTTCGCATATGGACGGATTTGTTGTAAAGCATAACGATATTACCAAGATATCTCAGTACGGACCAATAAAACTTAGGATTATACCTAAGAGAAAAGCAAATAGAAAAAACCAAAATTTGCATACGGGACAAACAATTAGGATTTCAACTGGTGAAGTTCTGCCGCGTTTAGGAGATACGGTTATTCCTTTAGAATATACACAGTTTGATTCTAAAAATCATACAATTACTATACAAAGAGATTTTCCTAAAGGATCGTTTATATCGTATAAGGGGAGCGAGATAGCACGTAATGATTTGTTACTAAGTGAAGGACACGTGCTTAGAACGCAGGATTTAGCATTAGTTTCAATACTTGGAATACGAAAGTTGAAAATTTTTAAAAAACCAACAGTTGCAATTATTCCTACTGGAAATGAACTTACAAATGAAATTAATGTCGCAAAGGGCGGAAAAATACTCAATACTAATAGTAGAGTCATATCTGACTTGATTGAGATATCAGGGGGTAAACCTCTAGATCTTGGAATTACACCTGATAATAATGACAAGATAAAAAATAAAATTAGAGTTGCACTATCTGAGAGCGATATCATCTTAACAACTGGAGGATCTTCTGTTGGAGTACGTGATCTTGTTGCTGAATCAATAAATGATATTGGAAAGCCAGGAATTCTGGTACACGGTATCAAACTTGATAGAGGAAGGGTAACTGGACTTGCCGCACTTCGAAGGAAACCAGTAATTGTTCTTCCCGGTCCCATACAAGGCGCCGCTAACGCCTTTATTGTTTTTGCGCAGCCACTCATAAGGGTTATGTTGGGTCTGAATCCTTTTCCTAAACCACTTATTTTAGCAAAGCTTACAGAGGACTGGAACGCCCGAAAGAAATTTCAGAACTTTACTAAAATAGTATATGTGAAGATCTCGCAATCTGTGTCAGGGGAACTTCACGCCAAGCCTATAACTGGAGAAACTACAGACATTACAGTTCTAACAAAGTCAAATGGTTTTATTATGGTGCCCGAGCACTTGACTAGACTAAAAAGGCGACAAAAAGTAAAAATAAACATATTTCCTGGTCTGTCTTTTTCGTCAGGTAGTTCAATAGAGTTTCCATAAACTACAGAAAAATAACTGTTATCCTTAGATATACTATTTGAACAATCTTGTTGCCAGATTGATACCTGCGATAGCTACTATCAGTCCTATGATAAAAATCAATTTTTCATGACTCAACTTAAACGCCCCTAACCTAGAACCTAGAAATCCTCCTAAAAGTACAACCAGGGCCAATGGTAAAATCAATGCAAAATCAACTTGTTTTGTAATTGAATGGGCAACAAGCCCACTAACAGAATTTGTAAGAATAAATAAACTTGCTGAAGCCGCAGCGTTCTTGGGGTTTGCCAGACCTGTTAATATCAATATTGGTGACAACCAGATTCCCCCACCAATTCCAACCAGGCCTGAAACAGTCCCTAAAACAGCCCCTATTGGCAATGTAATTAGTGAAAGCCTAGATAGACTTAGGTTTAATTTTCGTATTTTCTCCTGTCTTGTTTTTATTTGGTTACCACTTAACAGTAGCATGGCAGAAGCTGCAAAAAGTGCAATTACGAATATTAATATGAGAATTTTTTCTGGTAGTACAGTAGATCCTCCAATAAAAGCAAATGGTACTGAGATAAGTAATGGGACTGATATACGAAGCGATAAGTGACCTGCTCTCAAATAATTAAAGAGAGCAATTGAAGCAACAACTATATTGAGAGCCAATGAAACTGGAGGAATGGTGAATAAATTTACCCCGACAAGGACTAGAATTGCAATATAGCTACTTCCTCCTGCAAATCCAACACTAGAATAGATAAAACTTATTGCAAAGAAAAGCGGAATGAGTATTAATAATAGAAATTCATTAATGACCATGTCCCTCCATCATTTTAAATGCGTGCTCTAGCCCTGGAAATAAGAAATCCAAAGTCTCTGATACTGCAGTTGCACTACCAGGAATATTGATTATCAGAGTTTTTCCCCTTACTCCTGCAATTCCTCTTGAGAGCATAGATAATGGAGTTCTTCTCTGACCGTATGCTCTGCTCCCCTCGACAATTCCCGTTATTTCCCTTTCTATAACGTTTCTTGTAGCCTCAGGCGTTACGTCTCTACGACCAAGTCCTGTTCCTCCAGTTGTCAATACCAAATCTAAACGGAGATCATCTGAATACTTGGTCAAGAGTTCCTCAATAGAAGAACTATCATCAGGCACTACTTTGTATTTTACCACTTCAATGCTTTTATTTTTAAGCACATTAACTATAAGTCTTCCAGATTTATCTGTCCGCTTTTTAGTTGCAACCGAATCGCTGACGACTATCACACCTGCTCTGATTTTATTACCCTCCTTTGTTGCAAATTGACCTATTCCTCCTGACTTTTCTAAAAGCCTGACAGACGAGATGAATAGTGATTCGTCGATGGGTTTTAGCATATCGTATATTGTCAAAGCACCAATACATGCACCGCTGAGAGCTTCCATTTCTACTCCGGTTTTCCATATGCTTTTGACTTTTACGTCGACCTCAATTGCTTGGGATTTTATCAATACTTGAACCTTAATGTTATCAAGAGGTATTGGATGACAGTATGGTATGAGATCGGATGTTTTCTTTGCTCCCAATGTGGCTGCTATCTTCGCTGCCTCTACAATATCCCCCTTTGGAGACTTTCCTTGTCGAATTAATACTGCTGTATTTGCGTCGATAGTCAATACTGCCTGTGCTCGTGCTGTTCTGCTGGAATCTGGCTTTATACCAACATCAAACATGCCCCTGCTCTTTTTATCGTTCATTTTTCTCTACCCAAGTAAAATCCCATCAACCCATTTCTGATTTTCATCAGATATTTCCTTTTTCCAAATGGGTACCCGAGTTTTCACATTATCTATGACATATTTGCATGCCTCAAAAGCGTCTTTCCTATGTTCTGAAGAGACTCCAATCATGATACTGGTCTCACCGACACTTATATTCCCTATCCTATGAATTGCAACTAATTTTTTTATTGCCCATTTTGTTTGTGCTTCATTTTCGATTTCATTCATTTTTTCTTCTGCCATCTTAATGTAAGCCTCATAATAGATCTCTGAAACGTTACCAGATCGTCCTTGATTACGAACATTGCCTATAAAGATTGAAATTGCACCTGCAGAATTATCCTCTAGCTCGTGCATAATCTCTTGTAAACTTAAATGATTGTTGGTAATACTAATCAATAAATCAACCCCCGCTTACAGGTGGTAAAAGAGCTACCTCATCCCTGGATGTAATAATGATATTCCCAGTAGTAACCTTACAATTTACAGAAATTACAAATTTGTTATTAAAGGATTTAAGCAGTGGATACTTTTTTAGTATTTCATCGTGCAGGAGGCTTACTGTAGTACCTGTAGGTACGGTAATTGTTATTTCGCTTTCACCCACCCTCTCTCTCAGAATTGCAAACAATCTGACTTTTATCTTATCGTTATTTGAAATATCCGAACTCAATTTGAGCTTATCCACCAATGGTATGCATGAGGTTTAGTTTTGGCTTAAGAGCATTAATTCTTATCAGACTCGCTATCCCTTCCTGTTTCATAGTCATACTGTGTTTCAGGAATTGAGCTATTTCCTCGTCCGATGCTCCTCCGCGCAAATATCTTTTGATATCGTGGCCCGGACTTTCAAAAAGACATGTAAGAAATCTCCCGTCAGAAGTCAATCTTATCCTATCGCACTGATTGCAGAATGGTTCTGTTACTGAGGGAATAAACCCTATGGCGCCGATTCCATCGGAAAAGGAATAAAGTTTAGCAGGTGTTGATATCTCTTGTTCTGAGATAGGTAAGATTTTTCCAATATTGGACTCTAATTTTCCTATCATTTCTTTTTTACTAAAAACAAGATCACCTCTCCATATCCCCGCCCCATCTAATGGCATAAATTCTATAAACCTAACAGTGATTCCGGTTTTTCTCGCAAAATTGGCAAAATCAATTACTTCATCATCATTCCAACCCCTGACAACAACGGTGTTTATCTTTACATCTAATCCAGCATCCTTTGCTCGTTGTATTGAGCTTATAACTTTGTTCAATCCATTGACCCCCGTTATCATCTTAAATCTATCTTCTTTAAATGAATCTAAACTTATATTCACACTAACAAGGCCACTGGATCTTAATTCTTCTACTATTTCTAAAAGTAGTAACCCATTTGTAGTTAACCCAATGCTCTTGATGTCACGTATCTTTGAAATTGACTTAATTAGGTCTTCTATCGAAGGTATAACCAATGGTTCGCCTCCAGTAATTCTTATTTTTTCAATCCCTAAATTAGCAAAAATAGATGAAAGCCGTGTTATCTCCTCGAAAGTGAGAACATCAGTAGTAGCAAACCACTTTGTATTGTCTTTCGGCATGCAATATCCACATCTCATATTACACCGGTCTGTGACAGAAATCCTTAGCTTTTTTGCAATCCTACCATAATTATCTACTAATTTGCTTTTCATGGACCTTATCACATACCTATATTCCTGCTTATGATAGATATTATTTTTTTCTCGCCTCTTCTAACTGTTCGAGGAAATGATTCTTCCAACCGTTTGGCAAGTCCTTAACTTTGATAGCACGTTGCATTGTCTGAAGATCATCTTTATTTATGGTGTATAAATTCACAATATCTTTTATAGTAACATTATTTTCATCCTTTTTGATAAGCTTAATTTCATCACCTTGTTCTATCTCTCCCTCCCTTATTACCTTGAAATAGATACCGGTAAGACCGCTTGCTAGAAATTTTTTAATAATATCCATTCTTCCAAATTTCACTCCAAGTTTATAACAAGGCATCCTAGGCTGAGTTGCCACGACTTTTGCTGTTCCAACCTGGAATTGATCTCCAACGTTGACCATTTCTTCGACCATTCCTTGTGTAGTAAAATTTTCGCCAAACATACCCCATGGCAACGACATATCATGAAGTTCCTTCTGCCAGTAACTATAGTGTTCTTTTGCATATGCATAGATGGCTTTATCGGCGCCACCATGAACTGTTAGATCAGCTTGCTTGTCCCCATCGAGATTGAGTTTCCGTAATCTCACACGACCACGAACTGGTTCCTTAAAAATCCCGGTAGTTACAAGTTCATTCTGAAATTTCACCTGACGCGGAAGACCGACGTTTAGTGACAATAGCTTCAAAGCACAATAGCTATCCAAGCATCTTAAATAAACCTTCAAAGCCGAGTCTGCGGTCCGATATTGCAAGATGCAGAATTCAAAACAAGACTTGATACCTTATGTAGCGTAGTGCTTACCATGTTGTGTTCTTAAGTCTCAGTTTGCCGTGAAACTGACCATCGTGATGAAGGTCAAACAAGAGGAAATCTTGCGCATAAGGGCAGATCATACTGACAAAGTGCGTAGTTTGGAAGCTGAGGATATTTCATGAATTATTTTTGTCAAGTGAATGAAAGATATTCTAACTACTCTGGGATTTCAGGTTCAACTAATTTTGCTAGATTATTCAATGATTGTTGCCAGCCGACATAGCATGCCTCAAGTGGAATAATAGGGGGCAACCCTTCTTGTACGATGGTAATTTCTGTTCCTAATGAAACCCTTTTCAAGGAAACAGTAACTTGAATTTCTCCAGACAAGTTTGGGTCATCAAAATTATCAGTGTATCGTAAGCGTTCGTTTTCGATCAGCTCACGATATTCTCCTCCAAATGACATGCTCTTTTGAGTGGTAAAGTTTGTAAAAGACATTTTGTAGGTTCCTCCTACCTTTGCATCCAGGTGATGAACGCTACAAGTATAACCATTTGGTGGTAACCATTTAGCCATGGCATCGCGATCTAGAAAAGCACGATAAATGTTTTCTGGCTTTGCTGTAAAGACGCGATGTAAATGAACAGTGTTAGTAGACATATGATTCTTACTTCAATATACTATTAAAGTATTCTATGCTTATTGGAAATTCATAACCGGACATGAATGAGATATTGATGACCTTGATCTATAAAATATTTCCACCTTTTCAATTCCCAAATGAGATTTCCCTGTTTCTTTGTCTAAGTCCTTGATAGGGACTAATTATATTTGTGTTTCTTCTCAATAAGCAATAGACAAATTAAACAAATTAATAAAATGTAAATTATAACTAATATTTGTAACAATCGGATGAACTTACCTCTTAGAATTTAAAGAAAAGTCTCGTTTGAATGCTCAAAGTATCACGACATGTTTGCAAACATCAATCCAGGAGGTAAAATCGCATAATGTCCTTTAGGTAGCATTCTTGCAAATACTAGTTCTGTTTATTAACACAATGAAAAGACCGAGAAGGTGGAGGAAAGTTTGGACGAACAAGAAACAAACGATCTCCTCCACCGGTCGGCATTCCGAGATTTTTTGTTATGGAGATATGACATGATTCTTGCCTAAATATGAGATTTGCTTATCCTACGAATACTTATTGTGCGATAAGTCTATTCTACATATGACTTGATTCTCTTAAGTATGTCTACAAGTTGATACGATTTCACATTCTTTGTAATGATAACATCGATATTGGCTACATGGGACATGAGTAAAAAAGTAAGATTAGAAATTATTGGAAAAGTGAACTGAGTTCTGAACACTCATTACGTTGCTATAAATAGTAATATCGAAGGACTATTCAGTTGTTTTTCCGTCAAATTCTACCTCATTATCTTCTGCTTCCTTTTTAGTAGCTCTTACTATTCCATCCTTGTGATGTGGTGGAGCGTAAAGTGTATACATTTTCAGATCTGCTTGGCCGTCAATATTGATGATATTATGCTTTGCTCCGGTTGGAATTACTATTGCGTCCCCATCCTTGATTTCGTATTCATTACCATCAATGATGCATTTTCCATGACCAGCTTCAATACGAAAGAATTGATCATTTTCAGAATGAATTTCTTCTCCTACATCCTCTCCAGGTGGAAGACTCATCAGAACAAGTTGAATATGTTTAGAGCTATACAATACTTTCCTAAAGTTTGTGTTATCTAGGGTATCTTTTTCGATCCCCGTTTTATATCCCTTCATCATTAATACTTATCTAGTTTTTGATATTTAAATTATGGGGATAAGATAAATCCACGACAGTTTACTGAATGAAGAACTATCTATTAGTCTTGAGTAGATATTTAGTCAACCTCATCTTGGGTATAAGTTGAATTGTTAACAAATTATTTGCGATTGTTGAAAATATGTTCAATGTTTATTAATTACTTGGGTATTGCTCGATATTGTCTGATAACACACGAGGTTTAATTCTGTATCTAGGTATCATTAGTATATCTGTCATGATATTTTCGGTCATGTCTACCTATCTTTTATCTTCCATTTCTTCTTTTCAAACAGCAAATGCCGAAATCATAATGATTGCTCGCCATGAAAAAGAAATGAATTCTACCTTAAACTCAAAAGTTGGTGATTCGGGGACAATTAAATTAAAAACAGATATTGTTCCAGACGCCGAATGTGGAGCATGGCCTAAAAGGGCCTGTCCGGATAATGGTGAAATGTTTTTCAAGCTATATTATGGTAAAACTCTCATCAATACAATTACCGGATCTCCAGACACTATAGATTTGCCAGTTAGTCCAGGGAACTACGGAATTTATTTTGATCGACCTGATACCTTAAAGCCCGTTAGTGGACCTTGGACAGGCAATCCCGGTAAATGGACCTACAATGCGCCTGTGTCAACCTCATTTTGCGAAGGTAAGATATCGGTAGGCGAGACTGTTAAGTGCAACTTAGTGATTCACTATGCATGGATATATGATTAATCTGTCAAATTAGTTGTCCGATCTATTTACGATACTGAGAGAAAAATTATCGATTAATGGTAATTATAATTTTTGAGCTTTTAGTACAATATAGTCTATCAATCCTTTTTTAGATACTGTCATCATCTTGACCAACGATTTAAAAAGGACCTTTTCAATATATGATGGATAGCATGTAGTAATTTTCTGCCTAAGCTCATTTCTGTTTTGAATATAATAATGAGCAAGTGGTTCATATACATGTTTACCAATCATAGATATATTGATTATCTTGAATTTTTGGCTTATAATAGATGTCTTGACATAGTCTGATCCATAATGCTCTGATGACCAAGTCAAATTGAGAATCCCGAGCATAAAGAGTTTTTTCAAGACATTTTGTAATGAGACTGTGACGGGCATTGCTATTACCAGTAACCCCTTTGGTTGCAAGATTCTGTAACTCTCAGCAATAAACTTGTCGAAAGGTTTGAAATGTTGCGCAGATTCTAATGCAATGATCCTGTCAACAGTACCAGTAGCGAATGGTAAGCATAAAGAACTGCTATTAATGAAAGTAATTCGAGTTTGTGGATAACTGGCATCAGATACCCCTGAGCCTTCAATCTTACCTGCAGCACCTTTGAATCCATTAACGAGTTGCTGAGAATTAGTATTTACACAGACTATATCTTCGAGTCTATACTCCCTACTCCATTCTACTGCAGGTGCTCCGTAGCCGCTCCCAACATCAATCAAAGTTCTAGATGTGCCAAGTTCAGCAAGTTTTCCTACCAAGTCACATAAATTAGTTTGAGCGTCAACTGGATTGTTTGCATCTTCACTCCAATATCCAAAATTGAGCATGGAACCCCCTGTGGCAACTTGCATTATGGGGGATAAGGAATTATATAGTCTAATAACATCAATTTCGTTTCTTCTCAATGTCCACAGAATAGCGTCAACTGGTTTGACTCTTAGCAATCGATAAATTTATCCCTACAAGAGCCTTTAATTAATGCAATGTCTACAAGATATATTGGAAAGAGGAACATCTGACTTTGTTTGGTCGATAAGTAATTCTCAACTGGCAGATTTAAATTCAAAAATCAAGGATAATATATGATATCATGTATATTATAGATATATTCCGTTGGAACCAATTGTAATTTCTTCATTTATTTTCTATGGAGGGCATTTCCTGACATCAGAATTATCTTTGAAGATATCATTATTGAAGGTAACAAGGTTGTGTGCAGATACTATCTAACTGGCACACACAATGGTGATTTTGACGATCTTCAACCAACTGGAAGACAGTTCAAAAGTCAATGGCATGACCGAATTTTCTTTTCGAAATGAAAAAATCATAGAGCGTTGGAATCTGTAGATATGGTTTCATTGAGAGAACAGCTTACAACACATACCTAGGCTCGCTCCTATGTGATTATAAAATAATATTTTCACATGGATCGCCAACGCCATCATTATCTTCATCTTTTTGATCAGGATTTGCAGCATATCGACAGTTGTCTTTAAAGTCAGTTATTCCATCATTATCTTGATCGCCCATTTGACATGCATCACCATATTCGTCACCATTAGTATTTTTTTGATCTGGATTAGGTGTACTAGGACAGTTATCCTGTGAGTCCACAATCCCATCGTAATCTATATCAATAGGAATATTGGGAGGTGTCTTTGGAGAATAATCCTCAACAAAGAAACCTCTCCACTGACCCGGATCTGATAATAGTTCTTTAACGAAACCTTTCCCTTGTACAAAATGTTGCTCCCAATAGTATAACTTACCATACTGCACTCCAGGATACCAAGTAGCCTCCACTTCCTTATTTGGGAACCGATTATCCCATATGTTAAAGGTGTAACCGTTGTATGCCTTATCATAATAATATCCGTAGGCTACGACTTGATGATTAAGTCCGATATCTCCTATACTAGACGCACGTATTAGTCCCAGAACAACTGGCTTTTTTTGGTCAAGAATATGCACAGCTTTGGAAACTTCACTATCCGTTAATGGCCTTATCCCGGGCAAACAGCCTATGGTACATTTCCCAAGAATTGTACCTTTATTCTCGGTTGGTGCCATAGTCAAGTATACATATCTAGGTACCACGTCAAGATCACTTATGGAACCTGCCGGTGATGCACTAAGCGCTATACTTCCTAATGCTTTAAGGATTCCTGTAAAACTTATGTCTAGGCTATCATGTAATCGGTCCAAAATGTACATTGATAATGGATTATCATTCGAAGGGGTGCTAGTATAACCTGGAATCATTTTATGAGCATAGAAATAATCAAGCGCGGCAAAAGCCATTCCTCCACAACGTCCTTTGGTCGAGAATTTAAGATCTCCACTGTAAATGAAATCAGGGATATATTTATCCGGTATTACCTTATAATCATTAGTGTAAGAATTTGGAAATTTAAATCCGTGGTAGTATCCAAAATCAGTTCGTACTGTTCTTGAAGAATCTGAGCTCACGGTAGTAAATCTCGCTGAATTCATCTGCGCAATACCCGGATCATTACCAGCGAAAGTTTCATACTTCGGTAATGCAAGAAAATCAATCGTTTTCAAAGGATAAAAATTGTTGGGGATAAATGAGGTCTTTATTTCAATGGGGTTAGATAGAGCAAAGTTGTTAAATGCTAGACTAATGAAGATTATTATTACCGCAAAACTGGACAAAACGATTAGGGCATTTTTCAATATTTCAGTGTGGCCCCAGTAATATAAAAGACTTTAGAGTTCTGCTATTTGTAACACACGCATATCTGAAAGTATGTTGCCATTCTTAAATTGGTTCACATTAACCTTTAAGAATGCCCATTACCCAAGCATTAGTTGATAAATTATGAATAGTGAAGTGAAATGGTTCTTTGCAAATCAAAACCTCATGACAATTAAAATCGCATTAAGTTTGTTAGTATTAGTGACTTCTTTGATTTTATTACTAAATTATAATAATTTTGCTTTTTCTCAATTAGGTAATGAAACCGCTCTGGCCCCAAACAGTGAAAATCTGATAACATCCGGCTCACCCGTTGCGAATCAGAGCGTTGGAGGATCACAAGCACCATCCGGTTTTGTTGCAAGTGGGAAAATAAATTCGGTCATGGCACTTCCAAACGGCAAATGGCTAGCTACTGGGAACTGGAGCATTATTTTGAATAATGGCAATATTACGGCTTTTGAAACTAAAATGACGTGGTACAATAGTAGCGGAACTAATGCACATACACACGAACTGATAAACCTTAGGCCCGCTGCGGGGAATATACAAACATTACCAATGAGTGGACCTGGCAATCAAATAATCATAAAGGGCGTTACGGATGTAGGGTCAAATAACAGAGTATCATGGTATGAAGTTCCCACAGTTATTACAATTAACGATCGCAAGATACTATCCATATCTTTAGATGACAACAAAACCAATCATCATTTTGGGGGTCAGCCACTATTGGGAATTGTTGATTCATTCGTACCATGTTCGGATTTGCCTGGACCTAATATGGAACTTTTGCCCTCATGTACTGTTAGCCCAGTGGGGGAACAGGGTTTTGCTTTAACAAATAATACGTTGGCATCTTCCGAAGGTTCGACTTATGGTGGAGCTTTGCCAGAAGGAGGAATACCTCCTGGTGGATTTCCATTAGGAGATGAACAAAGTGCTGGTGGAGGAATACCTCCTGGTGGATTACCTCCTGGTGGATTACCTCCTACAGATGAACAAAGTGCTGGTGGAAGAATACCTCCTGGTGGATTACCTCCTACAGATGAACAAAGTGCTGGTGGAAGAATACCTCCTGGTGGATTACCTCCTACAGATGAACAAAGTGCTGGTGGAAGAATACCTCCTGGTGGATTACCGCCTACAGATGAACAAAGTGCTGGTGGAGGAATACCTCCTGGTGGATTACCTCCTACAGATGAACAAAGTGCTGGTGGAGGAATACCTCCTGGTGGATTACCTCCTACAGATGAACAAAGTGCTGGTGGAGGAATACCTCCTGGTGGATTACCTCCTACAGATGAACAAAGTGCTGGTGGAGGAATACCGCCTACAGATGAACAAAACGGTGGAGGGGAAATGGATTCGCGTTGTATTGAACTGAAGATCGAGAATATCACTGCCAACGGTTTTGAAACTGATCCATCTGATTATCATCCACCAACTGAGGCAATTGACGGTTCTTCATCTACGTGGTGGTCTTACAATGGTAAGAATCCTTGGGTAGAGATTAGTCTTAATGAGCCGCAATCTATTTGCGGATTATCAGTGCAATGGAACAAAGGAGACGAAAGAAAATATTCATTTGAAATATCAGTTTCTGAAGATGGTAACAACTTTGAAAAAGTGTTTGAAGGAAGTAATAAGAAAGGTTCAACAGAACAAGAAATATATCCCTTTGAAGGTAAGAATGGAAAGTTTGTTAAATTAACAATTACTAGCACCAGCTCAAAGGATGGGTGGGCCAGCATACAGGAAATCAATGCGTTTGGATTCCCTAACGGTAACAATCAAACTGGTGGTGGAGGAATGCCGCCTGTAGATAATCAAACTGGTGGACCTATAGATAATCAAACTGGTGGTGGAGGAATTCCGCCTGGAGGGATTCCGCCTGGAGGGATTCCGCCTGTAGATAATCAAACTGGTGGTGGAGGAATGCCGCCTGTAGATAATCAAACTGGTGGACCTGTAGATAATCAAACTGGTGGTGGAGGAATACCACCTGGAGGGATTCCGCCTGGAGGGATTCCGCCTATTGATAACCTAACAGAAGGAGGGGGAAATCCACCTATTCATAATAAAACAGATGGTCTTAAAGGAATAGGTAATCTAACACTACAAGAATCGTCATAGTACCTCGTAATAAATAACAATGCCGATTGTTGGCATTCAAAATCTTTTTGATTCGATCCTACCTGATAACAAGATGGTTCTCAAACAGCTTACGAAATCACTTTAAGCATCGTCACCTTGGAACATATTTAGGTAATGATGTTACCAAATCCAGATTAATTATAGTCTTAATCTTGCCTTATAGACCATGGGATTTTGGAGAACTGTTGGATATGTCATTGCTGTCATCATCATTGTGGCCGGTGTAATTTGCTTTATAGCTGCAATTGTGGCTAGTCCAAAGATAGAAACCCAACCTACTGAAATTGGAGATATTGCAGCGCTTGCAGGTGTCTCCTCTTTAGCTTTAGTTGGTTTCGGCGGTCTGGTATCCGGTATACTATTGATTTGGGCTCTAAAGAAAAGTGGACAAATTGAAAGTATGGAAAAAAGTTTGAGGAAAATTGCATATAGTATATCAGCTATTGAAAACTTGCAGAAAGAAAGATTGAATGAATTAAGGAATAATGAGAAAGTACAAAAGACTGTGGATAAGAATAAAGATTCAGAAAAACCTAATAGTTAACAAATTTTAGGTCCCGATATTACAATCGCGAATTCGTTGGGGTTCCTTGTCTACTTGGGTTTTTTATTTGTAGGTTTAATTGTTGATCTCATGTAACTAAAGTTACCTCTTGTCCCAGTATGGTGCCCGAGTATGCAAAATCATTTTTCATTATTGCATTAGAGTACAAAGGAAACATGGAATCATCTATACATGATCCATGCATTGGTAACACAAGACGGGGTTCAAGATTTACAAGCCGTTTAGTGGTTTGCCTTACTGGTTCTTCACTTCCAAAAATTCCTACCGCCCTATACAACTGAATCATAGCATATGAAAGATCGTTTGAAATTATTGGCTTATTGTTACCGGGTTGAATAAAAAGATCCGATGGAAATAAGGATTTCGTGGTCTCTTCGAATATCATCATGCTGTCCCAATGATGCACATGTGGAGTCATGATAAATCTAAGAGTGTGTTTACCTATTTTGAGAATTTCATTATCCCAAAATGAGACATGATCACAGGGAACGTTAAACCAGCCTGTTAGATTTAACTTTGAACTCAAATCACTGCATACGAGTTTTGCCTTGGGTGATTTGAGAAATTCCATGCCACCCCATTCATCGCTTTCAAAATGTAAAAATGCAACATAAGACAGGTATTCAAGATTCATAACCTCCTTTACTTTTTGCTCTATCTTACCATACATCCCAATAGGCCCAGTATGAATGAGTGTGGGTTTCTCATCTTGGATCAAGAATTGATTAAATGTGATACCATATCTTTCTACAAAACCTGAAATTCGATAAATACCATCTTTGACTTCGAAAATTGAAACATCTACATCGTCTGGGTGAAAAGACTTGCTAACTTCGGACATTAAGTTCTAATTAATATCTGACAATTAAATAATTAAACCTTATTGGTTTAGGTAAATTGGACTAAGACAACAATACAATATTTTCAGAAAAAATAACTTTACTTATTGTATCCGGACTGTTAGCGCCAATTTCTGATGTTCAGGAATCCTTATGAATTTCATATTTTCGTAGAGCTCTTATTTTTTTAGTAGTTTAAACGCGTGATCTCCGTTACCAGTTCTGAAATAGTGTAATATCCATAGAAGAGCAATTGGTTCTAGAACCCTAGAACCTTCTATTCTACCAATATCGACTGTTTCCCAGCCAAACCTTGAAAGTATGTCATCTGTAATAATCTTTTTAGATTCCTCATCGTTTCCACATATGAACATAGTGGGTTTACCGCCTGGAAAATCTGGGTGTACCATATGAGGATTTCCAACTATATTAAAAGCCTTAACAACTTTGGAATCAGGTAACAATCTTTGAACCGTCTCTCCTGCAGAATCTGTGTGACCTAAAGCAAGACTTGGTGGCATACCTTTAGTAAAGTCTAATGGATTAGTTACATCAATAACAATTTTCTTGGCGAGATTTTTTGGATTTGATAATTTAATCGCATCGGCTGTTCCTTGCCAAATAGTAGCTAATACGATGAGTTCACCAAAACTCGCTGTTTCTGCAAATGTTCCTGCTGATGCTTTTTCTTTATCGTGTTTGTCTATCCATTCAGTAATCTTACTTTGGTTTGGATCACGTGAGCCTATCTTAACTTGGTGTCCAAGTTCAATAAATCCATCTGCAAGTTTGCGTCCTACGTCTCCGGAACCTATAATCCCAATTTTCATAATGTAATTTTCTCCATCTGATTTATACGCTTTCCACTAGGCGCTATCACATCTTGCTAAAAAGAACTATGATTTAGTTTAACAAGTGCTCTTGAAAAATATATAAACGATTGCAAAACAAGCTTATCACGCAATTGTATCGAATGTAGTTTAGGTTGAAAAATGCTAACCTAGCTGCGGCTATTCAGATATTGTAATGAGTTCTGATACCTAATTTTTTCCTGAAATCAACAATATGAAGTATATCCATTTTAGAAATGAGGGACACCGGATAATCAACGGCTAGAGCCACTTTGACTACATTAAAAAATAAGTTAATTCTTGACTAGGTTCTTTGATAATTACCATAATTGGAATGGCTTTCATTTCTTCTATTCTCAAACATATTTCTCTTTGGTGTTGGTGGATTATCGTTTTCATGTCCCGGATGTGATCTCAGGTGTAGCCAATATTGTGAAGGAGTAATCGGGGCCTTACAAACTGGACAATTTTGATGATCACATTTATGATTACCTACGAAATTAGGATGAATTGTCAAGTTACACTTATCGCACTTATTATTTTCCAAAATTGTTCAAATTATGGAACTATTATGCACAATAAAGATGTATTGATACCTATCAAACCCTGACTACTAATATTCAAGATAATGAAATCAACTAATATAATTCTCAGTTATTAGTATCGTTTCATTTCAAAATTAGTAAAATGAAAATTATAATGCAAATAATAAATGGAAATCAATTCACTTGTTTTTTGAACAAAATAACTGCCTGGCATCTGAAAACAAGCCCTGCTCCTACAAATTAGGATATAATTGAATTGATAATTTGTTTTTACAATTATAATTTCATGCATGTTCTTACTTTAATTTTTAGAAATCAGAATTCAGTATTAGTTCTAAGCTTGAATGTCTACGATATTAGTAATATTGCATGTGTTAAAATATTCATATGAAACCATTAACATACATAAAATCCAACATCTGCACAATAGGAATGATTGTAGGAATTGTAGTTATCGCTAGTTTATTCCTAATACCATTTGAAGAACATTGGTAATGTTTAGAAAAAACCCCTTGAGCATATGAAAATCAAAAATATTTCTACTGAATAGGTGCCTACCCAAATAGAATTTACCCAAAAATGATAATTCGGATCACTATGGCCAGGTTGATATTCATGACTCTGAAGATCTCAAGTATCTTAAACACCGACATTCACTGTTTGTTTCCAAAAAAATAAGCAAAATCATACAAAAAGCAAATAATTTCTGATACTAGTCAAATAGATAGATATATGATCAATGTGTACAGCAAGCATGCATGACTCTTTTTACCGAAATAATCATCATAGTGATAAGGATAGACCAAACCCTACAGTACGACCGGTTAACCGATCTAAGGAGCAACTCAAAAATCTTCAAAACATGCTCTCAAACCCTAGAGTATCTCAAAGTGTAAAAAAAAGATTCATGTCTGAGAAAGCAGGTGGTTATTGTTCTGTCTGCGGTGGTGTAGCAACTCAAATTGCAAGTTATGATATGGTCGATGCAACGCTTGTCGAAAAATATTGTGATACCTGTCTCGCCCGCGAAATTAATTGAACTTAAACAAAACTACTCCGAGCTAGACCTAGATTCAAATTAGAGCAGATTTAAACACAATTTAAGCTAATTTGAATTATTTTGACCTAATTTTCTGGTGTTATAAAGATTTCATACATGCGTAAACTGTGCCTGCATTGACCTCAATCTGCTAATTTAAGCGAATACGAAGAATTGCATTCTATTTAGTTTATAATGTACATTCATTCTATATAATTAGAGAATTAAATGATAGAAAAGACATTGAAGAGTATTGAACCCTTTACATCAAGTGCAGAGAAAAATTCAAGATTTTGTATAGGATGCGGAGAACCTGCGACCAAGTTAGTAAAATATAGTACTGTTGGAGCGATAATAATAGAAAAGTATTGTGATAAATGTGCCGATGCAATTAAGCAGAGTTAGGCTAATTAACGCCTAATTGTTTCAGTAAGGACAATTGATTCAAACCAAATCAGACCCAATTTATAGATCCCTCGGTTGAAATGATGTAAAATTACTTTATTTTTAAGCCATATTTTATTAACATTGAAATTAGTTATTGTAAATTTTCTGTATGTTTGTATCCTCTTTGCACATACACCTGTTTAAAAGGAAATCTTCATCTTAAGAATTGCGCTGATACTATTAAATGGTATTTTATTTCGAAATGTAGAAGCGACATGTCCTATAATTGCGTTCATTAATATTACGGGCATAGAAGACTTTATCCTAACTATGAGTTATAGAAGTGGTTTTGGAAGTCCAAAACCGGTAGAAATGGGAAAGGAATACGAAGTTGAAATATCTGAAATAAGCAGGAGAGGCGACGGAATTGCTAGGATCCAAGGTTTTGTAATATTTGTTGAAGGTGCAAAAAGTGGACAAAAAACGAACATAAGAATTACCAGTGTGGGAGATCGCTTCGCAAAAGCACAAATTGTGTAAAAAAATCCATAACACGAACGAAAGTATTAGTCTTAAGTAGAAGGTTAATCTTTAAAAGTAAAACTCCTAATTTGGGCTTAATTTGTTGCCCGTTTTTTTTAGATTTATTCTATAAATCAAGAAAATCTCTTGATTGTTTAATGGTTGTACTGAATTTTAGATAAAACAGTTCATATAATTGGTCTAGGACTAAAGTGATCTCATAAAGTCCAGAATTCAATCAGAATATTTCATTACTTTTTTTATACTCAACATATCGCCTAGAAAATTCTTTATCAATCTCTTCATTCTTAATAACCTCGCCTCTACGTCCGGGCGTCCTTACAACTTGCTGGTTAACCATTTTTCGTTCGTCGTCCAATTCGTTGAATCCTAGATATGTATCGTAAATTCGTTGTTTCATAGTCCTTAGGTAACTACTGTATCGCTCTCTAAAGTCAATCTCAGTTTCCGAAAAAATATTACTACTCAATTCCCTGTCCGTCCACTTCTTAATGTATTCTCTCACATATAAGAATGCACTGCTGAACAATAAGATAATCTAGATATAAAGACCCGTCTTTGGTAACTCTCGTCGAAATATTATGTATAGATGTGATTTTTGCCAAGTTCTATTATTTTATAACATTCTCCAAAAAAAGTTAAACTTATCCTCTAATTTTTTCTATAAGAGGAGAACTAGCGTAATCGACAATTGAGTCATAGAGTAGGAAATGTTTCTTGGCTACTTCTTTCCAGAGTAAATGTTTCCTAAGATCTACAACGGCATCTTTGTATTGCTTGTAATTCTTTTTGAGTTTTATAAGCGAATTTGAGAACTCAGCCGGATTACGATTAGCCATGATTCCCAACTTCTTATCGGAGAATTCTTTAAAAAATTCTAATTTACTTGAAATAAACGGAAGTCCATGAGCTAATCCATCATACATGACACCTGAACCAGATGTAACTTTGTAAGGGAGAATAAGAGCATCGACACAATAGAAGAGTAACGACAGATCTTCATCACTTAGAAAACCTCTGTTCAAGTTTATGATCCCTTCATTTTCAAATCTGCCCTTTAGTTTCTCCCTTCCGTAATGGTTTTGTGAGGTGTTTATAACAACCTTCCAGTCCTCAGGCATTTTCATTTTTTCAATTATATCCCATCCCTTGGTTGCAGTCATGAATCCTATAGCTAAGGCAATGTTTGCTTTTTCAGGAAGTGAGAACTTTTTCCTTGCCTCCTTTCTATCCATAGGAGGTGAAATGCTAGGTTGTGCCCCATGGTATATCAGAGTGCTACCGGGAATAATGTTGGCTAGATACTTGGAAAACACAATTCCAGCTTTATTGGAACCGATTTTTTGCTTGTTTAGGGAATTAAATGATTTATAATTTAGTAGATGTGTCCAATAGTCGTATCCCATCCTAAGAAAAGTCCCAAAACGCCCAAATATTCTATTATTTAATGGGACTACTAATTTCATCCATTGAGTAAAGGTGTAAGCCGAATGAAAAGTGGTGACTATCGGAACTGTGCACTCTTTGTAAAATGATTCTATGTTTGTGCGTGTATTTCTAGGATTTATTGGATCTAAATGTATTCCATATAGTCCATGCTCATATTGAACATGAACAACGTCTGGTTTAACCTCTTTAACAATTTTTAAGAGAACTTTGGAATTATTTTGATTATTCGGTGAAATACCATTGTAATCGCCATTTCCAGCTTCATTGCATACTACAAACACCTTCATGCCTTCGGTTCTTAATGAATCGACTAGCTTCTTGCAGTAGCGTCCAACTCCACCATGCATTGGTGGATATTCTGTTGAAATCATCAATACCTTCAAATGTGTACACTCTTAAATTTCAATTACAAACAATTAGTTAATACACTTCATGCTATATCATCCTTTGTGTTTATAGAGATATAACTATGTGGCATTATGACCAAACTGCAGTAACATTAGCTTCTGATAATCCTTTACAATTTCCCAATTATGGAAAAATTATTCATGCTGGAACGAAACATATCAAAACATTCTTGTATCGGTTGAGATAATCAAACTACAAACACACGCCTGTCTACAGTGATAAAGTGGTATGTAAGGATTTAGAAATAAGACAAATTGAAGCATCTCGAAGGTTGGTAAAATGTGCAGCTTAACATGGTAGAGATATGACTGACACTCAAGCATCAGCGAAAAAATAGATGAATTGAGTATATTTTGTACCTAATTCAATAAATTTATAGTAAATGTTAAGGCTCTATGAGTACTAGAAGTTGGAACGTTTAATTCTTAGTCTTCATGTCGTAGGTAGATATTAATAGTATCCAAGGTACATACATGTTAGTTTAATATAAATGCCAATGTTGATGTTAAAATGTAAGAATTGTGGTGAGGTTTTTCCTGGTGTTTATATACCAGAGGATACCAAAAAAGGGTCCAAATTAAAGACTAATTCAATATCTTCTCTCAAGTGTTCCAGAGGACATACAAACGATTACTTACCTGATGATTTTATGGACTGGTCTGGACCTGAAGCATTCTGAAAATTAAACAAAATGTCATATTGGTAACATATCCTGACGATTTCAGTGTACAGGAAGGAAAAGGCTTGGTGGCATCATTAGGCAACCTTAATATTGTGAAGTGCTTTACGCAAAAAAATCTGCAGCACCCGCGATATGGATTGGGATCAGGCAAAGTCGATGAGATCAAGGAATTTCTTAAGCAGACTAAGTATGAACAGATTATTGTTGATGAGCATATGACAGCTAAACAGATCTATAATTTAGAAAAGGCAACAGGTGTGAAGGTGGTAGACAGGGAAAGGCTTATCCTGGATTTGTTTTATAGTAGATCTACTACTTCAGAAGCAAAATTACAGATTCAGCTGGCAGAAATTAAATACGAGCTACCTCGGATAAGAGAAAATGCGAAACTACTGATAGGTAATGAAAGACCGGGTAAAGGTGGAAGTGGAGAATATATTGTGGATGTAAAATTTAGGGACCTAAAGAGGAGGATGACATTTATTTCAAAAAAGTTGGCAGAATCCAAAAGGAAACGTGATCTTTACCATAATCAGCGCATAGAGGACCGAATGCCAATAGTTTCCCTGGTTGGATACACAAGTTCAGGGAAGACTACTTTATTTAACTCACTTACTCTCGAAAGTAATGAAACATCTGAAAATTTATTTACCACACTTTCGACGACGACAAGGTCTTTAATAATTGGCGGGCGCAAACTTTTGCTTATAGATACAGTTGGATTCATTAGAAGACTTCCTACTTACATGATTGAGGCCTTTAAATCCACCTTGGAAGAATCACTTCAGGCAGATATTATTATCCTCCTTATTGACTCATCAGAATCGATAGATGAAATAAAAATAAAATATTACAGCTGTATGAATGTGTTAGAAGAATTGAAGGTAGATAAAGAAAAAATTGTAATAGTTTTTTCAAAAATAGATAAAGCTGATTTTGAAAATGCTAAAAGGGCGATCACTGAATTGCAAATAGTGGACCCGGTACTTGTATCACCCAAATCAGGTTACGGCATTAATAAACTGAGAAAATCAATTTCGCGAAGGATTCATCCGCTTTTGAAAGATATGGGCTCGAGTATAATTCCAGAGATATCCAACAAAGTACTCTGAATTACCTAATAATTTTTGATATCCGAAAAAAGAGACTGTTGTCCTGGTAAAATTATTTGCCATTAGCTAATCTGATTTAGTTGTGTTCCACTGTTTATTTACCTAACCTAGCAACAACCTCATTACAGTTATTATATTATTGTGGTATTTCTTTATAACATGATTGCAACTCATTCAACCTATTCATAGAACCTTCAGGAGATCTAACATCATAGTAAATGGATTCGGTTCTTATTAGTTCCAAAAATGTAAGTACCTCTTGATTCGTGACACCATGTTTTATGTCATAATCGATTCTACTGCGAACCCTGCCTATTTTCCCGTACTTGTTATTTAGTTTTACTTCCCACCGGCTTGCGTTCTCAGATAGACCTCTTACAAATCGGACAAGCGTCTGTTCCATATGGTTAACATGCCAATCTCTCATTGGGTAACTATTTTGTTTCAAATAAATCAATCAATTATACTCGGATCTCTTATATAATGTAGCGTGTTCGACTCTAATACATGTCTGCAATGGAGAAGTATTTTATGAAACTTTAGAGCAATTTTGTTTAAGTGATAATATGTTTTTTTCGGATACAGTTACTAATGATGAAAATATAATAATTTGAAGCGAACAGACAGGATAAATCAATCTTTTAAAATATCAAGAGATTATCTTTTTTAAAGTTAATTTTACGAAAATCATCTCAATTAAGGATAAAGCACGAATATTAGATCTTTGATTTCAAGTATTGGAATATTCTAGCTCTTGTCGAGAATCAATTTTGCTTTTGGTCTTTGTCATGGTCATACGCTGTGGGAAATAAGTTATTCCATGATCTAACTTTAGGTGACTGAGAAATGCCACATCGTTATTTACAGTATCTTTTATTATTAAATCTCTTCCACATTCACTGCATCGAATTATGTGTTCGTCGAAAAGCATCATACTATCCTATGTTGCATAACCTATATAAGAAGATTAAAGAAGTTGCTTTTTCTTTTCAAAACATATCAAAAATAAAAAACGCTGAAGGCAGATGATATCGAACCGAAATAGAAATGATAGAAAAAATATTCTCTAAATAATATCATACCAATACCCAGTCTAGACTGCTAACAAAACGGTTTGATAAGAGCCTCATCTTGATACATGTATTTATTACCTCAATGGATTACAAAAGCCCGTATTCACATTTGAACAATAGGCACGTTTTCAATCCGAGCAAACCTTTTGTTATTACTGCGCTGATCATGCTCATAATAGGTTCCATTATAGGTTCAATTTGGATGATGATGATGTACGGTGTGATATTACCAGCTGAATTAGCAAACACTTTTCACTTGCACAAATTATTACAATTTGAGGGTTTTATTACACTGATAATAATGGGCATCGGATATTTGATAGTCCCTCGTTTTAGAAATGTTTCAGTACCCTCTATAAAACTTGTCTATATATCATATGGTCTTATACTCGCATCCGTTATTTTCTCTATAATAGTATCAACATCGAGTACACCTCAACTGATAGAAACTATTGGTTTCTCACTTGCCGGTTTTTGCAGAATATTTGGTGTGGGTATTTTCTGCTTTATGATATTGTTAATACTAAGAATACCACCAAAATTATTAAGATTAGCGGACTATTTCATTGGACTATCTATAGTATTGTTTGCCTGTCTGGCCGTTTCTAACGTCTTAAACTATAATGGAATAACAAATAATGTTCAACTGTGGTTAATGTTTCCAATTATGATGATATTTGGTATTGAATATAAAACACTCCCCTCCTTTATAGGCTTCATTTGGCCAAGGAAAAAACTATCAATTATGGCTGCTGCGGTATTGACTATCTCATTAGGATTTGGTCTTGCCAGCTCATTTATTCAAAACAATATACTGCTCGATGCTATGTTCCGCTTTTTCTTATTAGCTGGAGTTCTCTGCTTTACCTGTGCTCTAAATGTCTTTGCAGGCTTTGATAATTCCAATATTCTAAAACTCAGTAAGGGTGAAAAAAAAGCTAGATATAAATACACTCTTGTTATTTCAAAGCTATCATTTACGTTACTATTGATAGGAATTACATTATCAATTGTATCGATGTTCTTTTCAGGAATATTTTTTCTGTATGACATGTGGATACACATTACTGCTATTGGTTTTATTGGTCTGACTGTAGCCTTGTATTTACCGCTCATGTTACCGCCAATCCTAGGGCGAACTGTGCGGTTTATACACATTAGTAAGCTCCCTATCTGGTTAATAATTACATCTTTGAGTATAAGAATGCTAGGAGATGTTTTTATTCATCTCCTTTCGTTTTCAGGTCAATCATCATTTCAATTCCTTGCGTTACCGTTGAGTCTTTCCGGTTGGATGATACTAGCTGCCATTTTTTCATTTATGTTTATGATACATAGATCAATGAATACACCGGGTCAAATCTACTCTGAAGATGGAACAATGCCCTTATAATTGCACGTCACTAATATTCTGGTCAATTAAGAGAATGTACGTCAATGAAATTACAGTCTAATATATCAATATTGAATGTCATACGATAACAAAATACAAACAAGTCTCCTGTATGGTAAGGGGCTTTTTTCGGCCAGCTCCGTTTTTTTGGCCTTTCCCCTCTACCGCAATAATGCTTCGGGGAACGGGACAGAAACCCGAGACACCATTTGTACAGAAGATGACAATCTATGCACTAAATAGTATAATATCATTGTAATCTGACATGTAATTAGCTGAAGGCAGTTGATGATGTATGGAAATCGGCCCTAGACCTAGACAGGGACGCTGCAAGAAGGTACTGCGCAAATTTTTCCGTATTCTTTTTAATATTGTCCTTCATGCTATCATGTTTCACAGCTTATTGTTTACTAGAGAAACTATTTAAATTGTCGAGGATACTTTACAACAAGACATATGCCGGAAACAAGCAGACAAGCAGTAAACCCACTACCGATGTATCGGAATGGCTGTAGTTTTGAAGGATATAATGCAACCCTATTGATGAAGGAAACAGCAAAAATTCGTAAGTTGATAACCAAAAGAGGAACTATTGAGATGCTAATACCTCTCTGTTGTTCGACAAAGCCCGTAAGATATAAGGAATTCAAAAAATTATTGAAAGGGTTTAGCAGTAAGACCCTAGCCCGTAGATTAAAGGAATTAGAAGAAAGTGAAATACTGCAAAGACAAGCATACAACGAAATACCTCCCCGGGTAGAATACAGACTTACTATCAAGGGACAAGAACTAGTAGAATCAGTAATTGATCTAATGCAATGGATGAGAAAGTGGTCAAACTCTAAATCATAATGTGCAACAAATATCTTATTTTTATATTTGCCAGTACCGTCCTTTTTTGATACTTCTAAAATCAGATCAGAATACCAGATCACTAATCAAAATATGAGGCCTGAGTGCATATCGACTCAACAATTGGCCCAAGGTCCTGGTACTATCCGTTTATCATTATACAATACAATTCCTTTACTAATTTCCGATATTGTTTTGGCAACAACAATTTCTGATCATTACTTATATAACACCCTCGATTATGTATTTCAACAATAATAAATGACAGTACATAGTGAATCATTTCGTTCAATTAGCAAAATAACAAAATGGTTGGTAATTCTTAGCATTGCAACTATAGTAATTGGCCTAGTAAACACCGGAGCTTTTTTTGCACTTGATTATCAAACCAGAGGTACAGAATTTCAAAGTACAGATCTTGTTTTCTTAGTTATTGCGACTTTGATCTTGGTAATCGAAATTGTTGCTCTTATCATAACCCTATATTGGTTCTATAGAGCGAATAAAAACATACACGCATTCGGTGCCAAAGAGGTATCTTCACCTGCAATGGCCGTGATATGGTGGTTTATTCCCATACTAGATTTATGGAAACCACATAGTATTGCTCAACAAATATGGAAAGCAAGCAATCCTCAAATAATGCTTTCAAATGGTATCGAATGGAAAAACTCGCATAGATCAAATCTCATATTATTGTGGTGGGTGCTATTTTTATTGAGTATTTTTATTGGATTACCAGGTCAATTCCTAAACGCTCCTGAAAGTGAACAACTCTCACTAAATGATACTTATACAGGGCAATCAATACCAAATTATGAGGGGTTGCTAGACTTACTATCTATAATCCCTGCAATAATTTCCACTTTACTTTTTATACGGATAATAAGACAAATATCTGCCTGGCAAGAAATCAAATCTGGCAAATCCATTTAATGTTTGCCAAACGAAAAATTGATTTGATGCTTTACATATTATATCAGTAAGATGCTAGGACATGCTGTAATTCTAACCACGGTTATCGTGGTAGCGACACATTTCCTACTATTAAACAAGGAGCTAATGGGCAACAAGAGTTGAGTATTCAGGTGTGGTTGGCTGATAAAATATTACACCCAAAACCGATTTAAGTGAACTCATACGGTTACGGAATCAAGAGCTACAAAGAAAAAATTCAGAGCTAGCTCTTCTTTATTCAGATTTACGTGAATCGTTTGAAGCGCTTAGTGAACTTAATGTAAAGCTTAGAACAACGAATGAAGAACTAAGATACCGTAACAAGATACAAGCTGAAATAATCAGCAAAAAATAATGATGTTATGATATTTAATTGAGTCGTCTGCCATACAAATTATTGATTGTTACTCGGGTTAATACGGATATAAATTGTACGTATTATTAGATTACATATTACAAAGTGGTAACAAAATGATATTGGGTATAATGTGGTTAAATAATTTTAGAATTCAAATAGAGTAAAACTTTTGAGCATAATAATTTTCAAAAAGAATTTTTGGCGCTCTTAAAAGTGCACTCTTTATTGGTAAGCTGTCTACATTTGTCGCTGTGTCTCCACTGCCCATTGTTAAAATATTCAAGATGTCTGATATTATCTCTGTTTGTAGTGATACGCTGTTCACCATTTTTCGTAGCCTTCGACTTTTGCATAATCTCCACTCCTCTTCTCATGTTAATATAAAGAGTAGTTACATTCCATAAAAACCTTGGCTATACGACCCATTTTTGAACAATACTAATAGTTGGTTCTGCCTCAGAATTATGAAAATTCAATAAACATAAACAAATTGATATTGGTAAAGAAATAGTATTAAATAAAGTATCAAATATAACAATAATTGCATTTATTTCAAGTTTTTAGTATTAAAGCGAAACTTCACCGTGAAAGTAACTCATTTGACTGTAAATGATATACTATTATATCTAAGAATTGCAGGGTCGTTAAATGGAAAAATTATGTCAAATATGTAATAAAAATAGAATTGAGGTTTATCAATTAGATTTTGAGGTATGTTTTGATTGTTGGATGAACCGAACCACTCCTGAAATTTATTAATATTATCTTCAAGTTCTAAGTTCTATTAGATTTTAAGAATTCATAGTAACATAGATTTGTATCTGGACATGAGTAACGATTATATAATTAATCAGCACTACTAATGTGCGATGAAAGAAGCAAGATTGCTAAAAATACTTGTCGAAGAGAGAGGCCTTGTAAGGTTGTTAAAGACACTTGGTATTGGAAAAGGATATCCAACAAGAGAACTCCTGACCAAGTTAGGTGCATATGGATACGGTCACAAACTGCTACTTAAGGCACAAAAGCGTGGACTTGTAGCTAGAAAAAGCGTTAAAAATAAGGTATTCAATAGTCTGACAGAAGACGGAAAAAAACTTGTAAAATTAGCCAAAGAAATAGGCGTATAAGGACTCAGTTTTTTTAAAACTGGAGGGTTCGTAGGGCTGACAACGGCCTACGAGTCTTGACCAGAACCAATTTGTACTAAGAGAAGTCTATTTTATGGGTCGCATACCGAATTAGTATCGGCTTTTTGTAATTCTTGTAAAGGATTAGTTATAGTCTTGGCCTTAGTCGTACGTTGAGGCAAGTAGGTAATGCCATGGTCTTCCTTTAGATGGCTCAAAAATGCTATCCCGTTATTTACATTGTCTTTAACGATTAAGTTTCTTCCACATTCACTACACCGAATTATATGCTCGTCGTCATGTATCATGAAGCATATTGCACTGCAAGCTAATTTAAGTAAACTCATTTTTTGTCATTCTAATCCTGGCCCGATGAAACTATGCAAATCTCTTTTAGAATCTATGTTGTTACCTATACAGACTCCGGCAAAACCTAGCTCCAGGTATCGGTAACGCTACAATACATATGCATTTAATCAGATTAGGTAGTATAATGACGCCATAAAAGCAGCAATCACAAAGATCAAGTAGCCAAATCCGACAACCATTATTAATATGGATTGTTTTCTTGAGTTGTTCTGTATACTTACTGGTAAGGTTTGTTAGGATTGCTAGAACAGCTGATGCTGTGAAAGGCGCTATTGTTGCCAATGTAATCATTAATCTAGTAAGATTCTCTTCTTTCTGAGCATTAATAGATGAATCGAATCCAATTGAGAGCGTAAGAAGTATCATAACCCCTGTAATCACAGTAGCATCAACTTGAATGACATCTTTATCTTCCAGCGTCAATAAGACTATGAATCACATTTGAGCATCATTAATATCTTTTCATATAGTAATACATTTGTCATGCCCAATGTCTCGACTAATTTTTTTGGCAGGTATTGGTTCATTGGTCACAGAAAGGGAAGTAAAAGCGTGTCAAATTAATATATGCAACTTGAGTCATTATACTTTAATGGTAATTTTAGATATATCTAAAAGGTGTAATATTGACCTCAGTTCAAATCTCAGACTGTCATATCTAGAAAATAATGCTGGTGAAATACTTTCTGATGGTAACTCTTCCGACTTATTAATCGATAATGGTAACTGCAGGATTATTAGCCATGTGGATTCATTGATAGCTTCCAAATATTTTGGAGATGGGTATAATTGAAACATAAAACTGGAACACGTAAACAGTGGCTTTCAGCTCGCCTCAAACTTCTAAGGGCTGAAAAAGAGCTCACACGTCGCAGTGATGATGTTGCCCGGCAACGGCAAAATCTCCCGTGGGTTAGAATAGATAAAAAGTACAGATTTGAGACTGACAAGGGTGACATTTCGTTGGCTGACCTCTTTAGAGGACGCTCACAGCTCCTCGTGTATCATTTCATGTTCGGGCCAGACTATACAGCAGGGTGCCCGGCTTGCTCGTCAATAGCTGACGCCTTTGACGGATTTGTAGTCCACCTGGACAACCATGACGTTGCTCTTTCAGCCGTGTCGCGAGCGCCTTTCGCAAAAATTCAGGCATATAAACGTCGGATGGGCTGGACGTTTCCATGGGTATCGTCACTTGGCAGCGATTTTAACTCTGACTTTAACGTCTGGTTCAGTGAGCAACAACAGCGGGACGGAGGAATTGAATACAATTACCGAGAAGAGGCGCCTACGCACAAGCCTCTCACAAAGAAAGCTGAAAAGCGGCAGTTTAGTGTTGACCAAGGTGCAGTAGCTCAGGTAGCGGCCATGACCGGAACTGACGTGGCTACATTTACCCGCGAGAGACCTGGCATGAGTGCATTCGTGCTTGAGGATGGAATTGTTTATCACACCTATTCTGCTTATGCTCGGGGCCTTGACGCGCTCTGGGGAATGTACCAGTGGCTTGACCGTGCTCCCAAGGGACGAAATGAAACAGGATTTTGGTTTCGCCGTCACGACGAGTACGACTAACTCTGATCCAAATCAGCCAACTATATCACAGACGCCTACTAGATACAAAGTTGCAAGTCTAAAACTTTAGTAATAGTTGAGAAACAGGTTGAAATTCAATTATGGAGTGCAACAAATATCTTTACTTTCACATTTACAATTTTGAGGTTCTTTTAAGCAAATCGAACAAATTATAGTACCACATCCCACGCAGGTATTATCGGCCTTATTACAAGCCCAATGATTACATCCATGTCTGTTCAATTTTGCTTTCATTATCCTTCCGAGTGATATAAAGTCGTTGAGTGATTTTTGGGATTTGTCGGTCATTAAGGGTCTTTAAATCAAATGATAGTATACATCCGGACACTACCTGTTACTAGTTTGATATTAATTAATTCGAATTTTTAGATCTTGTCAATATCTGATATGATACCATCATACTTGCTCGATTCTGCTGGTTTTTCTCTCCATTGCAATATATTTATCAGGTCCAAATGGATGTCCACCGAATCCGTGTCGTATTAGGGCAATCGCTTTGTAAGTATCAGTGTACTTATTTCTAGATTTGAAGAGCTCTGTAACTGATTGGAAAATGACAGGAATCGGAATCTCTTTATTAAGGGCTTCCTGAACCAACCAGTTCACTTCACCTGTATCTTCAACGTAACTTTCAATGTTATCTAAATTTGGTCCCTCCCTAAGACCCTTTTCCATCAGCTCAACAAGCCAACCCCTAATTACTGACCCATTAGACCAATTTTTGAAAATTTGACTTAGGTCAAGATCGAAGTCACCGTGCCTTAATAAACAAACCCCTTCCCCTATGGCTTCTAACATGCCAAATTCTATTCCGTTATGAACTAGCTTTACAAAATGTCCGCTGCCAGGTTTACCAGTATGGATACATGCATCATCATTAATAGCGAGCTTCTTTAACATCTGTTTTGCTATGTTAAATCCAGAATCACTTCCTCCAATCATAAAACAGGCTCCATGTCTTGCGCCATCGATTCCACCACTTGTTCCGCAATCCAGAAAGTGAATCCCTTTATCCCGAAACTCTTTTTCTCGCTTAATGGAATCTAGATAGAAAGAATTGCCGCCATCCATTACAACATCTCCTTTTTCTAGAAAATGGGACAATTCTCGCAGAACTGAATCTACAGTTGGACCTGCAGGTAATGAGAGATAAATGACTCGAGGATTATCCAGAAATGAAACAAAATCCTTGTAATTATCAACTACGGCAATACCTATCTTTTGAAGGTCAGGTTTTCTGCTTCTTGCTTTCCCTACTACTTGAATTTTTTGTTCAAGTGCGTTGATAGCAAGGTTTGAACCCATTTTACCTAGTCCGATTATGCCTAATTTCATGTCTTCTTACTTAAAGACAGATAACAAAATATTTAGTCCTTAGTTGAAATTTCAAACATTCAAGAGATTCTGCTTGGGTCACCAGTAATGCCCCCAAACGCCAAGAATTCTACCATCTCATCTCCATCATTGGTGATGGAATGAGTAATTTTTTCAGGTATGTAAATTACATCACCATCTCTAAATTTTACTACTTCCTTACCTATTTTGATACTGCCCTTACCCGAGATAATATAATAGATTTCTTCATGGTCCACATGAGAATGAGGTTCGTAAGATAAAGTAGGTTGCAACTTTGCAAGTGAGACATAAGTTACAGATTTTAGGCATCGGAATTTTGATGCTACTTCAACTTCTATATCCCCATCTGTCCTACCACCCTTCATCGAAAGCAGTCTCCAATCCAGACCGCTCTTGTGCGCGATTGTAGGTTGCACCGTTCGCCAATTTCTAATTACAACCATACCTATGATCGAACTTAATTGTTAAAATCAATTACATGTTTAAGGGTCCAAAATATTAAAAATTACTGCCCTCGCAGGAGATGCATCTAATCCCTTAAGGGCTAAAGGAAGACAAACAAGAAATACTCTTTTCCCAAGAAATTTTTTTAGATTAGAGTTAAGGTTTTCGATAATTCCCACTCCTGCCGAAAGTAGCTTTTTATGTGTAAGGGCTTGACTTGATCCATATTTCTCAACGCTAAATGTATCTATTCCAATTGATTTGATCTCATGATTTACTATCCAATCAGCTGCGGTTGGTTCAAGATATGTAAATCTACTACCCACCTTATCAATATAATTTTCATTCCAGTAATTGCTTACCCCTGTATATAGCAATAATATATCATCAGGATGCACAAATGAAGAGAAAGTGTCCAAATCGTTACCGTCTATTCCATCACCAATCATCTTTTTGGAAAAATCCAGTACAACAGCTTCACCAATGAATTTAGTAAGGGATTCATCTTCAATCCCAACACCGTTCAGAATAAAATGGTTCTGAGAATCCACATGAGTACCTGTATGGGTACCCAAGCTAACACGACTTACGTTTACTCCATCCTTTTGCAAGCTCAAAACTGATTCAAATTTAGGAACTGGGTTTCCTGGATAAATTGGCATTTCTTTACTAATTACATGGCTTACATCTTTAGACTCTCTTGATAATGTGATTTTTTTACTATTGTATTGCAATACTATTTCTCCTCATTTATTCTGTGGGAATAGTCAAAGCCCCCAACTAATCTTCTTATAGGGTTCCACTTCGATAAACGGTGCTTCACCCTCTTTCCATGGGTTCATCCGAACCCACTCAAACTTTTTATGAAAAAGTTCATATAATTTTTGAAATTTTTCTCCATATTCCACAAAATTTACTTTACCATGAATTATGACAGCAATATTATTAACAGAAGAGTAGATGTCTACGGCAATAGCTATCTCCGGGTTTTGTTTAAGGTTTTTGTACTTTTGCGTATTGTAGTCGGTAGCGAAATACAATTTGCCTTGTTCAAAGATGTAAGATACAGGAGTTATATGAGGAGCACCATTTGAGGTAACAGTTGCTACCCTGCAACCATCGTTCCTCAAAAGGAACTCTTTTTCCTTAGCTGTGAACCTCATTTTATTATTAGAATTACTTTGATTGGACTTGGCAGTAATTTTAGGTCTCCTCCTGTTAAATCATCATTATTAATAATCTCGAAAGATTGCTTACGGAATATCACCTTTCTGATGATGTTCTATAGTAATGTGTTTTTGCATGTCACCAATGTTGTCAAACTTTAATCCACATGCTCTGCAAACTAAGTGTTTAGAAATATTCTTTTTTTCGTCATTAGAATTATTTTTATTTACTTCCATAATACACATTATGAATGCTCAAAAAACTACTAAAGTCTTATTAGATTTATGGGGCCTACTATGATGTGAATAATGAAAATCACTCATTGGGAGACTCTAGATCATTCACCGAACTTGCTAGAAAATTTTTAGATAAGACCCAGGAACACATTCTACAAGGAATAAATCCGGGAGGCATCTATCATGCAATCTGGTGTAGAGACGCATCCTATATTTTGAAGGACTGGTTTCTATCAGGTAATATTCAAGGAACGATGCAACAAATCCATCAGATATGGTCACACCAGATAACATCTTCCCCAATTGAAAAGGTTGTTTATGGAAGGGGATCAATTGATATGAAATTTTTGTCCGAAGTATATGATGATAAAAAAGAGGAGTTCACCGGAGCTTTACCAACGAGCATATATCAGGCAGGATTTTCCGAGGTATATGCGCAGAAACCTGACATTGATTCAACCGCTTTGATGATTTCATCTACAGCGTGGATACTTGCAAGATGTGCTAACAGGACCAAAGCTTTACCAAATTCCAAAACGAAATCACCTGACTCCGATTATTTATCAAGCCTTTTACTAAAGGTAGGAATTACGGACCCTGCAAAGCTTACTGAGTATGTAGTGCCTAGAATCTTTAAGGCAGTTGAATACCTATCTGGAAGAGATATTGATAATGATGATTTGTTGGAACAAGGTCATAATGAGGATTGGATGGACACAATTCTAAGGGCGGGCAAAGTAGTGTACAGCCAGGCATGTTGGATTTTAGCCTTGACAAACTTTGGCTTACTCTTACAAGCCATTGGTAAAGATAGTGAATCAAAGAAAATGATTGAACAGGCCGAGCGTGTAATAAAAGCCGTGAATGATATATTGTGGTCGGAAGAGGATAATAGCTACCTGGATATCCAAGAAGAACATCACGTAGGTGGACCGTATAGGACTCTCATGCAAGATGTATCACTGTACTTGGTAGCTGCACACCGATATTTTTCGAGGAACGATGAGCATCGAGAGTACAAAATAGATGCTAAAAATAGAAAGCAACCAGAAAGTCAGTTATTTGAACAAATTCATCTCAGATCTGAAAAGACGTTAGATACGTTCAAGAATAGGTTATGGAAAGATGGTTGGCCTCTAGTAACAGAAGTTGAATTAAAAATAACAGGACCATGGATTCTAAAACCTCATCAATATCATAATCAGACCATATGGCCCTGGTGCACTGCATTAGAAATACTGGCAAGAAGTGAGTTTAACCAGATTGCCGATTGTGTAGCTTTACTTTCTGAGATGTCCACCGGCGAGCCCTACATGTTTAGTTTCTATGAATGGATAAACCCTGTTGATAAGCACCCCGACGGAGCTTTTCCATTTAGGACCGGAATATCATCAGTGAGGCTTGCTATTTCTGACATTATTCAACATCAAACTTTTGATTCATGATACTTGATTTAGTCAACTGATTTTTTTTCCATGCTTTTCTAAATCATGAGATGAAGGAAAAAGGAAACTAGGATAAAGTGTCATTCCTCCATCAACAAAAAATGTTGTTCCAGTAACGTAACTTGCTTTATCTGATGCCAAAAACTCAACAATATTTGCGACTTCTTCAGCGTTACCTACTCTTCCCATTGGGATTTTGTGGATTACCCGTTCCATTTCATAAGTGTTTTCTACTAACTCTCGATTCATCTCTGTTAGAATAGCGCCTGGTGCAACCAGATTCGCTCTCACGTTCTTACTTGCTAATTCCAAGGCCATCGTTTTTGTCATCATCTCAATGCCTGCTTTTGACGTTGCATAGGGCAAATAATGGGGTTTGGGAATAACTTGGTGTACCGATGATATATTAATTATGTTACCGCCTTTGGGATTTTCCTGACTTAGCATATGTCTTACGGCTTCCCTGCTGCAAATAAATGGGCCCGTGAGATCAACTGCCAGTACCTTGTACCATTCTTCGAGAGTAGTCTCTTCAAAAGGGATATCCTGTTGGATGGCTGCATTGTTTACAAGTAGATCTATTCTGTTAAAATTGTCAATTGATTGCTGAATCAAACTAATGCACTCTGCTTCCTTTGAAACATCTGCTTGAATTGCAAAAGATTCACATCCTAATTTTTTAATTTCGTCTGAAACGACCTGAGCTTCCTGTTGATTCCTTGCATTAGTAATAATACCGGTATACTGTTTGGTTTTGGCCAAAGTCAGAGCAATGGCCTTTCCAATCCCTTTACTTGATCCTGTTATCACGGCTACCTTGTCTTTCATACCAAATATAGATGCAATAAGACTAAATAGTTTCCTCAATTACCCGCCTAGACAAGATTGGCGCCGCATTACAGAAATTAACTTCTATTAAAAGAATAGGCAGGATCTCTCAGCCCTAGAATTTTAAAGCCATCTAGTCGTTGTTTGCAGGCATAACATCTTTTACATTGGAATTTGCCCTCTTGATGACAACTCCATGTAAATTCAATTGGAACATCTAATTCCCTGGCCAATTGTATTATATCTATTTTTGACTTGTTTTTTAGAGGGAGAATAATTTTGCAATCCATTGGATTCAACAAACCCTGTATAATCAGCTTATTTAGTTTTCTAAAATAAGATTCAGTGGCATCTTTAAAGATATTTTCATCAATTGCATTATGTCCTCCAACTAAACTGATGATTCTGTTTATCTGTGCAAAATATCCTGCTATTGAATAGAAAATCAAGTTTCTTAAAGGGATGTAGGATTGTAAAGATTGACTTGCGCTTTTTGTTTGTAAATCATAGTAATTTGAAAACTCCTTGATGAATGGTACACTTACTTCTATGAGTTTTGTTTTAGCTAGATTGGCAATTTTTCGCGACGCAACCTTTTCGCGATTTAATCTATGAAAATAATTAAATGTTATAGCCTGCACAGTATCAAAATTATTTTTGGCCCAATATAGACAAACTGTTGAGTCCAATCCGCCAGATACTAAAACGAGCGCTTTTTTTGTCATCGTCTATGAGATTCTAATCAGGGGGAACATCTACTTCTTTGTGCCCGCTTATCATTTTATCATATGATAAATTCTCGTAATATTTTTCATAAAACGACACGTGACTTGACTCTAGATTCATTAGAAATTCGTGGACCCTCTGAGCAGCTTCACGTCCCTTCTCCATAGCTTTCACTATTAATGTCTCTCCACTGGTAACATCGCCAGCAGCGAAAACTCTATCGATAGAGGTTTTGAAATCATTAGATATTGCAATTGAGTTACGTTTGCCTGTGTCTAATCCTGCTTTCTTTTGGAGAAAAGAATTTGGCCCCCGTCCTATTGCTAATAATACTGTAGAACATTTCATTTTGAACTCTTTTTCGGGTATAATTGCTAAATCTTTTTTGCCCACGTCATCAGAAGCTGATATGCGTACGCTATTTATTGTTGCATCGGTAATGTTCCCTGTTTTATCTCCTTGAAAAGATTTTGCTTGAACTTCAAATCTAAACTTGACACCCTCTTCTTCTGCTTCATCAAACATAATTGGGTCAACGTGTAATTCGGTCTTTGGGTGCAAACATAAAACAGTAACGTTACCATTACTTAGTCTTAATGCGGTTCTGGCACAATCAAGAGAGGTATCGCCTCCTCCAATAACCAGTATATCATTTCCTAAATCGTATTTTGGCTTTTTTAAATAATTATCCAACCCTCCTGAGAAGACAGTTTCGAGAAATTCATAACCGCTAATCACCCCCTTAAGACTAGCTCCTGGAATATCAAGTTCTACAGCATCTTTTGAGCCGGTTGTAATAAGCACGGAATCATATTCCTCAAGAATTTGTGATAGAGTAATGTCCGTACCTATTGTAATTTTAGTTCTTATATCAACTCCCAATGATTTTATTTTCTCAATTTCATCAATTAGTATATTTTTGGGTAAATGATAATCAGGAACTCCGTACCATGCTGTTCCTCCTGCCATATCAGATGATTCAAATATCGTTACCTTATGACCATATCTACTCTTTCCAGCACATTGGGATCCTAAGCTTAGAATTCCACGTGGACAAGTTGTCGCGGCCGCTTCTATAGTGTCACCTAAATACTAGTGACTCCAGCGTAACTGGACTGGCCACAGTTAGGCCGCAAATGTAATCACACTGGCTCACCT
>JADMIO012840309.1_pt1 | contig 74488 bp, 61 predicted proteins | sample 8958161 | NCBI WGS metagenome assembly JADMIO01 (sample SAMN16585339, study PRJNA669376) | soil metagenome | isolation source: Crop rotation soil | place: USA: Cullars Rotation, Alabama | collected 2011 | reverse complement strand
ATCAGACCGACGATACGAGTGGGACCGTGGTCCCAGACTAATAATCAGACCGACGATACGAGTGGGACCGTGGTCCCAGTCTGATTATCAGACCGACGATACAAGTGGAACAGTTATGCCCGGGAATTCCTGCAGGATCGATCCGCTCGAGAAGCTTTCTAGTGGTACCAACCCAGGCAGGTAGCACAGTGCGCGCCCACTGCCTTACGGATAGCACGACGCATCTTCGCCGCAGCGTTGTTCCCACGGGCGATAGCAGCACGCCGCTTCGCATGGCTCTTCACACTGCGCTGTGCCTGATAGGTGGCGTGGTGCTGAGCACAGCGCCCACCATGAGTAGCCCAGTCCCTACAGTCGAGACACCGGGTACGCATAGGGCACCCCCCCCCCCCTTCCGGGGACACCCCCCTATCCGTCGACACCCCCCTACCTACTCACGTGAGTAGGCTGGGCGCGGCAGCGCTAGAAGCGACCGCCCGTCATGAAGTGGGCAGTGAGCCAACCCATGAAGGCCAGTAGCGCAAAGCGTCGAGCACGCACCCAACCCGAAGGCTTGCCTGTACTGCCGCTTTGCGTGGCGAACCATGACCAGACGTGTTCGCTCAGCGTGTCGCCCGGCTTCTTATTGAAGAGCGCTCGACCCTCAATGACGCCGAACGCGGCAAGCCATGCGAGCCAAGCGATTGTGTATCCGCTCATTGAGCCCCCCGACGGATTCGAACCGCCGACCCCCTGATTACGAAACAGGCGCTCTAACCGAACTGAGCTAGGGAGGCAACGCCGGTCGCTCAACCCTGGGAGAGATCAGGGGAGTGACCGGCCTGAGTGGGTAGCGCTCGACGCCGTTCCTTAGCGGTGCTTGATGCGTGGCGCGTAAACCCCTCTACCTATATGAAGGTTGTCGGCAACCTGATTCGGGGTCACAGCGAAGGGCGCCCGGGTGACGCTGTGATGAAGTGGCGTGAAGTCTGGATTACCCAATGAGAAGTCATTAGGAATGTGTGTTTCGAGTCATTCCGTCACAGCATCACTTCCCCCAGGTCAACGGCTCGCCCCGCTGTGCTGTGGTGACGGAGTCACTGTTACTTAGGCTAACTAACTAAACCGAGACAAGAGAAATGGGCCGACCGGGGGACCGGCCGACCCTTCCCGCTGCCCCAGGAAGCCCGCTGTGCGCCCGTCTCAGCGCCTAACAGGCTTCCCGGGTGTCTCGCTACGCCGCTACGTCTTCCGTGCCGTCCTGGGCGTCGTCTTCGTCGTCGTCGGTCGGCGGCTTCGCCCACGTGATCGAAGCGCGCTTCTCGATGGGCGTTCCCTGCCCCCTGCCCGTAGTCGACTTCGTGACAACGATCTTGTCTACGAAGAGCCCGACGAACACGCGCTTGTCGTCTACTGACGCGCGCCCCCACCACGACTTAGGGCCGGTCGGGTCAGCGTCGGCGTCTTCGGGGAACCATTGGTCAAGGGGAAGCTTCGGGGCTTCGGCGGCTTCAAGTTCGGCAAGCCGCTCTTCCGCCCCTTGCTGCCGGAGCGTCAGCGCTGCCTGTTGCTTCCGGAAGTGCTTCCTGCCAACGGGTCCGTCGTACGCGCCTGCCGCGCGGTCTTCGTACAGCTCTTCAAGGGCGTTCAGGGCGTCGGCGCGCTCCGCAACAAGGTTCGCCCGTTCGCCGCTCTTCTCAGGCGCCTCAGTGAGCTTGCCGAAGCGTCGGGCGGCTTCCCACAGAAGCGCCAACGTCTCTTCGTCGCCTTCGGCGTGCCTGATCTTGTTGAAGATGCGTTCCGCAACGAACTTGTCGAGTGCCGCCATGCTGACGTTGCACGTGCCTTCGTGCTGCCCAGGTGCGGACGGGTCGACCACCTTCCGGCGACGGCAGCGGTAAGAGTCCTTGATCGATTCTTCCCCGCGCTTCGAAGTCATGACGGCGCCACACTCGCAGTACAGCTTGTCCATGGCGGACAGAATGGCTTGCCCCCGGGAAAGCCCCTTGCCGCGCCCCCTGCCGTCCAACCACGCCTGAAGCTCATACCACTCAGCGGGCTCGATGATCGGTCCGCAATCAAGCTCGACCGGCCGGAGCGTGATCGGGTCGCGCTGAATGCGGTAACCCTCAATCTTCGTGGTCGGCGTGCCGTCCGGCTTCTTCTTGTAGATCACCTCAGCGGCGAAGCCCGCAATACGCGGGTCCCGAAGGATTCGCATAACGGTTGCCGGGTCCCAGGCGCTTGAAGCGGTCTTCTTCCCAATCGTCTCGCCCCGGGTCGGCACGGCGTCAGCGTCCATGCGCTTACAAAGCCCCGTGATGCTGCCCGGGTGAATGGCGGCTTGACTGCCCGGCTTGAAGGGAAGGTGTTTGTGCGTCTTGATCTCACGCCACCACCACCGGATTACGTCGGGCTCGAACTCGAAGGGTCCGGTAAGGGGAGTGGTCGAGTGCGCAAGCTTGTTGATGACGACATTGACCATTCGGCCGTTGCGCGTGATCTCCTTCGTCTCCGAAACAAGCTCGAAGCCGTAAGGCGCCTTCCCGCCGACGTACCCGCCCAATTCGCGCTGAAGGTTCTTCGTGTCGAGAATCTTCGCCGACTTCAGCGAAGATTCTTTGTGCGACGCGTCGAGCCGCATAATCAGGTGAATCAGGTCCATGACGTTTCCCTGCCGGAAGACGCCTTCCTGAGTGGAAACAATCGTCACGCCCAGGGCGAGCAATTCCGAGACAATCGGAATCGCGTCCATGACCTTCAGGCGCGAGAAGCGCGACACGTCATAGACAATGATCATGTTGAGCCGCCCGGCGCGGCATTCGTTCAGGATGCGTTCGAACTCCGGGCGCTCCGCCGTCCCGAACGCCGACGTGCCCGGCGCTTCGCTGAAATGCCCGACGAACCTGAACCGGCCCCCGTCGCGCTCGACTTCGCGCTGAAGGTCGGCCGCCTTGTCTTCGTTGGCGCTACGCTGTGTCGCTGGGCTTGCTGCGCTCGAATTCTCGCGCTCGCGCGACTGACGGTCGTAAGCACCCGCGTACGTGTCCACCCCGGTCACAACCCCTTGTGTCATGTCGGCGACCCTACGCCCCCAACTGAGAGAACTCAAAGGTTACCCCAGTTGGGGCACTACTCCCGAAAACCGCTTCTGACCTGGGAAAACGTGAAGCCCCGGGGCATCCGCTGAGGGTTGCCGCCGGGGCTTCGGTGTGTCCGTCAGTACGGGCCATAGAGGGGCGTCGTGTAACCCACCCAGGGCGATTGCTCCGGCACGGGGAAGCCGCGCCACGCCTTCGGGACGTCGCGGTGAGTTCAGGCTTTTTCATATCTCATTGCCCCCGGACGAGCGTCTGCTCCGCCATTCGCCGTCCGCCGTGCCAATCGGATCAGCCGTCCAAATGCGGGATTTTCGTTAGTCGGAGGCCAAACGGCATTGAGCGTCAGCATATCATCAGCGAGCTGAAGAAAGACAATCCCCGATCCGCTCCACGTGTTGCCCCAGCAATCAGCGCGACCTTGCCCCTCCAACGTCATCTCGTTCTCCGCTCATGAGCTCAGCCACTGGCGAGCGGCATCGCATTCTTCGCATCCCGCCTCTGGCGGATGCAGGAAGATCAACGGATCTCGGCCCAGTTGACCCAGGGCTGTCGCCACAATGTCGCGGGAGCGGATCAACCGAGCAAAGGCATGACCGACTGGACCTTCCTTCTGAAGGCTCTTCTCCTTGAGCCACCTGTCCGCCAAGGCAAAGCGCTCACAGCAGTGGTCATTCTCGAGATAATCGACGCGTACCAACTTGCCATCCTGAAGAATGGTGCAGTGTCTCGGCACCCCATAGGGAACCTTTGCCATCAACTCGGCAAGATGCAGCGTCGTGTTGGCATCGTGTCCCACGCCGAGGAGAAGTACCTGCCCATCGAGTTCATGGACACGGGCGACCGGGCTTGCAGGCGAGTGAGGTGGCAGGGGCAATGGATCAGAGATGATCTGCTCTGCCTGTGGCCCCGCTGCCGCAAAGGCAAATGGATGGGCGCTGCGCTTTACATTTGGCAGGCGCCAGAATGTGTCAGAGACAACTCCAAGGTCCGGTGTAACGGGCGACGTGGCAGGATCGAACGGCTCGTCGTCCAGACCTGACCACGAGGGCATGACGAGCGTCCCTCCCGGACCCAGCGCAGCACGCAGGGCCTCGATCAGTCCAAGTGGCCCATCTTCGAGGGGCCGGACGCTACGGAAGGAGCTGTGGACCAGCAGCACACCGCCGGGGGTAACCCCAAGGTTGAGAAGCTGACCGATGAGCTCGGCTTTTCGCCATTCGTATTGCACGACATTGCACTCCACCGCTGATGACATCAGTCGATCATAGCACGATCAACGGCACTGTTGCAAATAGTCGGTGGTGATAAACTTATCATCCCCTTTTGCTGATGGAGCTGCACATGAACCCATTCAAAGGCCGGCATTTTCAGCGTGACATCATTCTGTGGGCCGTACGCTGGTACTGCAAATACGGCATCAGTTACCGTGAGCTGCAGGTCGACGGATCTTTTCCGCTGCATAACCCTGCTTCGGGGTCATTATAGCGATTTTTTCGGTATATCCATCCTTTTTCGCACGATATACAGGATTTTGCCAAAGGGTTCGTGTAGACTTTCCTTGGTGTATCCAACGGCGTCAGCCGGGCAGGATAGGTGAAGTAGGCCCACCCGCGAGCGGGTGTTCCTTCTTCACTGTCCCTTATTCGCACCTGGCGGTGCTCAACGGGAATCCTGCTCTGCGAGGCTGGCCGGCTACCGCCGGCGTAACAGATGAGGGCAAGCGGATGGCTGATGAAACCAAGCCAACCAGGAAGGGCAGCCCACCTATCAAGGTGTACTGCCTTCCAGACGAACGAAGAGCGATTGAGGAAAAGGCGGCGGCGGCCGAGAGAGAATATTCAGGCCAGTTATGCTTTCTGGCCTGTAACAAAGGACATTAAGTAAAGACAGATAAACGTAGACTAAAACGTGGTCGCATCAGGGTGCTGGCTTTTCAAGTTCCTTAAGAATGGCCTCAATTTTCTCTATACACTCAGTTGGAACACGAGACCTGTCCAGGTTAAGCACCATTTTATCGCCCTTATACAATACTGTCGCTCCAGGAGCAAACTGATGTCGTGAGCTTAAACTAGTTCTTGATGCAGATGACGTTTTAAGCACAGAAGTTAAAAGAGTGATAACTTCTTCAGCTTCAAATATCACCCCAGCTTTTTTCTGCTCATGAAGGTTAGATGCCTGCTGCTTAAGTAATTCCTCTTTATCTGTAAAGGCTTTTTGAAGTGCATCACCTGACCGGGCAGATAGTTCACCGGGGTGAGAAAAAAGAGCAACAACTGATTTAGGCAATTTGGCGGTGTTGATACAGCGGGTAATAATCTTACGTGAAATATTTTCCGCATCAGCCAGCGCAGAAATATTTCCAGCAAATTCATTCTGCAATCGGCTTGCATAACGCTGACCACGTTCATAAGCACTTGTTGGGCGATAATCGTTACCCAATCTGGATAATGCAGCCATCTGCTCATCATCCAGCTCGCCAACCAGAACACGATAATCACTTTCGGTAAGTGCAGCAGCTTTACGACGGCGACTCCCATCGGCAATTTCTATGACACCAGATACTCTTCGACCGAACGCCGGTGTCTGTTGACCAGTCAGTAGAAAAGAAGGGATGAGATCATCCAGTGCGTCCTCAGTAAGCAGCTCCTGGTCACGTTCATTACCTGACCATACCCGAGAGGTCTTCTCAACACTATCACCCCGGAGCACTTCAAGAGTAAACTTCACATCCCGACCACATACAGGCAAAGTAATGGCATTACCGCGAGCCATTACTCCTACGCGCGCAATTAACGAATCCACCATCGGGGCAGCTGGTGTCGATAACGAAGTATCTTCAACCGGTTGAGTATTGAGCGTATGTTTTGGAATAACAGGCGCACGCTTCATTATCTAATCTCCCAGCGTGGTTTAATCAGACGATCGAAAATTTCATTGCAGACAGGTTCCCAAATAGAAAGAGCATTTCTCCAGGCACCAGTTGAAGAGCGTTGATCAATGGCCTGTTCAAAAACAGTTCTCATCCGGATCTGACCTTTACCAACTTCATCCGTTTCACGTACAACATTTTTTAGAACCATGCTTCCCCAGGCATCCCGAATTTGCTCCTCCATCCACGGGGACTGAGAGCCATTACTATTGCTGTATTTGGTAAGCAAAATACGTACATCAGGCTCGAACCCTTTAAGATCAACGTTCTTGAGCAGATCACGAAGCATATCGAAAAACTGCAGTGCGGAGGTGTAGTCAAACAACTCAGCAGGCGTGGGAACAATCAGCACATCAGCAGCACATACGACATTAATCGTGCCGATACCCAGGTTAGGCGCGCTGTCAATAACTATGACATCATAGTCATGAGCAACAGTTTCAATGGCCAGTCGGAGCATCAGGTGTGGATCGGTGGGCAGTTTACCTTCATCAAATTTGCCCATTAACTCAGTTTCAATACGGTGCAGAGCCAGACAGGAAGGAATAATGTCAAGCCCCGGCCAGCAAGTGGGCTTTATTGCATAAGTGACATCGTCCTTTTCCCCAAGATAGAAAGGCAGGAGAGTGTCTTCTGCATGAATATGAAGATCTGGTACCCATCCGTGATACATTGAGGCTGTTCCCTGGGGGTCGTTACCTTCCACGAGCAAAACACGTAGCCCCTTCAGAGCCAGATCCTGAGCAAGATGAACAGAAACTGAGGTTTTGTAAACGCCTCCTTTATGGGCAGCAACCCCGATCACCGGTGGAAATACGTCTTCAGCACGTCGCAATCGCGTACCAAACACATCACGCATATGATTAATTTGTTCAATTGTATAACCAACACGTTGCTCAACCCGTCCTCGAATTTCCATATCCGGGTGCGGTAGTCGCCCTGCTTTCTCGGCATCTCTGATAGCCTGAGAAGAAACCCCAACTAAATCCGCTGCTTCACCTATTCTCCAGCGCCGGGTTATTTTCCTCGCTTCCGGGCTGTCATCATTAAACTGTGCAATGGCGATAGCCTTCGTCATTTCATGACCAGCGTTTATGCACTGGTTAAGTGTTTCCATGAGTTTCATTCTGAACATCCTTTAATCATTGCTTTGCGTTTTTTTATTAAATCTTGCAATTTACTGCAAAGCAACAACAAAATCGCAAAGTCATCAAAAAACCGCAAAGTTGTTTAAAATAAGAGCAACACTACAAAAGGAGATAAGAAGAGCACATACCTCAGTCACTTATTATCACTAGCGCTCGCCGCAGCCGTGTAACCGAGCATAGCGAGCGAACTGGCGAGGAAGCAAAGAAGAACTGTTCTGTCAGATAGCTCTTACGCTCAGCGCAAGAAGAAATATCCACCGTGGGAAAAACTCCAGGTAGAGGTACACACGCGGATAGCCAATTCAGAGTAATAAACTGTGATAATCAACCCTCATCAATGATGACGAACTAACCCCCGATATCAAGTCACATGACGAAGGGAAAGAGAAGGAAATCAACTGTGACAAACTGCCCTCAAATTTGGCTTCCTTAAAAATTACAGTTCAAAAAGTATGAGAAAATCCATGCAGGCTGAAGGAAACAGCAAAACTGTGACAAATTACCCTCAGTAGGTCAGAACAAATGTGACGAACCACCCTCAAATCTGTGACAGATAACCCTCAGACTATCCTGTCGTCATGGAAGTGATATCGCGGAAGGAAAATACGATATGAGTCGTCTGGCGGCCTTTCTTTTTCTCAATGTATGAGAGGCGCATTGGAGTTCTGCTGTTGATCTCATTAACACAGACCTGCAGGAAGCGGCGGCGGAAGTCAGGCATACGCTGGTAACTTTGAGGCAGCTGGTAACGCTCTATGATCCAGTCGATTTTCAGAGAGACGATGCCTGAGCCATCCGGCTTACGATACTGACACAGGGATTCGTATAAACGCATGGCATACGGATTGGTGATTTCTTTTGTTTCACTAAGCCGAAACTGCGTAAACCGGTTCTGTAACCCGATAAAGAAGGGAATGAGATATGGGTTGATATGTACACTGTAAAGCCCTCTGGATGGACTGTGCGCACGTTTGATAAACCAAGGAAAAGATTCATAGCCTTTTTCATCGCCGGCATCCTCTTCAGGGCGATAAAAAACCACTTCCTTCCCCGCGAAACTCTTCAATGCCTGCCGTATATCCTTACTGGCTTCCGCAGAGGTCAATCCGAATATTTCAGCATATTTAGCAACATGGATCTCGCAGATACCGTCATGTTCCTGTAGGGTGCCATCAGATTTTCTGATCTGGTCAACGAACAGATACAGCATACGTTTTTGATCCCGGGAGAGACTATATGCCGCCTCAGTGAGGTCGTTTGACTGGACGATTCGCGGGCTATTTTTACGTTTCTTGTGATTGATAACCGCTGTTTCCGCCATGACAGATCCATGTGAAGTGTGACAAGTTTTTAGATTGTCACACTAAATAAAAAAGAGTCAATAAGCAGGGATAACTTTGTGAAAAAACAGCTTCTTCTGAGGGCAATTTGTCACAGGGTTAAGGGCAATTTGTCACAGACAGGACTGTCATTTGAGGGTGATTTGTCACACTGAAAGGGCAATTTGTCACAACACCTTCTCTAGAACCAGCATGGATAAAGGCCTACAAGGCGCTCTAAAAAAGAAGATCTAAAAACTATAAAAAAAATAATTATAAAAATATCCCCGTGGATAAGTGGATAACCCCAAGGGAAGTTTTTTCAGGCATCGTGTGTAAGCAGAATATATAAGTGCTGTTCCCTGGTGCTTCCTCGCTCACTCGACCGGGAGGGTTCGAGAAGGGGGGGCACCCCCCTTCGGCGTGCGCGGTCACGCGCACAGGGCGCAGCCCTGGTTAAAAACAAGGTTTATAAATATTGGTTTAAAAGCAGGTTAAAAGACAGGTTAGCGGTGGCCGAAAAACGGGCGGAAACCCTTGCAAATGCTGGATTTTCTGCCTGTGGACAGCCCCTCAAATGTCAATAGGTGCGCCCCTCATCTGTCAGCACTCTGCCCCTCAAGTGTCAAGGATCGCGCCCCTCATCTGTCAGTAGTCGCGCCCCTCAAGTGTCAATACCGCAGGGCACTTATCCCCAGGCTTGTCCACATCATCTGTGGGAAACTCGCGTAAAATCAGGCGTTTTCGCCGATTTGCGAGGCTGGCCAGCTCCACGTCGCCGGCCGAAATCGAGCCTGCCCCTCATCTGTCAACGCCGCGCCGGGTGAGTCGGCCCCTCAAGTGTCAACGTCCGCCCCTCATCTGTCAGTGAGGGCCAAGTTTTCCGCGAGGTATCCACAACGCCGGCGGCCGGCCGCGGTGTCTCGCACACGGCTTCGACGGCGTTTCTGGCGCGTTTGCAGGGCCATAGACGGCCGCCAGCCCAGCGGCGAGGGCAACCAGCCGAGGGCTTCGCCCTGTCGCTCGACTGCGGCGAGCACTACTGGCTGTAAAAGGACAGACCACATCATGGTTCTGTGTTCATTAGGTTGTTCTGTCCATTGCTGACATAATCCGCTCCACTTCAACGTAACACCGCACGAAGATTTCTATTGTTCCTGAAGGCATATTCAAATCGTTTTCGTTACCGCTTGCAGGCATCATGACAGAACACTACTTCCTATAAACGCTACACAGGCTCCTGAGATTAATAATGCGGATCTCTACGATAATGGGAGATTTTCCCGACTGTTTCGTTCGCTTCTCAGTGGATAACAGCCAGCTTCTCTGTTTAACAGACAAAAACAGCATATCCACTCAGTTCCACATTTCCATATAAAGGCCAAGGCATTTATTCTCAGGATAATTGTTTCAGCATCGCAACCGCATCAGACTCCGGCATCGCAAACTGCACCCGGTGCCGGGCAGCCACATCCAGCGCAAAAACCTTCGTGTAGACTTCCGTTGAACTGATGGACTTATGTCCCATCAGGCTTTGCAGAACTTTCAGCGGTATACCGGCATACAGCATGTGCATCGCATAGGAATGGCGGAACGTATGTGGTGTGACCGGAACAGAGAACGTCACACCGTCAGCAGCAGCGGCGGCAACCGCCTCCCCAATCCAGGTCCTGACCGTTCTGTCCGTCACTTCCCAGATCCGCGCTTTCTCTGTCCTTCCTGTGCGACGGTTACGCCGCTCCATGAGCTTATCGGGTCCACTCGCGAACGCAGAAAGGCCCACCCGAAGGTGAGCCAGTGTGATTACATTTGCGGCCTAACTGTGGCCAGTCCAGTTACGCTGGAGTCACTAGTATTTAGGTGACACTATAGAAGCGGCCGCGACAACTTGTCCACGTGGAATTCTAAGCTTAGGATCCCAATGAGGTCAGGGACGGTTGAGAAAGCCCGATTGGTGGCTTTGGGGATAAAGTTACATGGGCCAGGTGATTGGACCACTATTCCTGACAGAACTTGCCGCCGCTAAGCTACCGCTCGACTGTTGTAGATGAATACCTCGATTCCAACAGGTAAAAACGAACTCAGCTCCCTGGCGGCAAACAGAGGTACGCGAATGCAGCCATGACTCGCTGGCTGAGTAGGAATCGAAAAGCTGCCGTGAATCGCGATGCCGTTAAAGATGTAATTGGGATAGTACATCAGCCCGAGAGAGCTGAGGCGCCAGCCCTTGATTTTTCGCTGCACTTTGAAAGTACCGGTGGGTGTGCGGGCTCGATGAATCTGGCCGTGGTCCATGTAAAGCTCTCCGTTACCGGTGGAGACAGGCAGTATTCGCGTAACCTCGCCGGTTTCGTCGATAAGAAAGAGTACCTGCCGGGCCAGATCTATTTCCACGTGCGCGTAACCTGCGTGTCGTGGCTGTGGTCGCGTCGCAGTGCGCAAAGCATCCAACTCGTCCCGGGTGAGTTTCCCGGTGCGTGCACGTCTCTCAACCTTTTGAAACGCTATCAGAGCGTGGCGCGAATCAGAATCAAACTTGCCGTCAACTGGTCCGGCCCAGTAACCTAAATTCCAGAGTCGCTGCTCGGCCTCAACTTTCTCTTCCCTACTCAGATCTTCGGCACGTGTTGCAGGTTTGCGCGCTTGTGCGAAGTTATTGAATCCCCCCATAAAGATCAGAACCGAAAGAATAAGACCAACTTGGATCTTGTTACTCAGCACGGGTAAATGGCCTCCTGCAATGAAACCATTTGCAATGGATATGCCTGCTATTTCACGCCGGCAAATCAACAATAAAAGTGTTTACGGCGATATTCAGCGTGGTTTCACTCAATCACTGCGGAGGTTTTCGCAGCAACAGACGAGGTCGAACACAATTCATTTGGCATTGCAGAAATTTCTTATGAATCTGGTCGGAACATTTGTTGCGAAGTGGAATGCACGAGGTGGGAATTTTTATGTTCATTCACGAAATGTCGAGAGCTGAATGTAACGAAGCGCTGGCGCGAGCAAAGTACGGCCGGCTGGCTTGCGCGCATAATAATCAACCCTATGTGTTGCCGCTCAACTTTACGTTTGACGGCAATGTCTATCTTTACTGTTTTACTACCCTCGGGCAAAAAGTAGAGTGGATGCGTTCAAATCCATCGGTCTGCTTCGAAGTTGATGAAGTCAAAAATCACAGCCACTGGTCCAGCGTTATTGTATTCGGCAGCTACCAGGAACTTCCCGACAAGCCCGAGTTCGAAATCGCGCGTAGCCACTTACAAAAGCACCTCCAAAAGCGAGTGATGTGGTGGGAGCCCGCGTACATTTCACAGGAACACAGAGACAACCCTCATTCTCTGACACCTATTTTCTTTCGCATAAAAATCGATAGCGTGACGGGCCATCGCGCCAATTCTGACGAGAGCGAAACCGCGGCGCCAACCCCGGCGCCGCCGCACACGCGACCCGAGACTCATCGTGATAATGAGTGGAAGCGGATCCTGAAAGCAGCACTCCTCTACTTTCTTATTGTCTTTGGCGTTGGTTTCCTGCTTGGTCCAATTCGCATCCTGCTCGTAGTACCGCGTTTCGGCGAGCGAATAGCGGAGCTGTTGGAAACACCGTTGATGCTGCTCGTCATCGTCCTTGCCGCGAACTGGATCGTTCGCAGGTTTCAACTCCCGACCACGTTGATTTACCGGCTCGGACCAGGTGTGATCGCATTCACTCTCGGCCTTATCTTTGAATTCGGTCTTGTTTTAACGCTCAGAGGTCTCACGTTGAGGGAATATTTTGAGTCTCGCGATCCCCTTGCTGCAACTGTTTATTACTTGATGCTGGTGTTATTTGCTGTAATGCCTCTGCTAGCCAGAAACCCTTTATAACTTCCTCGACAGTCTTGATCCCTTGTTCTATGGCGCGATTCTAATCCGGCCGCCATTGCTGGTCTTGAAATGTGCTCGAACGATTACCGTGTAGACGCTAGCGGGCATACCATCCGGCAACCTTATGACCAGTTGCGCGAAGTCGACACTGGGTACAGGACGCACATCTTCCGCAGGTACCTCGAAGAGCTGATTGTTAACACTACTCAACATCACCGTAACAGCAGACGGTAACTCACCCGGATTCAGTTGCAACCCCCTGACGAAAAACATCACTCGGGTATTCCGATCGGGACCAGCCGGGAACCATTCCGGAATACCTGCAACGAGAAACGGATCCCTGACCATAAGAAAAGCATCGAGGGCTGCTGCTTGATTAATGGTTGGACCAGCTTCCTCGAGGAGCAACTGCAGCACGTCATCATCGACGATTGTGCCCTGAGCTTGATTAGCATCAAGTGTAGCGTTGAGAGGATTCGAAAGATTGACGAGGAAGTTTTCGTTCGCTTCAGCACTCGCATCGCCGCAAACTTTTACGGGGACGGTAACCGAGGTGGCGCCGGGCTGAAATGAGATCTTACCTGAGGTGGTTACATAGTCTGTGCCCTGGTTACTGCACGAGGCGCTGCCTGTGGCAATAAGGTCCGACGTAGCATAGTCAACACTCACCGATCGTCCAGCCGCGGCTGAAAGTCTGAACGTAAACAACACGTCCGTGGTACTCCCTGAATTGCCTTCGACGACAGAAGCATTGTTCTGCAAGATGACGGGAACTGTAGTATGGTCCTGGATAGTTACAACGAGCGTGTTGGGCGTTCCCAGCGCCTCCAAACTGAGCGGGTTACTCAATGTGACTGTGAATGTCTCGTCCGGTTCGGTGACTGCATCATCGGTAATTGGAATCTGAAAGCTCTTGCTCGTTTCACCACCGCTAAAAGTCAGTGTGCCGGATGCAGCCGTGTAATCCTGTCCGGCCCTCGCCGTCCCATCGACTGTGGCGTAGTCGATAGTTAGATTTCCTGAGCTACCGCCCTGGCGCAGAACCGTGACAGTTACGAGACCAACGTCTTCGATGACCCGAATTGAACCAACACTAAACTCCACGTTCCCTGCTACGCCAGTACTATCACCTGCTGAAAACTCCGATGTGTTCCCATCGGGATCGGTAGCGGTCGCAGTAACAACTCGGCCTGCCCCTAAGGCGATCGGGAAAGTTACATTGATAGTCGCGTCGCCTTTACCGTCGGTGGTTACCGGCGTTGTGCCAAGTAACAGCGCGCCCTCGCCGTATCCTGATGCGTCCAAAGCCGCGTTGGAAAAGAACTCGATCTGAAAGATTGTGTTTGGGGTGGAGTTCAGACTGCCGTGAATCGTAGTGCTGTTGCCGACCGACAACACTGACGTGATTACGGGGAAGTTCTGTAAATTATTTTCACCCATATCTGCGTCGCCGGGATCGTTCGGAGTAACGCCATTGAACCCTAGATCTATTCCAAGTTTACCGTTTGAGAAGATGGAGTTGCCGCGGATCGAGTTGCGCGTACCTCCAAACGTCGCGACACCTGAAGCACCATTGAAGGCGATCTTGTTCGCAGTGATTGTATTGTTGGAACTACCTGCTTGAAGACTAATTCCTTCCTCATCGTTTGGCAGTGGCGCGGTACCTTGTGCATTCAATCCAATGATGTTGCCCTGGATGACGTTATCGTTTCCCTGCCTGGAAAAGAAACGAGGTAGCCCGAGCAATATACCAACAGAATTTCCGGAAATGACGTTTTGCACTATTGAGTTGTGATCGCTCAAAACAATAATGCCCAGCTCCCGCCCGACTGCTCGAGTGCCGGTTACGTCCGTTCCGATCAAGTTTCCTTGAATAGACGTGCTCGAAGCACTAACCGTGATCGCAATATTGTTTCCGGAGATCAGATTGCCCGTGCCTGGGGAGGCGCCTCCGATCAAATTATTCGGACCCTCTGTTTCGACTCCGCTCGAGCCGTTACCGATCGCTGTTGTGCCCGCTGCATTAGTGCCGATGAAGTTTCCTTGAACAAGATTATTGTTACCAACGAGTTCTACACCATCAGATAAATTCCCGGAAATAACGTTGCGATTTGCCGCAAGCGGCCCACCGATCAAATTATTCCTCGAGCTGGATACTTGTATGCCGATATTGTTAGGCTGCGCGACCGTTCCGGTTGCATCAACGCCAATGTAGTTTGCCTGGATCGTGGAACCGTCGTCCGAGCGCAGTACTATTCCGGCGGCCTGGAAATGACAAATTGCCAGGCCGCCTACATATGTATGCGCGACAGTGATCACCAGCCCACTGCCAACGCCCATGTTGGCGCCATCAAGTTCAATGAGCGGCGCGCCCACATAACCTGGCTGAGTGGAGCCGTCAATTACTACTGGATCCGTGATCTCGGGCAACGGCGTTAGCAAGTTAATGACCTTGATTCCCGAGCCGGGAATATTGAAGACGATCCTGTCTGGGCTGGGTGTAACGTTGGCGTTGGCAGCGGTGATTGCCTGGCGAAATGACCCGGGTCCATCATCGTTAGCATTCGTCACGACAAAAAGCTCGCCGTCGGTGGTGACATTTGCAGTTAGCGACGTACCCTCACTTAAGAGTGCGACCAGACCAAATACGAGGAGAAACATCGTGAACTTGATGCCGAAAGTTGTAATTCTCATTTCCGACTCCATTGCATGTGGTCAAGTAGGTTTGAAAGGCACCGATCACGTGTGCCGCGGTCGTAAGATGTTCCAGGCCAGATAAGCTCCTAAGAGCAAGGCACAAGCAAAACCAAAAGCAAATACGGCCCAACCCCAACGCTCCCAACCCGGAGGTCTGTAGACTGATACGAGTACTGCGAGGCCGTTGATGAAGGCAGCGGCAATCACACCGAGCACGATTCTATTCGCTGTTCGCTCAAGGCGATCGATAACCGGATCAAAGCCTTCCGGTCGCATGCCGATTTGCAGATTTCCATTTTCAGCTGCCGTCGCGATCCGGCGCAGATGTTGCGGCATCTCTACTGCGAACCTGGCCAACTCTAAACTCGAGCGCCCAAAGCCGCGGACCCATCGAAATGGAGAATACTGGCGGAGCACGAGATGCTCAGTGTAAGGCGTAAGCACTTTCGCCAGGTGAAAATCGGGATCCAGAGTGACTCCAAGTCCCTCAATCATGATCACTGTCTTGAGCAACAGGGCCAGGTTTGATGGCAGGTGCATGCGATGCCGGCGCATGATCGAATAGACGTCATTCAATAGAGCCGTGATCTTCAATTGGCCTAGCGGTACTCCCCAATAGGTCGACAACAACAGGTCAATGTCACGACGCACCGAGGCGCGATCAATTCGCTTGCGAGTGACGCCAAGATCGAGAAATACGTCAACCAGACCATCGGCATCCTGATGGTTGATGCCAATTAGTAATTCCGCGAGCAATTCCTGAGTCGGTTCGTCAATCACACCCACCATGCCGAAATCGATCAATCCGATCGTGCCATTAGGCTCAATGAAAAAATTCCCCGGATGTGGATCGGCATGAAAGAACCCGTCTTCGCAAACCATTTTGAGTACGACATTGGTGGCGTAATCAGCGAGCCAGCGGCGATCGGTACCCTGTTGGTCGAGCGCATTCAGATCGTTGATCTTGATGCCACGGATTCGCTCGAGTGTCAGCACGCGTGAGGTTGTTGCTTCCCAAAACACACGGGGCACATGAATGTGAGCATCAGCAGCAAAGTTCACGGCGAACCGCTCGGCATTGTGGACTTCTCGAATGTAATCGAGTTCACGGCGTAATGTTTGAGAGAATTCTTCAACCAATCCTGTCAGGTCGTACCGGTCTCCAAAACTCCAATGTTGGCTGGCAGTGGCAGCCAGTTCCTTGAGAATCTCGAGATCCTCATTCACCTGTTCGACGACTCCGGGCCGCCGAACTTTGACAACCACTTCGGTGCCGTCTCTAAGAGTGGCCGCATGCGCCTGGCCAATGGATGCCGCTGCAAGTGGGATAGGATCAAGATGCGTAAAGACATGTTCAATAGGTTGGCCCAACTCCGTTACCAAAGCTTCTTGAATCTCTTCGAAAGCAACGGGTCGGGCCGAGTCCTGTAGTCTTGTTAATTCGACGAGATACTCGGGAGGCAGTAGGTCTGCACGGGTGGAAAGAATCTGGCCCAGTTTTATGAAGGTGGTTCCCAGCTCTTCAAGAGCCAGCCGTAAATGTAATGGTCGTCCGTTTGCCGCGCCGGGCGAAGTCGCTCCGGCTGTTCGCTCGTTGTTTCTTAAGAATCCCCACCCGTGAGAGAGCAGGACGCCGGCTATTTGCCGCGACCGGTTCAGGTGAAAACTCTTGCGCCAGTTAATGAGATTCATGATCGCTCTTACCTGGCCGGGAGCCGATCTTGTAAATAAAAACGACTCGCCGGCCAGGAGTAAGGAGCGCGCCTACGCGGCGGCTTTGACCGATTTCTCTTCTGTTGGTTCTTTGATTTCAACTTTGCGAGCTGGCGTTGCGACTTGCGGCGCCGGGATTGCTATCTCGAGCACGCCGTTAACAAATGTCGCGGCCGCATTCTCGGTCTTGGCGCCTTCCGGAAGAGGAATCTGACGATAAAAGCTTCCGTAACTTCGCTCGCTGCGATAAAAGCCTTCCCGCTTCTCCTCTTTCTCTTCCTTGCGCTCGCCTGAGAGCGTCAGAAAGTCATCGGTGACTTCAACCTTCACATCGTCCTTGGTAAGACCAGGAAGATCGGCGCGCACTGTGAATTGTCCGTTGTTCTGGAACACCTCGATCTGCGGCATCCATTCGCCTGTGTCGAGTTCCATGCGGAACGGCGCAAAGTCGGTCCTGAAGAAATTTGGGAAACCAAAGCCCCCAAAGTCTTCAAACAACCGTTCCATGTCTTTTGTAAAGCGGCGCATCATCTGAAACGGATTTGCCGTCTCTGGAGTCTTCAGCGCCACCTCCATCTTTCCTTTTGTCTTCTCGTCTTTCATTGTCTTTTCCTTTCACACTTGAGTGCGGATTAATCTAGAAATGCGCTACGCCGGCAGTCGAAATTGCTGCCGCCGGTACGGGATGCTGACAGATCGCCTGATAAGTCTTAACTACATCGCCGTAGTCGATCGAACCTCGTGCTGCTGCATCCGGCGCTTTGGCGTGCAGCACTATATCGTTCATCGATAGGATGCCCTCCAACTCGCCTTCCGGATTGATAACCGGCAGCCTTCTAATCTGGTGTTGCTGCATTACCTGCAATGCCTGATCGATGTTGTCGTCCGGCTTGATGCCATAAACCTGGCCCGTCATCACTTCCTCAACGGAAATGGTTGACGGATTTATGTCTCTCATTGCGGACCCCATGCAGATGTCCCGATCAGTGATCAGACCGACAACCTTCCGACCGTCTTTAATGACTGGTAGCACTCCGCAATCGTTTTCCCACATCAACCTGGCTGCATCAGCCAAGCTCTCAGTAAGCCAAATAGCCCTCGCATCGGGCGTCATTACATCTTTTACTTTCATCGATGAGTCTCCTTCTTTGCGAGTGCCTGCCGCCTTCGCAAACAACTTACGGCTGAGCAATGAACATGCCGTTCAATCATTCGAAGAATTTCACCGGGAAGTAATCACCTCCCGAAAGTTCATGCGCAAAGTTCCACAAACACTGCGTGGAAACTCGCGGGACGGCGTGCGTGTTTCTTACCAATGCGCTGTTTGTCATCGCGATCTCTCAGGCACGGACCTTGCCCGTTCAGAAATCGACAGGAGCTCCAGGACCATCATGAGATCAACCGGACAACTTATCTACACCATGAACTTTGCGGAGATCGGCCTGAAAGACATCGGCCGCGTCGGCGGGAAGAATGCATCGCTTGGTGAACTCTTCAACTCATTAAAACCGATGGGCGTTGGCGTGCTCGATGGCTTTGCCACTACAGCGGATGCTTACCGATCTTTATTAGCCGAAGGCCAACTCGAATACGAGCTTCGTTCGCTGGTATCTGATTTCGATCACGAAGACATCGAGGAATTGAGAAGACGTGGACACGCAGCTCGCATCGCTATTCTCGATATGCCATTGCCGAAGGAATTACGTGACGCAGTTATCACTGCGTACGAGAAACTCTGTGAGCGCCTCGGGTATGAACCGGAACTCGCGGTACGATCATCTGCAACCGCTGAAGATCTGCCGGAAGCTTCATTTGCCGGCGCAGCCGAAACCTTTCTTAACGTTCGCGGACGGGAAACGCTGCTGCGCGCCGTGCATCAATGTTTTGCTTCGCTATTCACGGATCGCGCCATCAGTTACCGGGCGCGACTCGGCTACGACCAGTTGCAGGTTGCCATTTCTGTTGGCGTGCAACCGATGGTGCGATCCGATAAGGGCAGCTCAGGCGTGATCTTCACACTCGACACTGAGTCCGGTTTTCGCGATGTGGTCTTGATTAGCAGCTCTTATGGCCTTGGTGAATACGTCGTGCAAGGCGTGGTGACGCCTGATGAATGGCTGGTCTTCAAACCTACTCTCAAGACCGGACATAGACCAATTGTCGGCAGAAGACTAGGCACGAAGGAAGTCCGACTCATCTATGGCGATGGCAACCGAACGACGCGCAGTGAAGCCACGCCTGACTCAGAACGCAAGCAGTACTCACTAACTGACGATGAGGTTCTCAAACTTGCGCGGTGGGCCTGTGTTATCGAAGACCATTACTCCACACACGCAGGACATCCTCAGCCAATGGACATCGAGTGGGCCAAAGACGGAATAACCGGCGAACTCTTCATCGTCCAGGCCAGGCCGGAGACCGTGCATTCGTTGAAAGCAACACAGGCGTCTACTGAGATTTATCGACTTACAGGTGAGCACGGCTCTTCACTGGTAACGGGCCAGGCAGTCGGTGAAAAGATCGGAGCCGGCCGTGTGCGCATTGTGCGTGAACCGGCTGATCTGCAAGCCGTAAAAGATGGCGAGGTTTTGGTTGCAAGACTTACCGACCCGGACTGGGAACCCGTGATGCGACGTGTCGCCGCAATCGTTACTGATCAGGGCGGACGCACGGCGCACGCAGCGATCATCTCGCGCGAGTTTGGTCTTCCCTGCATCGTGGGCAGTGGGAATGCCACTGAGGTACTTCAAACAGGGGACGAGGTCACCATCTCATGTTCCGAAGGACCGGAAGGTCATGTTTATGCCGGCCGCGTGGCTTTCAAGATCGAAAAGATTGCGGCGGCTGAGGTTCCGCGCACACGGACGACAGTGATGCTCACCATCGGCGATCCGGCCTGCGCTTTTCAAACTTCCTTCATTCCGAACCACGGCGTCGGACTAGCGCGCACAGAGTTTATCGTGACGAATCACATCGGTATTCATCCGATGGCTCTGGCTCACTATCCCAAGGTTGGCGATGCAAGTGTGATTCAGGAGATAGCTTCGCGCATCGGCGACGAAGAACCACGGGAGTTTTTCATCCGGCGCTTCAGTGAAGGGGTGGCACGCATTGCAGCCGCTTTCTATCCAAAACCCGTCATCGTGCGCACCAGCGATTTCAAGACGAATGAATATGCACGTCTTCTCGGAGGCAAGGAGTTTGAGCCAGAAGAAGAAAACCCGATGCTCGGCTTTAGAGGCGCTTCTCGTTATTACGATCCGCGTTATGCCGGCGGCTTTGCGCTTGAGTGTGCGGCCTTGCTGCGCGCGCGCAAAGAGATGGGGTTAACCAATATCAAAATCATGATCCCGTTCGTGCGTACGGTCGAGGAAGCAAAACGCGTGATTGAGGTCATGGCCCAACATGGTTTGAAACAAACTGACGGACTAGAGATTTACGCGATGTGCGAGTTACCCGCCAATGTCGCGAGGGCTGAGGAGTTTTTGCGAGTCTTCGACGGCTATTCGATTGGTTCAAACGACCTAACGCAACTGGTGCTCGGGATCGATCGCGACTCAGGCACCGTTTCGCATCTATTCGACGAAAATGATCGCGCTGTACTGCATTTGATCGCAGATGTAATCAATGAGGCGCGGCGAGCGCGGAAACCGATTGGTATCTGTGGCCAGGCGCCGTCAGACTTTCCCGAATTTGCTCGCTGGCTGGTTCAACAGGGCATCACGTCGATCTCGCTCAATCCGGACGCCGCGATCAAAACTGCTCTCGTCATTGCTGACGAGGAAAGAAGACTAGCGAAACAAGCAGCAACGGCCGCCTGACAAACAACTCTCGCGTCCAGAGTGGAACTCCCGAAGACTGCCAACCACAAAGGCATAACGATGGGGCGACCCGCGAGAGTTGCGCTGAGACGCGCGTTGTATTCTGCGACGTCCGTCGCGCGGAGTTAATGATGAAAGCCTGGATCCTGAAAACTCCCGCCAGTGTTGATACCCGCCCGCTACGGTTGGGTGATGTGCCTTTGCCGAACATGCGCGCCGATGAAGTGCTCGTGCGTGTGTCAGCCTGTGGTATCTGTCGCACAGATCTGCACGTTGTCGAGGGCGAGCTGCCGGTGCGGCTCTCGCCGGTGATTCCGGGTCACCAGATTGTCGGACGCGTGATTGCAGAGGGATCGCAGGTTGCCGGTTTTGGTCTTAACGATCGAGTCGGTATAGCGTGGCTTCATCGCACGTGTGGCAAATGCAGGTATTGTGTTGCCGGACGAGAAAACCTTTGTGAGCAAGTATTGTTAACCGGCTGGGGTGTAAATGGCGGATACGCGGAATACGCGGTTGCGCCCGCGTCTTTCACATACCGGATACCTAATAATTTCGAAGACATCCAAGCGGCTCCACTGCTTTGCGCCGGCATAATCGGCTATCGCTGTCTGCGCCTAACGGGACTAAACAGAAGCGACTGGCGCGGAGCACGGCTGGGCATCTACGGCTTCGGCGCGGCCGGCCACATCTGTATTCAGCTCGCGCGCGCGCGCGGCGCGGAAGTTTACGTGTGCACGCGCGATCGGGAGCGTCATCAGGCGCTGGGCCACGAGCTGGGTGCAAATTGGGTTGGTGATGCGGCTGAAGAGCCACCAGTCAAGCTCGATACGGCCATCATCTTCGCACCTGCAGGCGAGCTCGTGCCGGTGGCGCTGAAGGCACTTGCAAAAGGTGGCACGCTTGTTCTCGGCGGCATTCACATGACTCCGATTCCTTCATTTGATTACTCGTTGATCTACGGCGAGCGAACCATTAGAAGTGTCGCCAATAACACACGAGTAGACGGTCAGGAGTTCCTGCTTGAAGCAGCGCGCATTCCCGTGCGTACACACGTGCAAACGTTCCCCTTCGATCAGGTTAACGAGGCATTGATTGCCTTGAAGCATGACGCGATTCGCGGTGCGGGCGTGCTCGTAGGGAGATGATCAAGGTTAGGCTCAGTCATGCATGCTGCGACAATTCCCGTTAAATCCGCCGTCGCTTTACCAGCAACGCCGTCCGCTTCGGAGCAGACACATTGGCACGCGCTCGAAGCGCGCGATGTCTCGCTCGCACTCAAGGTCGATCCAAAAGCCGGGCTCACGCCGGCAGAAGTAAACGACCGACAACTGCGCTACGGTCCGAACGCGCTTCAGCAGATTCAATCTCGGCCTGCCTGGCGTGTACTCGCGGATCAGTTTGCAAGCATCGTGATTGCCCTGCTCGCAATCGCGGCTGTTATCTCGTTGGCGACGGGGGACAATGCAGAAGCAATCGCGATTCTAATTGTTCTCATGCTCAACGCAGCCGTCGGCTTTGCGACTGAGTGGCAGGCAGGCCGCGCGCTCGATGCGCTGCGGCGCCAGTCGCGGACGCTCACGCGCGTGAGGCGCGACGGCTTCGAGATAACGCTGGACGCCGAGGAGCTTGTGCCCGGCGACATCGTGATTCTGAACGCTGGAGATCGGGTTCCCGCTGAGGCGCGAATACTTGAAGCTATACGTCTCGAAGCAGAGGAATCGGCACTGACAGGGGAAAGCACGACTGTCGAGAAAAGCGTTCGTGCGGTTTCAGTTGAGACGTCCCTCGCGGAACGGCGGTCCATGCTTTATCTCGGGACTGCTGTAGCTGCCGGTCGAGGCGAGGCGGTCATTGTGAGCACGGGCACAGCCACTGAGCTCGGCAAGATTGGCCGGCTGGTCGCAATTTCGACCAGGGAGCGCTCTCCGCTTGAAATACAGCTTGGTCAATTAGGGCGACGCCTTGTCTATCTGGTTCTGGCAATCGCAGCAATTGTGATGGTGACCGGATGGCTCCGCCGGGACGGGCTCTGGTTGATGGTCGAAGTCGCTATCAGCCTCGCCGTCGCAGCGGTCCCGGAAGGACTGCCTGCCGTAACCACATTGATTCTCGCACTCGGCGTGCTGCGTATGGCCCAACAGCGCGCCATCATACGCCGTCTTCCGGCTGTTGAAACGTTGGGAAGCACCACTGTCATCTGTGCTGACAAGACCGGAACACTCACTGAGAACCGGATGACGGTGCGCGAATACTATCTGTCGGATGGAAGGCGTATTGAGATCGGAAACTCTGAGAACCCACTCGAGAACGATCCGTTGTTAGAGCAGGCCGTACGAATCGGCGTGCTCTGCAATGAAGCATCATTCCGCGCTGAAGCAACCGGTGAAACGCGCACGATAGGCGATCCGACAGAAACAGCGTTGCTGATTGTTGCGGACACGCTGGTCCTCGACGTTTCCAACGAGCGCGCCATTCATCCAAAGATCGCAGAGCAACCATTCCATGCGTCGACCAAGCGAATGACCACTTTGCATCGCAAGATGGACGGTCAGCGCTTTGCCGCTCTGAAAGGCGCGCCCGCTGTTGTGCTGGATGCTTGCACAAATTATCGCGACGCTGCTGGAAGAACGATTCCTCTTGACGAAGATGCTTTCTCGAGATTCATCGCTGCGAATGAGCAGATGGCGAACCGCGCCTTGCGAGTGCTGGCGCTCGCAGTTAAGCATTTCGAAACCGACCCCTCCGCAGAAGCGCTGGAAAGTGGATACACCTTCGTTGGACTGGTAGGGATGATTGATCCTCCACGTCCCGGTGTCGCCGCTGCCATTCAGCACGCGAAGACTGCAGGCATCCGCACCGTGATGCTCACTGGCGACCAGTTAAATACAGGCATCGCAATCGCACGAGAACTCGGGCTGGGCCAGGAAGAACCTACAGCTCTTCACGCGCGCGACCTCATAGACGCCGAACCCGCCCGGCTTGCCGATCTCGCACGCAACACCGACGTCTTTGCTCGTGTCTCTCCGGAAGAGAAATTGCGGATCGTGGAAGCATTACAACAGGCAGGCGAAGTCGTCGCAGTCACCGGCGACGGCGTTAACGATGCGCCGGCATTAAAACGTGCGAACATCGGCATTGCGATGGGTCAACGCGGAACTGAAGTCGCCAAAGAGGCAGCCGACGTTGTCCTGGCCGACGACAACTTTGAAACGATCCTGAGAGCGGTCGAAGGTGGCCGCACGATCTATTCAAACATCACGAAGTTTGTACACATGATGTTTTCCCACAATCTCGGCGAGGTGCTGGTGATCTTCACTGCCATAGCCGTGGGCTGGCCGTTGCCACTGTTGCCGCTTCAAATTCTGTGGATGAATCTGGTAACGGACGTGTTTCCTGCGCTCGCACTGGCGGTAGAGCCCGCGTCGAAGGACATCATGAGCCAACCGCCACGCAGCTCGCGCACGACTCTTCTGTCAAAGCCGTTCCTTATTTTGATTTCGTGGCAGGCTGTGATGCTGGCGCTGATCGTGCTGGGTGCTTACATTTGGGCGCTGGCAGCTTATGGGCCAGGCTCACATTCGCGTACGATTACACTCTTCGCGCTGGTATCCGTCCAACTCGGCCACACGTTTAACTGCCGGTCTCGCACACGGTCAGCATTCGATGGAATCTTCAGGAACCCTTTCCTCTGGATCGCGGTAGTCATCGTCGTGGCGTTACAGCTCGTGGCCATTTACTTACCTCCGCTTGCAGCAGTGCTGGGGACGGTTCAACCATATGCAACTGACTGGATGGTGATCGGCAGTTGCGCCCTGTTACCGATTGCCATCGTAGAACTAACAAAATTTGCATTTCGCGCGCGGCGCCTGTGAGGAAAACTTCGCACTCACCAGAGCCGTTTTCCGCACTCTGCCACAAACGAGCCTGGAACCTCACCGATTTTGCAGGGCACAGGCTTTGCCATTCAGACAAACCGGGGTGACGAAATGATCAACGTCGAACGCATTCTTTGTCCTACAGACTTTTCAACCGAATCAGACGAAGCTTTGCGCTACGCTATCGCGTTGGCTCGCGTCTACGAAGCAAAGCTGTTCCTACTGCATTGCAGCGAACAGGATTCTTCGACTGAGGAAAATGACGAAGAGAAGGTGAAAACACAAATGAATCGCTTGTTCGTGGAATCGCTTGTGCCACACCTCGGCCTCGCCACCATGAATGAGCTCGATTGGCACGGGCTGCTCCGACCTAACACTCACAACGTTGGCGAAACGATCGTCCGAGAGGCTATGGTGCAGAAGATTGATCTGATCGTGATGCGGTCACGAAGAAGGCCACGCGCCGCAGTACTCCTCGGCTCGACCGCCGAAACAGTTTGTCGAAACGCGCCGTGTCCGGTGCTGGTGACGCATCCACTTGAACGCGAGTGGATAAGCCTGTCAACGGGTGAAATTGATCTTAATCGCGTTCTCGTTGCCAACGACTTCTCACGGGATTCAGAGACAGCCATGAATTTCGGACTCTCTCTAGCGCAGGAATATCAGGCTGAAGTGCATTTGATGCACGTGCTCGCCAGCGAGGGACACGAAGAACCTGAGCTTGCGTGGTCGTCGTCCAGTACTGGCAGTGCCTACACATTCACCGCCCGCAAGCTACAGGAAGCTTTGCCGAAGGAAGTTCATCTCTGGTGCAAATTTATTAACGTCGTGCGCTGCGGCAAAGCCTACGAAGAGATACTGGCGTATGCCAAAGAGCAAGACATTGATCTCATTTGCATGGGCGCCAGCGGCAGCGACTGGACCATTGGCAAACTGCTTGGCTCAAACGTCGATCGTGTGCTGCGCGAGGCGCCATGTCCGGTCCTAGTGACAGGCAACAGAAAACATCAAAACGTGAACGTACAAAATTAATGGAGGGGACCATGTCAACACTTCGATCTCATATCGATCAGAATCGACAGTTTTCTACAGGCGTCACACCATTTCCTACGGATACAAACCAGCATGAGGTTCGTTGCGGCATGTGTGCCAGGGAGCTTTTCGTGGATGACGAAGGCTATCGTCTTTACATGGAGGCAATAAATTCGGGTTTAGACAATCCATTTCGCTGTGAGGTCTGCAACGAGGAATACGACGATCTCGCGTATGAAGGATAAAACATAAACTTTGCTAAGCCCCTTTCTTCTGTTTCTTTAATAAAACAGCATAGAGTTTTTCTTCTTCTTCGAGGCTTCGGCGAGAACTATCGGATGTTTTTATCCCTCTGAAACTCCCGTCAGGCGCTCAATTTTGATGCGAAAGACGATCACTTCCGGGGCCGCACCATCGACGGCGATAGTTGATTCTACCGGGGTCAGCAGGGGAAATCTGCGAAGCAAGGTATTGAGAACATCGGCGCGCTCTTTCGGCTTGCTGATCTCTTCATACTTGCCGAAAGCAATTGCACTGCGCCAATGCAAGTCGCTCTCGATCTCGTCGACCTGAACACACGCACTGGGATTCTCACGCAGTCCGGCAATTTTCCGTCCCGCCAAAGAGTGGCTATACAAGTAATCGCCTTCTAAAACGCAGTTGAGCGGAACCACATACGGTTCACCATTAACAACGCAACCGAGTCGTGCAACGCGCGCCGTGTGTAAAAGCCGCCGTGCCTCTTCATTGTTCAGCGTTCTCATCATGATGATGTCCCTCCGAGATCACTACTAGTCTTCCTAACACTCTTGCGAACAACTTCAACCGAGCAGTGGGCACGTGCCGCAACTGCCGCAGAGATACTACCCAACACAAATCTTTCAAAGCGGTTGCTGAAACCGGCAGAACCAACAAAGATACAGTTCGCATTCCATTCTTCTGCTGCCTTGCAGAGTTCCTGCTTTGGATCACCTTCCCTGAGCACACACGAAACTTTGATTTCGGCCGCACGCAATATGTCGAGCGACTGTTTCGAGATCTTCTCAACCCAGGCCCGTTCCTCTTGTCGATCCTCTTCGAGCATCTTTCCGAGCGAAGGAACCACTTTTCCTAAAAATTCCGGTGCTAACGGATCGTCAACCATGACTACTCTGACTTCACTACGCGGCGGCCAGTTGCGCGCAGCGACGGCTTTCAAAGCTTCGTCACTTGCCGGTGAGCCGTCTGTGCCCACAATGACTCGCACTGGCGAACCTGGCTCTTCAACACGTCCACGTGCGATTCGGACCGAGCACAGAGCTTCAGTCAACACACGTTGAGAAACACTCCCCAACACGAACCGCCCGAGAGCGGTGCGCCCGTGCGAGCCTACTACAATCAAATCGGGTTTCCATTCGTCAGCTTTCGCAACCAGTTCCCAGGCTGGTGAACCACACGACGAACCAGCGGTAACCATCCAGTTTGGAAACCTGGCCTGCACCCGAGCGCGAGCACGCTCAGCGAGAGCCAACGCGTCTTTTGCCGCCGCACAGTGCTTGCCAAAATCTCGTTGTAATTCGGCAGGGGAGTTAGCATTCCTGGCTTCTTCGATCATCTCGTAAGCCGAAGGTGGTGGCGGCGGAAGCCACACTTCGGCGACTGACAAAATATGAGCTTCAACAGCCAGTGGTAACGCCGCCTGGGTAAGATCATCGAGGGCCGCATCGGCACACTCGGAACCGTCGTAGCCAATAAGTATTTTCATCGTCGTTCACCTCGCTCATACATAGCCCAAGCGGTGAACTGGCAAGCGTTATACCCCGGCTTTATTCGTTACGAGTTGAAGGAATTTGAATTGAGCTTGTGGACTTTTCCTCAGCCGATGCGAAAGCTTCCTCACACTCACGCTCCGGAAACTCACGGTATCTACGAATACCCGCTGATCCGCGCGGCATGTTCCTTGCGCAGCTCAGTACCGGAAGCGAGGTAATTACTATGGGATCCGATGATCGCGATATTCTCGAACTCTTAAGAGCTGAGTTGGACTTCATCGAAAAGGGTGGGTACGGACGTTCAGTTCGCACTCCGTGGCAAAGCAAGTCGATCTTTCAGGATTCACTGAGTTGTCCTAACTATGGCGATCCCGGTCGCGCTCATCCTTGCGACGAATGTCACCTGCTCGAATTTGTGAGTGCGGAGAACAAAAATCAAGAAGTACCCTGTCACTTCATTCCTTTGAATGGTGAAACCATCCAGGAATTGGAGCTCCACGACAATCAGACCAAGCTCGAGCGAGAAGTAAGCGCGTGGCTTCGTGCGAGGATTAAAGAGATCGAGGAGGAGCGAGCTGAACACGTGACCCTTTGTTCAAGTTAAACTTCTTTATGGCACACTAAATTGGTCACTTCAGACACAAGTCTAACGGGCCTTACACAGGTTGAGGCAAAAGAGCGGTTGACGCAATTTGGGCCCAACGAGCCCGCGCCAACGAAACGGACTGCGCCTCTCCTTCAACTGCTAACCCTCCTGGCAAATCCGCTCGCAATTATTTTGCTTGTGGCAAGTGTTATTTCCGCCGCGCTGGGCCAGGTGCTCAACGCCTCGATTATCATCACGATGGTGCTGTTGAGCGTGGCGCTGAATTTCATTCAAACGTATCGCTCACAGAAAGCGGTCGACAGCATTCGCAAAGAAGTCGCGCCCACTGCAAGTGTGCGGCGAGATAGCAACTGGATCGAGATTCCCCGGCGCGAGATTGTTCCCGGCGACGTAATAAAACTCGCCGCCGGCGACCTGGTCCCAGCCGATGCCGATCTACTGCAAACGCGCGATCTGCACGTCCAGCAAGCGGCGCTCACCGGCGAATCATTGCCAGTCGAAAAATCGGTAGCTTCTGATCACCGCTCCGAAAGCGATTCGCAGAAAATTTTTCTCGGCACGTCCGTCGTGACTGGGACTGCGACCGCCGTCGTAACCGAGACCGGCAAGAACACGGTCTTCGGAGACATTGCCACGCGTCTCGCGAGGCGAGCGCCGGAAACCGAATTTGAAAGAGGCACGCGACGGTTTGGCTTGTTAGTAATGAGGACCACAATCCTGCTTGTGCTGTTCGTGATCCTGATCAGTATTGTTTTTCAGCGGCCCTTTCTTGAATCACTGTTATTCGCTGTGGCCCTCGCTGTCGGCTTGACTCCTGAGTTTCTACCGATGATCACGACGGTCACACTCGGCCGCGGAGCCGTACACATGGCCCGCAAGAACGTGATCGTGAAGCATCTCGAAGCCATGCAGAACTTCGGTAGCATCGACGTTCTGTGCAGTGACAAGACCGGGACGTTAACAAGTGGAGAGATGTCGTTGGAGCAACATCTCGATCCTTTGGGCGCACCTTGCGAGCGCGTGTTTCTGCTCGCGTTCCTCAACAGCCTCCACGAAACCGGTATCACAAACCCGCTCGATGAAGCTATCAAGGAACGACATCGCAGCGATCCTCTCGACACTGCGGTCCTCAAGCATGATCATCCGGACATTCACGATTTTGTGAAAGTGGATGAGATACCGTTTGACTTTGAGCGACGCCGCGTCTCAATCGTCGTCAAGCATAACGATGAGAGATTACTGATCACGAAGGGCGCACCCGAAAGCGTGCTCTCCACTTGTACTTCTTATGAAGTGAACAATCAGCAACACCTATTGAATGACTCACAGGCCCGCATCGAAGATACTTACCGCGATCTCTGCGCCAAAGGGTATCGCTCACTGGCTGTCGCGTATGCGAAAGTTCCGGCGAAACACGTGTATACAGCCAACGATGAAACCGGACTGGTGCTCGCCGGATTCCTGACCTTTTCCGATCCGCCGCTATCCACAGCTAAATCAACTCTCGACGCGCTGCGCCGAGACGGCATTCAAGTAAAGATTCTGACCGGCGACAATGAATTGGTAACACAGCACATCTGCTCACAGGTGGAACTGGATTCTGGACGTATTGTACTCGGCACAGAGCTCGACAAGATTTCAGATCCCGCTCTGGCGCACATCGCCGAACAGACATCTGTGTTTGCCCGTGTCTCACCTGCGCAAAAGAACCGCATCATTCTCGCGCTGAAAAATCGCAGCCATGTTGTCGGCTATTTAGGTGACGGAATAAACGATGCACCTTCACTGCACGCGGCGGATGTCGGTATTTCAGTCTCAAGCGCAGTCGATGTCGCGAAAGACGCCGCCGATTTCATCTTGCTTGAACCGGGCCTGGACGTGCTGCACGCCGGCATCATTGAGGGGCGAAAATCGTTTGGAAATGTGATGAAGTATTTGTTGATGGGGACCAGCTCAAACTTTGGCAACATGTTCAGCATGGCTGCCGCGGTGCTGTTTCTACCATTCCTGCCAATGCTTCCGACACAAATCCTCTTGAACAATTTTCTTTACGACCTGGCCCAGGTGACCATTCCAACCGATGACGTTGACGAGACGTTTATTCGCAAGCCCCAGCGTTGGAATATCAAATTAATCCGCGACTTCATGATCTACATCGGCCCATTGAGCTCGATCTATGACTTTCTCACATTCTTCGTTTTGCTCAAGGTCTTTCTTGCTTCAGAGCAATTCTTTCATACTGGCTGGTTTGTCGAATCGCTGGCGACACAGACGTTAGTCATCTTTGTTATTCGTACCGCGCGCAATCCACTAAAGAGCAGACCGAGTCTCGCGTTAACAATCACCACGGTCGCTATCGTCATCTTTGGAATATTGCTTCCCTACACGCGTTTGGGTTCCCTAATCGGGTTTACTCCCCTCCCGCTCACCTTCTTACTATTCATTGCTCTTGCAACGGTTACCTACTTATTGTTGGTTGAGGTAGTGAAACGAAGATTGATGCGACGACTAGTCGTCTAACTTGCACTGTGTTACTCACGCGAACGAAAGTTGGGATTGCGACCGTCGCAGTCTGAGAGTACGGTTCCTCGTTCAGTCATTAGTAACCTCGAGCAAGAGGCAGAGCGACTCTGCCTCATCTTAAAGTACAGCAAAGGAAGTCATCCCTAGTTTCACGGCAGACCCAGGTATAGCTTATTTTGCCCTTTTCCGCTTTCACTCACCGTAGTTTGGAAATCGAAGGCAACTCAATTGGCAATGTCGTGCGCTCTTTCTGCTTCTCTATAAAGAGCGTCTAATTCAAGATCAGACGGTGATTCGGTCTGCGATCCGTGCCTCACGAAAATTTGATTCTCTGCTATGCGGCACTTGGCGCCTAAAGATTTATCACCCAAAGATTTCGCAACTTTGTACGGTAGCTTTTTCGGATCGCGAAGAACTTCAAATACTCCTACTTTACCGCTCTTGTAGGACATAACCTCATATCGAACATCTAAGTTGGGCTCTATATAGTCGGCCAAAATGTGCTCGATTCGATTTTGTGTCACGCTTGCGTCTGGATGTGAGTAGTATGCGCGTGCCTTGTCGTCAAAACCTATGATTAGCCAACGCTGTCCACTTGCTTGGGTGTTCGCGAGGCCTATTAGATCTTTGATGAATTCAGCTTTTTGGTCTGCTGTATCAAGATGAAGCTCGCGCTTGAACTCAACGCTCGTTGTTTCCCACTCGGCCACAAGGCGATCAATGAACCTGGCGCCAATGACCTGATCACGGCGAACCTCCCACACGAATCCCTGGTAAGTAGATGTGATGTCATCTGGACAATCTCCCCCGTCCCAGTATGCAAGATCGACAGCCTTTAGCTCGCGGAGCACTTCGTAGACATCTTCTTCGGTCAGGTTCTCGTCATCTAGTTCGCAATGGACAGTGTTCATCGAAACGGAACTAGCGCGTCCGAAATATTCATGTGGCTGATTGCTATGTCTGTTGATAATCCGGAGCGCGTTTTTCATCAACGAATCTACACTTATTCCACAGGCCTTCTCCCAAAGTAAAAACAGATTTCTCGCTGCTGTACGCCCTGCACGCGTTAGCTTTATAAATGGAACATTATGATCCTCGACCAAACGATTTCTAGAGAGATCAAAAATAACATCAAATAGAACATCATCGCGTTCTTGAAGATTGAGGTGTTCAACTACCTGGCTGTAATTTTGTCCCCAGACTCTGTTAGCCAAAGTGTCGTAGTCAATACCACCGTTTCTAATCTGCGCTGATTCATCGGCAGCATTTCCCATGGTTTGTAACACCAGCTCATACCACTCAACATAATCCATCTTGGGAATGACTCTCCTTTTCGATAGCTTCTTTGGAGATTGTACCTAACGATTCACAAAGCTAATGAAAGTACAGACTAAATACCCAATATTGGGCCGAAAAATGTGATTAAGGGAGTGTCGTGAGACCTCGTCTGAATTACAGTTTGAGGTGACAATCGACGGCAGCCAGGGACCGGTTTGTTATTCTTCCTTCCGTAAAGCTGATCGGCTTTAGGTAATGCGAGAAAGAGGCCAGAAGGAGAGGAACTAAAGCGATGCAAACAGCAGTAAATATCGCAATCCGAGGCGGTTTGCAAGAATTATTCAGGTTTGCGATTTACTCGTATCGCTCATGCCGACCGCGAGGCCATACAAAAGAGGTTTTGAGAGGATCTGCGCAAAGGCGCAAAGGTGGATTAATCCCGACCTTGAGCTCTTCACGCGTGCTGGACGCGGCCGGCGGTTTTGTTCAGGTGGATGATCAATTCCTGCGCGATAATGCGCGTGAGAAGGGACTGTGAGGTGTTGAGGAAGAAGTGATCGCCCGGCAGCATCTGCGCGCGAAAGGAGCCGCGCGTGTGCTCGGACCACGCTTCCACTTTTTCCCGCGGCACCATCTCATCTTTCAGACCGCCAAAGGCACGAATCGAACATTCGAGGGGTGGACCAGGATCATACTTGTAAGTCTGCGAAGCCTTGAAGTCAGCACGGATTATCGGCATCATGAGCTGCATCAGCTCCGCATTGTCGAGGACCTCTCCCGGCGTCCCTTGTAGACGTCGCAACTCGGCGATGAATTCCGGTTCCGGCAAATCGTAGGTAGGCTCCTTAAACAATTTCACGTGAGGAGCACTGCAGCCGGAGACGAATAGTTGAAACGGTCCCGGCTGTTCTTCTCGCTGCAGTCGCCGCGCGAACTCAAAGCTCACGAGCGCGCCCATGCTGTGACCAAAGAATGCGAAAGGCTTCTTCAGCAACGGTTGCAGATCGTCGTAGATCGCGTTCATAACGTCCACCACATCTTCACCCAAAGGCTCGGCGAGACGACTTCCTCTTCCCGGATATTGAATCGCACACATCTCGATATCGGAGGGAAGGTATTGGGGCCAGTTACGAAAGACCGCCGCTGTTCCGCCCGCATAAGGAAAACAGAACAGACGCATGCGCGACTGAGGATTCGGCTTCGGATAAATCACACATGATTTGACAGCAGTTGCTGTGCCCATCAGTTGTTGCCTGCAGCGGCCGCTTCCATCTTCTTTCTCAAGCTGAGTGGGCGCATGTCGGTCCAGACTTCCTTGATGTATTCAAGGCATTCAGCCTTCAGACCTGACTTGCCAGCGTCGGTCCATCCGAGCGGGTTCTCACGATCGGCGGGCCAGATTGAGTACTGTTCTTCGTGATTCATCACGACCTTGTATATGGTGGTATCTTCCGCATCGTCTCTCATTTTTCATCCTCCGTAAATAGATTACTAAGTGCTTACCCCTGTTAGGAAGTGATTCAACTCTTTGTGAACGATCCGAAAACATTCACATGACTGTTCCTCAAGTCGCACGCGATCAAGAATCATGATCTTGCCGCGACTATAACGAATCAAGCCTTGTCTTTGCAGCGCGCCCGCGGCCATTGTGACCCCAGTGCGCGGCACGCCCAACGCATGCGAAATGATCTCCTGAGTGAGATACAAATTCTCCGTGTTCAAACGATCCTGGGCCATCAACAACCAACGGCCCAGCGCTTTCTCAACCGTGTGAAAACGATGGCACAACGCTGACTGCGAGATCTCCGCAATCAATACATTGAGATACCTCAGTATCAGTTCGTGGAGCGCTTCCCCCTTATCGAACTCACGCTGCAGGTCTTCTGCTCTGATCCGGAAGGCTTCGGTTTCAGTTTGAACAGTTACTTCATAAGGGATCATCCTGTTCTTCAAAATCACCGGCAGACCGACGATGCCCTCGTTACCAACCATCGCGACCTCAACTGTTGAACCCGTTGCTGTCGTGGACAACAGAGACATCAAGCCACTTATGGGAAAGTACACATACCGGATCTGATCACCGGTTAAGTAAACCACTTCATCTCGTTCCATGCGAACGGTGGTGAGATGTGGAAGTAACCGGACCAACTGTGCCGATGGCAGAGCTGCGAGAATTTTATTTCCGATTTCGAACTGCTGTGAAACACCAAGCATCGCTCACCTCTTATTAATCCGCACTTTGGCGAGTTTATTTACTGGGCGCTTACTGCGACGTCGGGAAGTAGTTGAGTAGGGAGGCGGGGAGTATCGTACTTTTAGATCGGCATGTCAACACATTCGTGACGTTCCGGCGGGCCTTATTTTGAAAGTTGTCCCGGGCCTACTTCGCTCGTTTCTGTAACGCGATCCCATTCCTCGTACAGATTACGAAGTAAATTTTCGGTTTGCTGATATTCGTCGTTGAGCGCAATCAATTTATCAGGATCGCGAGCCACTTCAGGCGTGCCCATCTCCTCCGAAATTTTGTTGAGACGCTGCTCGGCATGCGCGATATCACTCTCGACGAGCTCCACCGTTCGCGTGTCTTTCTTTTTTTTGACGACTTTAACACCGGGCTTTTTCGGCGCGGGCGCAGCCTTCTTCGGCGGGCGCGGCTCTTCCTGCTGAACAACAATGGGCGGAGCCACAGTGACGAGATTCTCTTCCGCGATCACCTTCACGTCAGGCGCAGCTTCACGCAAACCGAGCTTCCAATCGTGGTACTCGGTGTAATCACCATCGTAATGCTCAGCCTTGCCGTTGCCGTCTAACGCAAGTATCTGCGTCGCCACGCGATCAAGGAAGTAACGGTCGTGACTGATTGTGACGATCGTTCCTTCATACGCTGACAACGCTTCTTCAAGCGCTTCACGCGACGGTATGTCGAGATGGTTTGTCGGCTCGTCGAGTACAAGCACGTTCACGCGCGAGTAGATCAACTTCGCCAACGCGAGTCTTCCCTTCTCACCTCCCGAAAGATCGCGCACGTGTTTGTAGACGTCGTCGCCGGTAAAGAGAAACTTCGCGAGAAAGGATCGTAGCTCACCGGCTGTTGCAGTCGAGAGCGCAACACGTCGCAATTCCATTATGATTTCATTGCGGTCGTCGAGATCATCGAGCTGCTGCGCGTAGTAGCCGATCTGAACCTTCGTCCCCCAGCGCACTTCACCACCGAGCTGCGCGAGCTTGTTCAGAATCGTTTTCAGAAACGTCGTCTTGCCGGACCCGTTTGGTCCAATGATGCCGAGACATTCGCCGCGGCGCAGTATGAACGAGATGTCACGAGCGAGCAGGTTGTGCTCGTAACCGATCGAGAGCTGGTTGACGGTGAGCACGTGATTGCCGGTGCGCTCGATCGCGCCGAGACGAAAGTCGCCCGACGATTGATCGCGACGCACGGCGTCGATGCGCTCGAGCTTCTCGAGCATCTTGCGACGCGATTTCGCTTGCTTCGTTTTCTGTCCGGCGATGTTGCGGCGAATAAACTCTTCCGTCTTCGCGATCAACTGCTGCTGATTGTCGTAAGCACGTTGCTGCGCTTCACGACGCTCTTCACGCTCGACAAGATAGTCAGAGTAGTTGCCGGTGTAGCTGGCGGCGCGGCCGTTCTCGAGCTCGATGATGCGACGACATGAACGATCGAGGAAGTAACGATCGTGACTGATGATCACAATTGCGGCCGTGTAGGTTTGGAGAAACTCTTCCAGCCACTCGACTGCGTTCACGTCAAGATGGTTTGTAGGCTCGTCTAGTAACAAAACGTCGGGCGCGGCGAGTAACAGGCAGGCAAGTCCGAGACGATTCTGCTGGCCGCCGGAGAGCTTGTCTGTTTCCATCGACCACATGTCGCGATCGAAGCCGAGGCCCTGCAGGATCGACTCTGCTTTCGCTGCGTACTCGAAACCGCCCTCGTGCTCAAATTCCTGCTGCAGATCGCTGTAGCGCTCGAGGATCTTTTGCAGATCGTCACCGGCGTCGGCCATGCGATGCTCCAACTCGTGCATCTCGTGCTCGATCTGTTGCAGGCGGCCGAAGGCGGCGAGGGCCGATTCATGGACGGTCGAGCCCGGCTTGAAGTGGACGTGCTGGTCCAACAGGCCGAGCTTCACTCCGCGCGCGCGCACGACGTCGCCGCGATCCGCGGTCTCATCGCCTCTGACAAGACGGAAGATCGTGCTCTTGCCGGCGCCGTTGCGTCCGACGAGCCCGACGTGTTCACCGGGGTTTACCTGCAGCGAGGCGCCGCGCAGGACATCCTGAGTGCCGTAGGATTTATAAACTTCTGAAAGACGAAACAACATACATCAGCAGCGGGGGCAAGCCCCTCTTCCTGACTTGTTCATTCCATTAAAGGCCTCGGGGGAGAACAAGTCAGGAAGAGGGGCTTGCCCCCGCTCGTCGGTATTAAATCTACTTCGGCGAACTGGCCGGCTTCACAGAAGTCGAGCCCGAGCCAGTAGCTGAAGGAGTAGTGGCCGCCGGACTTGCCGCGGCCTGCGTCGGGGCTTGCGTTGGCGCAGCGCCGCCTGCAGCCGGACGCAATCCGAGGTTACCCGGATTGTTCAGCATGTTGGTAGCGAGATGATTAACGATCTTCGCCTCGTTCATCGCCGTTTCCAACAACGCCGCATTGAGAATCGCTTTGCGCTGGTTCGTGAGCCCCTGCGTGATCTGCTGCCGCACACCCGCGCTCTCGAGGGTCAGGTTCTCGTTCGCGAGTCGCTTCTCCGCGAGTTTGAAGATGTACCACTTGCCACTGCCGAAACGCACCGGCTGCGTGTAATCACCGACTTGCATCGAGCCGAAAAGACTCGCGACCAGCTCGGGTGGGAAGTTGTTGTTCTTCAGATCTTCCTCTGTCGCAAAACCGATATCGCCGCCGGCACGCAGGCTGTTGATGTCTTCACTTCGCGCGCGAGCGACTGTCGCGAAGTCAGCCTTGCCCTGAAGCTGCTGGTAGATGTTGTCGATCTTCAGCTTCGCATCGGTCTCGTTCTTCGCGTCGTCGGCGATTCCTTCGGCACTGTTGTCAGCGGGGTCAACCATGATCATCGCGAGTGCGACGCCGCGCGCTTTCACAAACTGCTGGCGATTGTTTGCGTAGTATTCTTCAACTTCCCGGTCGCTGATATCGATCTTACCGGCGTACTTGTCTTGCAGGGCGGAGATCGCGAGATCCTTGCGAGCTTCTTCGCGCAGAGTTTCGGCGGAGATGTTCTGTGCCTTCAGACTCTTTTCAAAGTCTTCAGCCGTCATGCCGCTGTTCTGTTTTTGCGTGGCGATGGCGCCGTCGATCTGGGCTTCGGTGGGAAGAAGTTTCTCGCGTTCGGCGCGCTGGAAGAGCACCTCGCGCTGGATGAGGTTGCTGAGCACCTGCAGCCGCGCCTGAGCCATCTGTAGCTGATTCAAAGTTGACGGGTTTCCGTTGGTTTGCTGATTGATGGCCCGCTCAACTTCCTGCATCATGATGTTGCGGCCATTTACCGTCGCGGCGACCATCTGGTCTTTCGCCTCTGACGTGTTCGAGCTGCATCCATTCAGGACGAGGCCCGCCACGACCAAACCAGTAACGGCAAAAACTTTTGCGATGTTGCGCACTTTAACTCTGCTCCTTTAACTAACTACTGCTGCTTATCCGTGACTCTACTTGACTACTTAGAAACGCCTTTGCTATAAAACTTGGTTTTTGAAATCTGGAGGTTGAAAACTATGGCCAAACGTTGCGAAGTCTGCGGTAAAGGCCCACAATTCGGCAACAATGTCTCGCACGCGAACAATCGCACCAAGCGACGCTTCGATCCGAATCTGCAATCGATTCGCGTGCAAAAGCCCGAGGGTGGCGCGCACCGGATGAAAGTCTGCACAACCTGCATCAAGGCGGGCAAAGTCTCGAAGGCTGCCTGAGCCTGCCCCGGGCGCTCACGCCGTCAACCTCCAACCGGCTCTCTCGCGAGCGCCGGTTGTTTTATTCAGCAGCCAACGCTACCGCTTCAATTTCAACCCTGGCATCGCGCGGCAACCCGGCCGCGGCAACCGTAACCCGCGCGGGCGGCGGGTCTGAAAAGAAAGTCGCATAGACTTCGTTCATGCCCGAAAACTCTTTCATGTCCGCCAGGAATACCGTCGTCTTCACCACCAGATCGAGACTGCTGCCGGCGGCTTCGAGCACGGCCGACAGGTTCTTCAAAACCTGCTCGGTTTGCTCGGCAATGCCGCCGGGAACAAACTGCCCCGTCTGCGGATCGATTGGGATCTGCCCGGACGCGAACACAAATCCACCGGCCTTAATCGCCTGTGAATAAGGACCAATCGCCGCGGGCGCATTGTCAGTCTGGATGCGTTCTCTCTTTGGGATAGACATACTCAAAACAAAGGCGGGATTCTAGCAGATGCCGCAACGAAGCACAAAAACCGAAGGGGCGACTTACTGTTGATCCGTTTCTCACGCAAAGCCGCAAAGGCGGGTCAAGTGCCTCGATCACGCCCGTGTCTTTGACCCGTCTTTGCGGCTTTCCGCTCTTTGCGGCTTTGCGTGAACTGCTTTCTGCACCTACGCGACGCCCTGGAGACGCTCGACATCCAGAACGCCGGGGACGCCCTTGATTGACCCGATCACACGATCGAGGTGCTTCACGTCAAATACTTCCACGGTGACCTCGATGTGGCCGCGCTCGTCGGGCGAGACTGAGGCGCGTGCATCGCGAATTCCGGTCTTCATGTCGGAAATCGCGCCCGTGATGCCCGCGATCATGCCGGTGCGATTTTCCGTGATCGCCAGCAGCTTGACGGCGTACGCAGTCTTCTCCGGCCGCCCCGCCCATTCAACGTCCACGATGCGCTCGCGATTCACCATCAACTGCATCACGTTCTTGCAGCGCGTCGTGTGCACCGCCACGCCCTTGCCGCGCGTCACGTAGCCGATGATCTCCTCGCCGTGCAGCGGATTGCAGCAACGCGCGCGCTGCACCATCAGATCGTCGATGCCGCGCACAACGATCGAGTCGTCGCCCATACGAATGAGACGCTTGACCGCGCGTACCCCACTTCTGAGTCGAGACTCCTTCTGCTTGTCGAGCTGCTCAAACTGTTCCGGCCCGAGATACTTCGCGATGACATTCCGCGGCACCAGTTTGCCGTAACCGATTCCCGCTAAGAGATCATCAACGCGCCCATAACCGTAATCACTCGCGACGCGCTTCATGTCCTTGTCATTGTCACTGAGCAACTTCTTCGGCGAGAGCTGAAAACGCGACGCTTCCTTCTCGAACAGCTTGCGCCCGATCTCGATCGACTCTGCGCGCTGTTGCTCAGCCACCCAGTGACGCACACGATTGCGCGCACGCGACGTGACGATGAAGTTTAACCAGTCGCGCGACGGATGCGAATTGGCGGAAGTAATGATCTCGACCATGTCGCCATTCTGAATCTGGCTGCGCAACGGCACCATGCGCCCGTTGATGCGCGCTCCGGTGCACGTGTTCCCGACTTCAGAGTGGATCATGTAAGCAAAATCGACGGGAGTCGCGCCGCGCGGCAACTGGATCACCTTGCCCATCGGCGTGAACGCATAAACGTCTTTCGGATAAAGATCGAGCTTGAGCGAGTCGAGGAAGTCTTTCGAGTCCTTAACTTCCTGCGTCCACTCAACGAGCGAGCGCAAGGCTTGCAGCGCCTGATCGTCGTCGCGGGCGCCGCGTTTGCCTTCCTTGTATTTCCAGTGCGCCGCGACACCTTCTTCGGCGACGTGATGCATCTCCTCGGTCCGGATCTGGACCTCGAACGACTGCCCGTTGGAACCGATCACGGAAGTGTGCAGCGACTGGTACAGATTGTCGCGCGGCGTCGCGATCCAGTCTTTGATACGACCGGGCACCGGCTTCCAGTTGTTATGGACGACGCCGAGCGCCGCGTAACAGTGACGAATCTCGTTCGGAGTGATGATGCGCGCGGCGACGAGATCGTAAACCTGGTCCAGGCCGATCTTCTGTGCGCGCAGTTTTTTCCAGATCGAATAGAGTCGCTTGACGCGTCCTTCGACGAGGGCGAACGGCACGTCGGCTTCATTCATCTTCTCCTCGATCCGGGCCGTGACGTTTTTCAGAAACGCCTCGTTCTCAGGACGCCGTTTTTCGAGTTGTTCGGCGAGCTCGCGATAGTCTTCCGGATGAAGATGGCGAAAGGCGAGATCCTCGAGCTCGCCGCGCAATTTACCCATGCCGAGCCGGTGCGCGATGGGTGCGAAGATGTCCATCGTTTCCTGCGCGATGCGCTTCCGCTTTTCCGGATTGAGGTATTGCAGCGTGCGCATGTTGTGCAGGCGGTCAGCCAGCTTGACGAGCACGACGCGCACGTCGTCGACCATCGCCAGTAACATCTTGCGCACGTTCTCCGCCTGCTGCTCTTCGCGCGAGATGTTGCTGATTTGGGCGATCTTCGTGAGACCGTCGACGAGGTGTGTGATCTCCTCGCCGAAGTAACGACGAATCGTGTCGAGATCGACGAGTGTATCCTCGACGACGTCGTGCAGCAGTCCGGTGGCGACTGAGACTTCGTCGAGCTTCATGTCGGCCAGAATGTTCGCCACTTCGAGCGGATGGACAAGGTACGACTCACCGGAGGCGCGCTTCTGCCCTTTGTGTTCCTTCGCGGAAAACAGGTACGCGCGGCGCAGCAGATCGAGATCCGCCTGCGCGTGATTGTGAGCCACCTTCTCGACGATGTCTTCGATGCGAATCATTACTCGTAAAAAATTATAACAAAAAAGCAAAGGGCCGCGGATTGACGCGGATTAACGCGGATCTCATTCAGATCAGCGTTTATCCGCGTCAATCCGCGGCCTTTATTCTTAAATAACTAGCCCTTCGGTGGTGAAGCGGAGGCCTTCTCCTGTTCTTCCTTGCGCTTCTGGTTGGCGACACTCAATTCGGTGGTGCGCTTCAGAGCGGCGTCGTAGTCTTTCTGATACTGCGCTTTCTGATCCGGCTTGCCGTCCATCTCCGCGAGCTTGGAAGCCTCGAGCAACAAGTTCGTCTTGTAAGACCACGCCGATTCATTATTCGGATCAAACTTGATCGCATTCTCAGCTTCGACGAGCCCCTGCTTCACGCACATCTGGGCCTGGTCGAATTCTTTCTGATCCTTCGGCTTCTTGTAAGAAACGGTCGCCTTGTTGTTGGACGGATCGAGCGTGGTCGACTTGTTGGTCGGCAGCTCGGTGATCTTGAAAGAGCAATCCCAATCTTTGCTGGCCAGCACGACGTAAGCTTCCGCTCGCTTTTCCGGCGGCGCGGCGTCGCTGGCGGCGCGTGCGGAGATCCATTGTCTCAGCTTGTCGTCCTGGTGAGTTGCTTCGTAGAGGTAAGCAATTGCCTTGTACGACTCTTCATCCTGCGGGTTATTCGCGAGGAGCTGCTGGTACGCAGTGATCGCCTCCTGGGCCTTGGCAATATTCTCGGGAGACTGCACGCCGGGACGATATTGAGCATGGATAGTCCGTGCAATAAACATCGGCGCGGTCTTGTTGTTCGGGTCCAGCTCAGCCGCGCGGCGCGAATGCTCCTCCGCTTCCGGGAAGTGGCCCTCGCGGTACGCTTTCGCGGCCTCGTTCAACTGGTTCTTGGCCCTGATTCGATTGATAACTCCGCACCCGGAGCTAGTAGCAACGAGGATCGCCAAAACGATGACGATCCCGGTTTGAGAGAGTTTCATTTATGCGTGACTCCAATTTAATAAGACCGGCGCGTTGAGCTCCGACGGGGCGAGTTTCTGGGCCGGCGCTCGAAGCTCTCGCGGGTCTCCTATTTACTACGGAAGATCGTCCACTTGTAAGCCAACCGGACTCGCGCCTGCTCCCTTGATGGCATCGATGACTTTTACGACGTCGCCGTATTTAGTCGCTCGCGGCGCCTTGACGAAGACGGTCTTCTCGATGCGATCCTCGTCCTTCAGGTCAGTGCGGTTCTCCATGCCAATCTTGTACGCGCGCTGGGCCAGGCGCTCTTTGAACGTCTGGTTCAACTTCTGCGCGAGCGGCGCGGTTTCGTTGACGGAACCAAGCGCGTCCTGATTCAGCTTGATCTGCAAATCAGGCGAGATGGTAACCACGAGGGTCAACGGGTTCGGCTTCAGTTTGCTCAGGTCCTCGTTCGGATCGCGCTGGGTCGGAATGTCAGCTTTGAAACGGCTCGGCTTCAGCGGCGTGACGACCATGAAGATAATCAGCAACACCAGCAAAACGTCAATCAACGGAGTGACGTTGATGTATGGTACCGCCGTAGTGGTACTTCTATGCTCTATATCAGCATCATCCTTCATTAAAAACTCTCCTCGTTCTTAAATACGTTAACTGGCCGGCGCCGGAGCCGCAGCCGCGCCGCCCTTCTTCTTGTCAGCCACGAGCCCGATCTTGTCGACACCGAGCTTGCGGACCTCATTGATGACATTGACTACGTCGCCGTAGCTCACGCCCACACCGCTCTTGATGTAGACGATACGATCATTCTCGTTCTTGATTTTCTGGAGCATCGTGTCGACTTTATCGCTGAGCTGCTCTTTCGCGACCCGTTGCTTACCAAGGTAGTACTCACCGTCGTTCGGGACCGAAATCACGATCGACGACTCCTTGATAATGTTCGGATCGACGTCCGGGTTCGTCATGTTCTTCGGCAGCGCAACCGTGATGCCCTGCTGAAGAAACGGCGTGACCACCATGAAGATGATCAGCAACACGAGCATGATGTCGACCATCGGGGTGACGTTAATCTCAGACTGTACTCCGCCGCCACCACCGCCACCTGACATTCCCATAACTAATCTCCTTTTACTTCAAGCGGTAAACGCCCCGATAAACGGTGGCGCGGGCGAGCCGCGCCCCTGAGGGTTCACCATCCTGGCGTTTCGACTACGCCTTCAACTGCTTCGTACGGTTCTTGATGAAATAGTCGACGAGCTCCGACGCGGAGTTGTCCATCTCGACCACAAAACCATCAACCTTGCCCGTGAAGTAGTTGAACAACCACACGGCCGGAACTGCCACGAGCAATCCGAGCGCGGTGGTAAACAATGCTTCCGAAATACCGCCGGCCACGGCCGCGATACCCGCTGACTCCGCGTTCTTCATGCCGCGGAACGCGTTGATGATTCCGAACACGGTTCCGAACAGACCCACGAACGGCGCGGTTGAACCGATCGTCGCGAGACCAGACAGGCCGCGTTTGAACTCGGCAGTCTTGATCGCAATCGCGCGTTGCAGGGCGCGCTTCGACGCATCGATCTCATCGCCCGAGATGTCGGTCGAGGCTTCATGCGCGCGAAACTCCTGCAAGCCGCTGCTGACGACCATCGCGAGGTGCGATTTGCGGTGCTTGTCGCTGATGTTGATCGCTTCTTCAATCCGATCGTTCTTGAGCGCCTGGGCCACACGCGGCGCAAACTCGCGCGACTGTTTCTTCGCGGCAGAGTAAGTCAGGTAACGCTCAACCATGATCGCGATTGAATAAACTGACATGATCAGCAAAACGATGACGACGGCGATCGCGACGCCACCCATGTTCTTAACCATCTCGGTCAGCGTGAAGTGGTCGGCGTCAGATGCCGCTGGACTGGCTGCAGCTTCCTGCAACAGCATCAGGAAGCCTAGAAAAATACTCGTTAGAATTGTCACGGTGAACCCCTCCAAAAGGTTTTATTAGATTGATAGCAAGCAGAGAAGCCGGGACGGTCCACGATAACCGCGGCGACACGACAAATATTCTCCGCAGTTATTGCGCTACGAAGTTGTACTGGATCACTCCGGTAACCTTAACTGGCTGCCCCGAAAGCTTCGTTGGGGAGAATTTCGCTTGACGCGCAGCACCTACGGCAGCCCCCTGTAACAGAGGATGCCCGGATACGGCATGTGCAGCAATCACGTTGCCGTTTTCGTCAATTGTCACTTGCACCACCACGGTGCCCGCAGCATGCGCTGCTCGAGCAATCGGTGGATACGCTGGTTTGGGTAAGCTGATGGCCTTGCCGTTAAGAACGCCGCCCGAAATGGGAGCGCGCGGCGGAGTCGGCTTGGGCGCCTCAGGTGGAGGCGGTGTGTCACCAATATCGACTTTGGGTGGCGCGGCGACGACATTACCCGCACCCGGACCGGCCGGCATTGGCGCCGCGGCATTGGAGTCAGAACTTCCGATCACGGTGGTCACACCGCGTCTGACTGGCGGCACGTCGCTGGCCTTGGCCGAAATCTCTTTCGGTGGCAGGCGACTTTCATCAACGCTGGCCACCAGCTCTTTGCGAATGTCGACGTTCTGCTCGACCTTTTGCGGTTTAACTTCCTGTTGTTTCTCCGGTTCTTTTTGCTGTTGCGGCACTGGCACGGGAGCGACGAGCGTCGTCAACTCGAGCTCCATATCGCCGAGACGCGCGTCATACCAGTAGATACCGGCAACAAAGAACGCCGTGATCAACACCGCGTAGATCAAGGCAGTGACACCGAGGAATGAGCCTTTTCGCGTGATGTCGTCTTTGTGCGAACTCGACTCAACAAGATTATCGAACATAATTCTCCTCCGACTCCGGCGCCAAATGGATCAGGGGTTTACGAAAAGTTTTAAGCAGTAATCGCATCGCAAATGTCGATTTAAAAACCGCTTTTGTCCGTCAATTAAAGAAGGGGATGACAGCAGCTCCTGCGATATTGAGCACACCGAATTTGAATTTGGAAGCCGCTGCGCGAGACAACTCGCCGGCCCGCTCAACACACCACCGCCGCACCCAACTTCTTGCTTTCACACACACTGCGGGGTCGACACTTGAGATATTAAATTGGCCAGCAACGGTCGCAGTCTAGTCCGCATAGTGTTTCAAAGTCAAGCGGTAATAGGACACCGGTTGCGGCCAATTTGTTCCGTCTGAAATCTTTTCTGTTACTCAGTGCAAAGGCTTCGAAGCATTCTTCAGACTCTGCTTCGGACCTCGCGCCGGTTTCACTACTCTGGGCTGATTTATAGCTACTGCCGCTTCGCGATTCGAGGCCTCGAGTCGCTGCTCCCACCAAACCATGATCGGGCTCGCGATCGCGATCGACGAATACGTTCCAAACACGACGCCGATAAACAGCGCGAGCGAAAACGCGCGCAACACGTCGCCACCAAACAACACGAGCGCCAGCACCGATAGAAACACCAGACCGTTGGTGATCACGGTGCGCGAAAGCGTCTGGTTGATAGCGTCGTTGGTGACCTTGTACAGCGAGTCGCGCCGGTGGAGCTTGCGATTTTCGCGAATACGATCGAACACCACGATCGTGTCGTTCACCGAAAATCCGACGAGCGTGAGTAGCGCCGCAATCACGTTGAGACTGATTTCAATCTGGAAGATCGAGAAGAAACCGAGCGTCACGAGCACGTCGTGAAACACCGCGATCACCGCCGCCGCGCCGTAAGTCCACTCAAATCGCGCCGCGATGTAGATCAGGATTCCGACGAGCGCCGCAAGGGTGACGGCGATCGCCTTGTTTCTTAGCTGCGCCCCGGCGATCGCTCCGACTGCATCCGTGCCGACGATTTTGTAAGACGCATTTGGATCCGCTTCCAGCTCGGTTTTGGCATCCGCCTCCTTGCCGAACTGGTTCAACGCCTCTCTAACGCGCACGCGACCGTCCTGGCCTTCGCCTTCGAGCGGCACTTTGATCAGCACCGTGTCAGGCCGATCCGTAACCGGCTGCACGACTGCATCATTGATGCCTTTATTAACGAGCGACGCACGAATCGCGTCATCGCTCGGCCGCTGCTTGAAGCGCGCGGTAACAACGGTGCCGCCCTTGAAATCAACGCCGAGATTGAACGCCTGGCGACCGGTGGCCTGCCGGAACACAGCCGATCCCATCCCGAGCAACATAAGCGCGACGGAAACGCCGATAAACCAGCGGCGGTTACCCATCCAGTCAATAGTTATATCGTGAAGAACTTGAAACATGATGACTCTCTAAATACTCAACGACTCCACTTTCTTACGTGACAACAGCCAGATAAAGATCGTGCGCGAGACATAGACTGCCGAGAACAGATTGACCAGCAGTCCGATAACGAGCGTGACGGCAAACCCGCGAATGGGTCCGGTGCCGAACACGAACAGGAACAGAGATGAAATGATCGTGGTTACGTGAGTATCGATAATGGTGATGAAAGCACGGTTGAATCCGAGATCGACGGAGGACGGAATCGTCTTTCCAGACCGCCACTCCTCGCGAATACGCTCAAAGATGAGCACGTTCGAGTCGACCGCCATACCGATCGTAAGAATAATGCCGGCGATACCGGGAAGCGTCAGCGTGGCGCCAAACACGATCAGACCGGCAAGCATCAGGATCATGTTCAGAATTAACGCGACCACTGCGTTGACGCCCGACCCGCGATAATAAAAGAGCATAAAGACGATGACGAGAGCGAGACCGACAACCGATGCTCTCACACCCGCGCGAATCGAGTCTTGCCCGAGGCTCGGTCCGACCGTGCGCTCTTCAAGATATTCAATGGGAGCCGGCAACGCGCCCGAGCGCAAAGTCAGCGCTAAATCTTCGGCCGAATTCTTCGTAAAGCGACCGCTGATCTGTCCTGAATCGAAGATCTGCGAACGGATGAAAGCAATCGACTTCACTTCATCGTTGAGCACCACGCCCATGTACTCGTTGACGTGCGAGCCGGTCCAGGCGCCAAACTTGTCCGCGCCGCTCTTCTTCAACGAAAAGTTGATTTCGTAATCGTCGGAACGGCCGCCCTGCGAAGGGGTCGCGGTCGCGTTTCTCAACTCGCTGCCGTCGATAATGGCGGGAGTCTCGACAACGACCCAGCGCTTCTCTCTTTGTTGATTGGGATCGGCGCTCTTCTCGATGCGCTCGCTGTACGGGAGGACCCTGCGGTTCGGCGGGATCGTGCCCCCGCTGTTGAGCGAAGCAATCGCTTCCTGCTCAGTCGCATAGGTCTGCGCGGGTGACGGATTTGGCGGGCTGACAACGTGAACCAGCTCGAGTCGCGACTCGCCTTTAAGAATGTCCTTCACGCGCTCCGGATCCTGAACACCCGGCATCTGCAAGAGAAGCTGGTGCGACGTTTGGGCGCCGTGAGTCTGGAGCGTCGGCTCTGCGATTCCAAGTGCGTTGATGCGGCTCTCGATGATGTTGAGCGCCTGGGTAGTGGCGTTCTCGGCGAGCAGACGTTCCGCTGCCGCGGCCATACTCCAGGTGAGCGTGTCACCCGAGGCCGAGTAATTCCAAACCGACCGGTCGCCAAGCTCGATCTTCTTTTCGACGGCTTCCTTAGCCTCGTTGACCTTCGACGCGTCGGCGATTTGCAGAACTACGCGATAGTTGCCGGGCGCGGTGTCCGCGCGTCCGCCTTTCGGGTCGAAGCCCGCATCTTTCGCGGCATTCTGCGCGGCCACGTAGTTCTCTTCGGTCAGGCGCCGCAGGAACTCTTCAGTTTTCACTCGCATCACGAGGTGCGAGCCGCCCTGAAGGTCGAGTCCGAGATGAATATTGGACGCGAGAGTCCGCTTGATTCCCGACCACGTGAAGTCCTGCAAAGTCGGACGGTGGCGCGGGCCGATAACCAGGTAAAGGCCACCGATAGTAACGATAATAATGATGATGACGCGCGTGAGAAGGTTCTGTTTCTTCATTGCAGAAATTAACGCTCGCTTACGTACCTTTTTCGGGCTCGCGATCGATATCGGCTATGGCCGAGCGAGCCACTTCAATCATTGTCTTGTCGGCGCTACGGATTATAAAACTCGAATCGCGCACGGTGGTTATCACGCCGACGATGCCGCCGGTGGTAACCACACGATCGCCAATTCTCAAACTGGCTATAGTTTCCTGAAGTTGCTTGTGACGCTTTTGCTGAGGCCTTAGTAAGAGAAAGTAGAAGACTATAATGATCAGGAGAAAGGGCATGAGCCCGGCGAATCCACCTAAGCCACCCTGAAAGAAGATCAGTAAAGTATGCATTTTGGTAAAGGAGTTGGCTGTGTTTTCCCAAACTGAACAAAGAGACGCAACCGGCTCGCGAACTGCTATTCCCCATTCGCACCCAGCCGCTCGGTGAACTCACGTCGAAATTTCGGGAAATCGCCAGACCGGATAGATTGCCTCACGCCTCGCATGGTGTCAAGGAAGAAGGCCAGATTATGGTGGGTCAGGAGGATACTCGCCAGCATTTCACCGGCTATATATAAATGACGGAGATAGGCGCGCGAGTGCCTCCTGCAGACCGCGCAACGACATGCTTCATCGAGCGGGCGCTGGTCGTTTATCCATTTCGCGTTTTTGATATTCAGCTTGCCGCGTGACGTGAACGCTTGTCCGGTGCGGCCATTGCGCGTCGGCAAAACGCAGTCGAACATATCGACGCCGTGCGCCACTGCCTCAACCAGATCCTCAGGTGTGCCGACGCCCATCAGGTACCGGGGCGCGTCTTTCGGCATTCGCGGCGCGATGTCTTCTATTACTTCAAACATCAAAGACTTCTCTTCGCCGACGCTCAATCCGCCAATCGCGTAGCCGTCGAATCCGATGTTTACTGTCTGTTCGAGGCTCGTGCGTCTGAGATCCAAATGCCCGGCACCCTGGATGATGCCAAACAAGGCCTGCGTTCGCTCAGACCTTCGACGTCGCGGCGGCCAGTGTCGGCGCCTTCCGATTGCAGTCTGTCGAAAGCGATCTTCGAGCGTTGTGCCCAGCGCGCGGTGAGATTTATGCTGCGCTCCGTGTCTTCGTGGCTTGCTTCGCCGGGTGCGCACTCGTCGAAAACCATCACGATGTCGGAGCCGAGTGCAGCCTGGACGTCCATTGAGACTTCGGGTGACAGGAAACGCAGCGAGCCGTCGACGTGCGAGCGAAACTGGGTGCCTTCTTCTGAGATCTTGCGGAGTGCGCCGAGGCTCCAGACCTGAAAACCGCCCGAATCGGTTAGAAGTGCGCGATCCCAACTGATGAAACGGTGCAGGCCACCGGCTGCTTTGATCACGTCGATGCCGGGTCGGAGCCAGAGGTGATACGTGTTGCCGAGGATGATCCGGGCGTCGAGATCTTCTTCGAGCTCTTCGAAGCGAATGCCCTTGACCGTCCCGGCAGTCCCGACCGGCATAAACACGGGCGTCTCAATCACACCACGGCGCGTCGTCAACACACCCGCCCTCGCTTCCCCATCCCGCGCCTCAACTGTGAAACGAATCGCCGTTGCTGTCATTTTTTGTGCGTTTTGTTGGATCGGGTTAGTAGCTCGCGGTAGCGGGTGGGTGCGCAGCAATATGGCCGCTTGATGGGGTCAGTCGCAACACGGCTGCGCACCCACCCGCTACCGCGAGGTGGCAGTGACTCGATCCAAGTTTGACGCCATCTCATTTGTGCCTTTTGGCTGACTTATGCTTTTCCACGATCCGCAGCGGCGTCGCGAAGAAATCAAACTCCTCGCGCAGACGATTCACGAGGTAGCGCTCGTACGAGAAGTGCAATCCCGGTTTGCCGCCCGACGTGAAAACTACAAACGTCGGCGGCCGCACACCCACCTGCGTCAAATACTGCACCTTCAGCCGCGAGAACCCACCCTTCGCCGGCGACGGCGCCGTCCCGCCACGCGGTTGCGCGATCGCGCGCTCGAAGAAATCGTTGAGTTGCGACGTCGGAATCCGCCGGTTGCGGGCTTCGTCAGCCTGCAAAACGAGCGACAGAATCCTTTCCACACGCTGGCCCGTGAGCGCCGAGATCGTAATCACCGGCGCCCACTCCAGAAACTTCATCTTATCCCGCAGGCTGCGTTCAAACTCCGCCGCCGTGTTCGTTTCCTTATCCTGCACCGCGTCCCACTTGTTCACCGCGATGATGATCGAACACCCCGCATCGAGCGCATAACCCGCAATGTTCGCGTCGAGCGCAGTCACACCTTCGACCGCATCGACGATCACGATCGCGACGTCCGCACGCTCGAGACTCTTCCGCGCCATGATCACCGAGAGCTTCTCCGCCATCTCGTCTGTCTTGCCTTTCCGGCGGATGCCTGCCGTATCGATTAGGCGGAAGTTGCGCTCGGGTGTTTGCAGGACGGTGTCGATGGCGTCGCGAGTCGTGCCCGCGACCGGCGAGACGATCACGCGGTCTTCGCCGAGCAGTCGATTCAATAAGGAAGACTTGCCGACGTTCGGACGGCCGACAATAGCGAGTCGCAGCTCGCGCGTTTCAGCCGTCTCAGCTTCAGGAGTCTCATCTCCAGTCTTTAATAGATCGACAACACTGTCGAGCAGATCACCGATGCCGATTCCCTGCTCCGCGGAGATCGGAAACACGTCGTCGAAGCCGAACCGGTAAAACTCAGTGCTTTCACTCTCGAGACGCTGCGAGTCAGTCTTATTCGCCGCCACGAGCACGTGTTTGCCTGTCGAACGCAAAAGCGCCGCGAGCTCTTCATCGAGTTGGGTGACGCCGGCGCGCGCGTCGACAACCCAGATCAACACGGTGGCTTCGTCAATCGCCATTCCCGCCTGCTTCAGAATGTTTGCCGGAATAACAGCGTCGTCGTCAGGCACGATGCCGCCCGTGTCGATGAGGGAAAACTTCGCGCCCGACCACTCGACCTCGCCGTAAATCCGGTCGCGCGTGATTCCCGGCTCGTCGCCGACGATGGCTCGCCGCTCGCCGATGAGACGATTGAACAGCGTAGACTTCCCCACATTCGGACGGCCGACTATCGCGACAAGCTTTGACATGGCTCGATAGCTTACAAGGCCTTAATATCTGTGTCATCCGCAGCGATCTACGGTTATAATCTGCCGGCTTAAGTCCTGACCCGAAGGGATGTCGATTATGAAAAGGTTTTTGGCGCTCGCCATCATTACTGTAGGAATCAGTTTTCAGCTTCACGCGCAGGAACATTCCAACCGTCCACCCAGCACGCCCAGCAACACTCCCGCTCCGAGCAACACGGCTGACAACACCGGCTGGGTGAAGTTTTCTTCTTCGACCGGACGCTTCTCGGTGATGGTACCGGAGATACCGCCTGAGAAGACCGAGACGCAGGACAGCTCTAATGGTCCATACACGACGCATCTGTTCATCGTGAAAGACACAACGAGCGTCTATCTCATTGGCTTTGTTGATTACGATCCGAGTTTCAACTTCAATCGGACGGCCGAGCTGGAAGCCAATCGCGATAACTTCGTCAAAGGCATCAGCGCGACGTTGACGAGCAGTAAGGCGACAGTCATCGACGGCTATTCCGCGATCGAGTTTACCGCCGAGACGGCCGACCGGATCTTCAAGTCGCGCGTGTTCATGGTTGGTCGCCGTCCGTATCAACTCGTCATCGGCTCTCCGAAAGGGATGGACGACAGCGCGAGCGTGGAACGGTTCTTTAACTCATTCAAAGTCAGTAGAATGTAACTCAGAGTTTAAAGTTCAGAGTTCAAGCTTTAGCTTGCGGTCTCGCATTTACGCTCGCAAGCTAAAGCTTGAACTCTGAACATACGTCCTCAATATGAAACGACGCCAATTTCTGCAAACAACCGCGGCAACAACGATCGCGGCTATCACTAACCCCGCTACCGCGCTACCAAACAGTAAATCCGAATCGCCACCTGCTTTCGATCTCGAAGAGCTGACCATCACTGATCTCCAGCAAGGTCTACAATCCGGCAAATACTCGTCACGCGAGCTCGTCGAAAAATACTCCGATCGCATCAATGACATCGACAAGAAAGGCCCGGGTCTCAACTCCGTCATCGAGATGAATCCCGACGCCGAGCGAATCGCAGCCGAGCTCGATCGCGAGCGGAAAGAGAAAGGCGCACGCAGTCCGCTACACGGCATACCGATCCTGATTAAAGACAATATCGACACCCAGGATCGAATGATGACTACTGCGGGCTCGCTCGCGCTCGTCGGCGCGAAGCCACAGCGCGATTCGTTCGTGGCCCAACGACTGCGCGCCGCCGGCGCCGTGATTCTCGGCAAGACGAACCTGAGCGAGTGGGCCAACTTTCGCTCGACGAAGTCGTCGAGTGGCTGGAGTGGTCGTGGTGGGCAGACGAAGAATCCGTACGTTCTCGAGCGTAATCCGTGTGGCTCGAGCTCCGGCTCGGGCGCTGCCGTTGCGGCGAACTTGTGTACCGCGGCGATCGGCACTGAGACTGATGGCTCAGTGGTGTGTCCGTCATCGGCGAATTCGTTAGTGGGAATTAAACCAACCGTTGGCCTCGTGAGTCGCGCGGGAATCATCCCGATCTCGCACAGCCAGGACACGGCTGGTCCAATGGCGCGGACAGTTCGCGACGCGGCGCTACTTCTCAATGCTTTGACAGGCATCGATCCGCGCGACGAAGCAACAAACGCGAGTCGTGGTAAATCGGCTGCTGACTACACGCAATTCCTGGACAAAGATGGGTTGCGCGGCATGCGACTCGGCATCGCGCGCAAACATTTCGGGTTCAATGAGCGCGTCGACAAGCTGATGAACGATCTGTTAGCGGAGCTGAAGCGGCTCGGCGCAGTGCTCGTCGATCCGGCTGACGTGCCGACGACGGGTAAGTTTGACGATTCCGAGTTTGAAGTTTTGTTGTATGAGTTCAAAGCGGATCTGAATGCGTATCTGGCGGGACTTGGACCACAGGCGCCGGTTCGTTCGCTGAAAGACGTGATCGCGTTCAACGAAAAGAACAGCGCTCGCGAGATGCCTTACTTCGGCCAGGACATCATGATCAAAGCCGAAGCGAAGGGACCACTCACCAGCAAACCATACCTCGCGGCTCTGAGTAAGAACCACTTGCTGACGCGCGCGCAGGGCATCGATGCGGTGATGAAGCAGAACCGGCTTGATGCTCTCGTGGCTCCGACTGGTGGACCGCCATGGCCCACCGACTGGATCAATGGCGATCATTTCACTGGTGGTTATTCGTCGGCCTCCGCGGTTGCAGGTTATCCGCACATCACCGTGCCGGCGGGTTACGTTTTTGGTTTGCCGGTGGGTATCTCGTTTTTTGGTGGCGCGTTCAGCGAGCCCACGCTGATCAAGATTGCGTACGCGTTCGAGCAGGCGACGAAGGCGCGTCGCCCGCCGCAATTCCTCTCGACCGCCCGCTTCACGTAAAAGGAGATCGCATGTCAGCTCCTCGCAAGAAATCGATCTACAGCGTTCATCCCGGCGTGTTCATGACGCAAAAGTGGATGACCGAGCTCAAGCAGAAGACGGGTCGCTCGCTCGAAGAGTGGGTGGCCCACATCAGGAAATCGGGCCCGAAAGGCGAAAAGGAACGCCGTGCCTGGCTCAAAGAAAAACACGGGCTCGGCACGAATGTCGCGATGGGGCTCGCCGAACGCGCTGAAGGCAAGGGCAAAGAATCCGGCGATCCGGATCTTTATCTCGCTAAAGCCGAAGTTGACGTGGAGAAGATGTTTTCCGGCGGCAAAGCGAAACTCCGCCCGCTTTATGATGCCCTGCTGAAGCTCGGACTGAAGACCGGTAAGGAAGCGAAGGCGTGCCCGTGCTCGACGATCGTGCCACTCTATCGCAAGCACGTCTTCGCGCAGATCAAACCCACCACGCAAACACGCATCGACATGGGTTTCGCCCTCGGCGACTTAAAACCAACTGGTCGCCTCATCGACACCGGCGGCTTCGCCAAAAAGGATCGCATCACTCACCGCATCCCGATCACTTCAATGGACGACATCGACGACGAGGTCCAACACTGGCTCAAAGTCGCTTACGATCGCGACGCTTAATCTAGCCACAACAGGGCACAAAAAGCTCAAATAGGATTCTGCTCGTTTTGAGCTTTTTGCGCCTTTTTGTGGCTAAGAATTCCTGTTATTCTGTCGGCACTATGCCATCCTCACTGGGCCAACTCGGCGAATCTTACGCCGCTGCATATCTCGATCAGCTCGGCTATCGACCCGTCGCCGCGAACTTCACACTTCCCGTCGGCCGCAACCGGCGCGGCGCAGTCATCAACGCTGAGATCGATCTCATCGCGTACGACGGCGACACACTCTGCTTCATCGAAGTGAAAACGCGCTCGTCCGATTGGTTCGCGCCACCCGAAGTCAACGTCGATCTACGCAAGCGTCGCCAGATAACACGCGCCGCCCGCGTCTATCGCCAAATGCTCGGCATCAAAGACGAACCACACCGCTACGACGTCGTCACCATCATTATCAACGACGACTCAACCCCGCAGATCGAGCTACTCAAAAACTTCTGGACCGAAGCATCCCTCGGCAAACGCCGCTGGCATTTCGATCCGCTTTACTTCACCTGAGCCGTGCTCGTGTCTTTGCTACGCGGCGGCGCGTTCTTCACGTACTTGTCAAACCAACTGATCATCTCGTACAACACGTGCTCGATACTCTCGCGTCCCGCGTAACCATGCGCCTCGTGCGGCAACATCACGAGCCTAACCGTCGCGCCATTCCCCTTCATCGCCTGATACATGCGCTCTGACTGGATCGGGAACGTTCCCGTGTTGTCGTCAGCCTCGCCGTGAATCATCAGCATCGGCTCGTTGATCTTCGACGCAAACATGAACGGCGAGACTTTCAGATACAACTCCGGCGCCTCCCAGATCGTGCGACGCTCGTTCTGAAATCCAAACGGTGTCAACGTCCGGTTGTACGCGCCGCTGCGCGCGATTCCGGCACGAAACAGATCGCTATGGGCCAACAGGTTAGCCGTCATGAACGCGCCATAACTGTGACCACCAACGCCGACACGCTCCGGATCAGTTACCCCCATCTCCGTCGCCTTATCGATCGCAGCCTTCGCGCTCATCACGATCTGTTCGACGTACGTGTTGTTTACCGTCTCGGGACTGCCGACGACGGGCATCGTCGCGTTATCGAGCACCGCGTAACCTTCCAACAGGAAGAACAAGTGTGATGGACCAACGATCGACGTTGCTCTTTGCGCCGAGCCGGTGACCTGCCCGGCGGTGCCCGCATCCGTGAACTCGAGCGGGTACGCCCAAACGACTGTCGGCAAACGCGTGCCTTCCTTGTAATCGGGCGGCAGGTAAAGCGTGAACGAACACTGCACACCATCGGCACGCTTGTACGTAACGAGTTGCTTCTTGATCCCACGTAGCTGCGGGGTCGGATCGGCATAGTGCGTGAGTGCGCGAGCTTGCATGGCGTTGCTGCGCACGAAGTAGTTCGGCGCTTCAGTCGGCGATTCGCGTCGCGTAATGAACTGCGCGCCATCTTCGCTCAACAGCACGATCGGTGTTTCGTAACTGTCAGCTTCGCTGCGAAAGATCCTCTCTGACTTGAGTGTTTGTAGGTTGAAACGATTGAGGAACGGTCGATCGCCTTCCGGTGAAGAGCCATTACCGATTAGGTAGATCGAGTCGCCGGTTTGCTGCAGCACTCGTTGGCCTTTCACCACCCTCGTTACGGGTGTGCCCGGATCGTTGTAGCGATCCTGCTGATTGCGGCTCCAGACCAACTTAGCTGCCACGTCGGGTTTGTTCGCGTTGACCAGAAAAGTGCGTACCCAGCGTTTATCGCGCTCGAAGTCTGAAATCAAAACTATTCCATCACCCCACGTCATGCCTCCAAAACGCTGCTCCGTTTTGAAAAACTCGGTCGGCTCGCCTGTAAACGGCGCCTTCAGCATCACGACGCTATCGCGATGAGGAACTCTCTTCTTCGGATCGCCGTTGTCGAGCGCTCGCACCCAGACTACTGTGGCTGGCTCATCGGGCCGCCAGCGCACGTTGCGTGGGCCAGTGATCACGCCGTCGATTGGCACCTGATCAGCAAGCGGCAGGCTCGCGACTTTGTAAACGAGCTTGCCCTTCGTGTTCCACACTTCGATGTCCTTCGGAAAATCGTTGTCTGGAAACAGGTACGAAAACGGTTTGTGCAATCGTGTGATTAGAACGTGATTGCCGTCGGGCGCGGGATCGACGTTCTGAAAGATCGCCGGCTGGCCGAGGAGCGTTGTGTGTCCGGATGCGGAGTCGACGAGTGCCAGCTGCGAAGTCGCGTAATACTCGTAGAGCCTTTCATCATAAGGAGTCTTCAAGAGGTCTTCGTATGTTCTTACAGGTCCGGGACGGCCGGAGCTCTCCTGCGTGTTCGGTTCGGTTGGAACTGTCGGCTCGGTGGGCGCTGCACCGCGTGACGCGGGCACGAGTTGGACCAGCAGCGTGCGGCTATCAGGCATCCACGTTAGCGCGTCGCCGATGACTGAATTGATCGTGACGGTCTTGAGATTGTGGATCTTGCCTGTCGCGGCGTCGCCGACCCAAAGCTCGACGCGGTTTGCGGTTCCATTCAGAAAGGCGAAGTGTTTTCCGTCGTCGCTCCATTCGACACTGGTGATCTTCGCGCCGGGCGGAACATCGATCTTTACTTCCGAGCCGTCGGCGACGCGCTTCAGTGTCAATGCGACTGAATACTGGTAACGATGTGGCGAGTTTACCGCGGGATTGATCCGGCGTCCGGCGAGTCGCAGCATCGGTTGGGCCAGGTCGGCGAGCGGCGGATAGCGCAGACCGGTGGTGAGAATGATGTTGTCGCGCGCAGGGCTGACCGAGATGCCGGGCGTGACGGGTGCGTTCAGAATGTCGAGCACTTCCTTCGGCGGCTTCTTGTAGCCCTGCTGCGCAAGACCGACCTGAACAGTAATCAGTAACGCTATCGCTACACGACACGCGGTTCTGTAGGCGCACATAATAAACTCCTCGGCTTTGAGAATGGGATGCCTGCAACTTATTCGAGTTAGCTGTCCTTGTCAAACCAATCCGTGAAAATCGCTTTTACAATCCTTCTGATCCGTGTTCCGTGTTTTATTTTCTTTCATTTGGTTGACGCGCATTGTCGTCGCGCTTACACTGCCGTTCATAAACTCGACGGTTGCGCGCCGGTACCAGCGTGAGACTTAGGGTTAAGAACGGTGCAATGTTATTGGGGTGATCCCCCTTGCGCATTGCACCGTTTGTGATTTGATGAGGCAATTCGAATTCTTGACACGCATATTCCGAGGTCATATACTTCCTCTCCCCTCTAATCGTGTTTGTAGTATAAGTTGGTTTTCGCACCAGGGCCTCGACAGATCTCTCTGAGGTGAAACTAACCCAGCATACTCTCAACTGCTTAACTAAACGGCTGCGGCTGCTCTGGCCCAAAAAGCGGTAGCTCTGCGCATAGTTCGCCCACTCAATTTCACTCAAAAACGAATAACACTGGCGACGGCATACTGACATACGGGTGCGGAAGTTTGTCTCGACGCAAATAACGAGGCGTTCCGCCCCAAGCCAATGGATCTGAGCCAAAGCACCTGGACGCAAAAAATGGGTTAGGCCTGATCTAAATTCTTCTCTGTGCGAGGAAATCCGAATTAAGACGTACTCAAAATTGGGGTTTTAAAATGAAACTCAAAAACGTCGAAGATGTCTATCCGCTCGCACCAACGCAGCATGGGATCCTGTTTCACAATTTGTACGACCCCAGCTCGGCGGTGTACTTCGAGATCATCACGTGGACCATCCATCGCGAAGTAAACATCGAAGCGTTTGAAAAGGCGTGGCAGAGCGTCGTCGACCGGCACCCGATCCTGCGCACCTTCTTCGTGTGGGAAGGACTTGATGAACCACTGCAAGTCGTGCGCAAGCAAGTCAAGCTGCCGCTCACATATGAAGACTGGCGCGGTCTCACGCCCGAGGTGCAACAGGAAAAGGTAGAAGAGTTCTTTGCCGCAGAACGCACGCGTGGCTTCGACTTGTCAGCCGCGCCGCTCATGCGCATCGCGTTGATTCAGCTCGAAGACAATGTCTACCGGTTTGTCTGGAGCTATCACCACGTGATGATCGACGGCTGGTCGTTATCCGTGATCTTCGACGACGTGTTCAACTTCTACGAAACGCTTGCTCAAGGGCAGGAGTTGAAAGTTGAGCCCGGCCGGCCATTCCGCGACTACATCGCTTGGTTGCGCAACCAGAATCTGGCCGAGGCTGAGACGTTCTGGCGGCGAACGTTGCAAGGTTTTGTAGAACCGACAGTGCTCGGCGTCGGAAATGGAAAATCGAGTGAGACGCACACGCATGCGGAAGAGCAACTCTATCTCTCAACCGAGACAAGCAACGCACTACAAGCATTCGCGCGGCGTCATCAACTTACGCTGAATACGCTGTTTCAAAGCGCGTGGGCCATTCTACTCAATCGTTACAGCAATGCACGCGACATCGTCTTCGGCGTAGCTGTTTCGGGCCGTCCGCTACAACTGCCGAAAGTCGAGTCGATGGTGGGAATGCTGGTCAACACTTTGCCGGCACGCATCGAGGTCAGGCGCGGCGCAACGCTACTCCCGTGGCTCAAGCAGATTCAAGAGCAGCAGGTGACGATGCGCAAGTACGAGTACACATCGCTCCTGCAAATACAACAGTGGAGCGATGTGCCAAATCGTATGCAGTTGTTTGACAGCATCATGGTTTTCGAGAACCACCCGATCGACAGCTCGCTCGGTACGCGCAGCGCCAAATCCGAGTTGCGCGACATCATTCACTACACCGCCCCGGGCTATCCGCTCAACGTAATAATCGAGCCGGGCAAGGAACTGCGAATCAGGATCATTTACGACGTTGGGCGCTTTGAAGCAGCGGCTGTTCGCCACATGCTGAGTCATTTCCAACAATTACTGGAAAACAGTGTCGCGAACGCCGACGCGAAACTCGACGAGTTGGAAATGCTCACGCCCCGCGAGCGTAGCCAGTTGCTGGATGAGTGGCGTGGATCCCTCACGGCGTACCCGCGGGAAAGCTGCATTCAGGAATTGTTTGAAGCGGAGGTGGAACGCGCGCCTGAAGCAGTCGCCGTGATCTTCGGCGAGCAGCGGTTGACGTATCGCGAGTTGAATGAACGAGCTAATCAACTTGCGCATCACTTGCGCGGGCTGGGCGTTGGACCAGAGGTCCTGGTGGGTCTCTGTGTCAAGCGTTCGCTCGAGTTAATCGTAGGCTTGCTCGGCATCCTGAAGGCGGGCGGAGCATACGTTCCACTCGATCCGAGTTATCCGGTGGAGCGGCTTGCCTTCATGCTCGAAGACTCTGCTGCGTCGGTGCTGGTCACGAAAGACGCGCTTGTTAACACATTGCCGCCCAGTTGGTCCACCGTTGTTTGTCTCGACACTGATTGGGACAAGATCGCAGCGTCGAGTACGGAGAATCCAGTCAATCAAAACAGCGCCGATAGTCTCGCGTACCTGATTTACACTTCCGGCTCGACCGGTCAGCCGAAAGGCGTTCTCAATCTTCAACGCGGCGCAGTTAATCGCTTCCACTGGATGTGGGAGAAATATCCATTCGAAGCGGGAGAAGTTTGTTGTCAAAAGACCTCGCTGAATTTCGTTGATTCTGTCTGGGAAATTTTCGGCCCCTTGCTCCAGGGTATTCCTTTGGTCATCATCCCCGATGAAATAGTTAAGGACACTGTCAGGTTAGTTGACATGTTGTCCCGGAAAGACATCACACGAATTACCGTCGTTCCTTCTCTACTGCAGATGATGCTGAATCTCGATATCGATCTTCAGGCACAGCTTTCGAAGCTGAAATACTGGACCACGAGTGGAGAAGTTTTGACTCAGGAACTGCTCGAGACTTTTCAGACGCGGTTGCCAGAAGCAGTGCTGCTTAATCTTTACGGCTCATCTGAAGTCGCCGCTGATGTCACGTCGTGGGAGATGGGCCACCAGCACGACCGTTCTACTGTTGGGATCGGCAGGCCCATCGCAAACACGCGGATCTATCTGCTCAATTCTTATTTACAACCGGTGCCTGTCGGTGTCGCGGGTGAGTTGTACGTGAGTGGGGCGGGGCTGGCCCGCGGCTATCACAAGCGTCCGGATCTAACGGCCGAAAGATTTATTCCTTCTCCGTTTGGACCGGCCGGAGAGCGGCTGTACCGGAGTGGGGATTTCGCCCGGTACCGTCCAGACGGCACTATCGATTATCTCGGGCGTACAGATCGCCAGGTGAAGCTGCGCGGCTTCCGGATTGAGTTAGGCGAAGTTGAAGCCATGCTCAGAGATCACGACGCAGTCAGTGAAGCAGTAGTGGTTGTGCGAGAAGATACACCTGGAGACAAACGACTAGTGGCCTACGTGGTGTCGGCTGATCCAACCGTGGAAGTAACCAGCCAGTTACGCAGCTACATGAAAGCGAAGCTACCGGACTACATGGTACCGGCCCTATTTGTGCAACTGGAGGAGTTTAAGTTAACGGAGAGCGGTAAGATCAATCGCCAGTCTTTACCTGTTCCCGATCAGAGCCGGCCCGTCTTGCAGGAAGAATTCGTCGCACCGCGCAATCAGCTTGAAGAGTCAATGGCGCAAATCTGGTGCGAGATATTGGGGCTGGAACGAGTCGGAATTCACGATAACTTTTTCGACGTAGGCGGAAACTCCCTGCTTGCGATGCAAATCCTTGCCAAGGTTACTAACACGTTTGAAGTGTACCTGCCGCTTTACAGCCTCTTTGATACCCCAACGATTGCCGGTCTTGCTCAACAAATCGAGTTGGCCGGTCAAGCTGGCCAAGATCTTCAGGAAACAACGTAAGTCACTCTTCCGGGTCTTCTCTGCGTCTCTGCGACCTCTGCGTTAAAGTTTGAATTTGGATGAATACGCCGAAGGCGTTCGCTAATTTCAGCCCCGGGTTCGAGCATCACGAGAACCCTGGGGAAATATTGTAATTGCGATTAAACCCTAAAAGGGTTAGGCGATTAGCGAACCCTTTCAGGGTTCATGTTATTCAATGTTCTGATCCCAGGGTTGTCACTACGCTCCAACCCTGGGCTGAAATTACCGAAACGCCTTCGGCGTAATTTAAAACTGATGCACTACTCAAAATTCAAACTGAGACATTACCCAAAATTCCAACGAGGAGTAAACAGTCCATGAAAATCTTGCTAGCCGAAAGCATGAGCTACTTTGGTCTCGGCGGTGCGGCCAAGGTTTGCAGAGCAATGATCGAAGGACTAGCGCAACGAGGACACTCTTGTGCTGTTGTATCTATCGAGGACGTGACAACTCGAGGCTTCAAGTTGGGCGGCGCCACGGGCGTGTACGTATTGGAGCAAGGCAGCATTAAAATCTTTGCCTCCGAAAGTGCAAACCAACAGTGGCGTCCAATGCGGGAGTGCCTCCGAACTTTTGATCCAGATTGGACGATTATCAGCGAAAACGGCATTCTGCTCCTCTCCACCACGCTCGAGGTGTACGATCCTTCACGCACACTGCTCCTGGTGCAAAGTACCATCACTCATCTGCCGACGGAGTCAGCTACCGCACTTGAAGAACTCCTCCGCTCACTGCTCCGCAGGGCCGGTGGGATTATCACTGTCAGCAACTACATGCGCGATTACATAAAGCGCTGGAGCGGCCTCGATTCAACAGTGCTTTATTCTTCCGCTTACGGTCCCGGGCCATTCACCCATTTCAATAACTTCGATACTGGTTACGTCACCATGATCAACCCGTGCGCGTTAAAAGGCATATCGATTTTCTTACCGCTCGCGCGCAGCATGCCGCACGTGAAGTTCGCGGCCATCCCGTTTTGGGGCACAACGCCGGAGGATCGGGACGCGCTTATGCAACTGCCTAACATGACCCTGCTCAATCCCTCGCCCAATCTCGACGACATTTTCAAGCAGACGAAAGTCCTGTTAGTACCATCGCTGTGGGGTGAGGCTTTTGGCCAAGTGGTTGGCGATGCGATGCTGCGTGGAATTCCGGTGTTGGCGAGCAACGCCGGCGGACTTCCAGAGACCAAACTCGGAGTCGATTACGTCCTGCCGGTGAACATGATTGAACATTACGTGCTGGACAGTGAGAAGCAGGTTCAACCGGTAGTGCCCGATCAAGACATAAGCCTTTGGGTGGAAACGCTGAGCAATGTCTTGACAGACCGCGTGCTCTACGAGCGGCTGTCGCGGGACTCGCGCGAGGCCATGTTATCGTTCCTCGATGGTCTCGGGCCCGTACCCTTGGAGCGATACCTCGAGGGACTCGCGTCCAGGAAGGTCGAGGGAGCGGCAAGCGCAAACTAAGCCTTCAAGCGCAACCTATGAAGAGAATTTTTCCTCAACTTCACTCATCTCTCAAATACGATTATCAGGATTAAAGTTATGGCGGAGATGAGGGAGATTTGCTTCGTTCATGTGCCCAAGACCGGCGGGCATAGCCTGCTGGCGGACGGTGTCGCGGCGCTCGGCCGCGTCGAGATCGCGACCGCGGGGCAAAACTACCTCAACTATCGCGTCATACAAAGGCCCGATCTTACGTTGACGTACATCGGACACAACGCTCGTCTCCACAACTACATGACCATTGCCCGATACAAAAAACAACACCCAAACTGCTTCGCGTTCGCCTTTGCGCGGAACCCCTATGACCGTTTGGTTTCCGCATTTCATTTTCTCAGCAAGGGCGGAATGATCGAAGCGGACCGGTACGACAGCGCCATGTACGTGGGCGCATATAAGGGCGACTTTCGCCGGTTCGTGTCTCACGAGTTCGCAGGACCAGAGCCGCCGAGGATCTTCCAACAGATACATCTTCGCCCCCAGCTGGACTGGCTGTGTGACGAAGCTGGCCGGATCGTAATCGATTACCTCGGGCGCTTCGAATCGATGGAAGCCGCGTACGGAGAACTCGGGTGCCGGCTCGGGATAGAGCTGCCCCCGCCCTCGCATTTGAACAAGTCCCAGCACCTACACTACGAGAACTATTACGACGAGAGCCTGCGGGCGCTGGTCGCGCGTGCCTATCGGGCCGACTTCGAGCGGTTGGGATATCCGATCTCTTGAGTTGTGGCGCCATGGCTTAACGCCGAGCGATCAATGCTCGCAACGCCTCTTCGATGGAGCGGGCCAGCGCTGCAATCGTCTCTTCACTGTATCGGCTCTCGTCGTAATCCAGGCGAAGACGTAGCACCGTTGCCCCTACCTCGGCCGTTAGGCAAAGTGCGTGACCGCGTGAGGCCTGTGGTCCAACCGAATCACTCATGTATTCGCCGGCTACGGCAAAAATGGAGATCGTATTTAGCGACTGATTCAAGTCACTTTGCTGGTTGAACAGCAGTGCTCCCGGATCGATCACGGCCGCGGCACTCAATAGTTCATCATCGGCTGCATGGCCCAGTAATCCATAACCCATGCCGTAACGAGGTAAAGCTCGGTATTGCTCTTTAAGAGCTTCAATTACCGCGGCGATCGCACCATCCGGATTGTCGAGCAGGAGCGGATAACTTGTAATGAAACAGCCAACGATCTCCGCTACATCTATTTCCGGAAACAGATCCTCACTACCGTGCTCTTCCAACATTAGGCGCACAGAACTTTGACCAGACCACTGGCGCAGTCCCAAGTAGACTCCCGCTAACAATAGCTCATTGAGTTCGGCGTGATATGTTGCTGGACAATCGTTCAGCAACACCTCCATCTCGTCAGTGGTGAGTGCCAACGGCACCGTCGCCGTATTGTTGTCATGCCAATCGGTACATTCGCGCTGCAAAGCATCTGACTTTTCATACGTGGCAAGCGTTTGTCCCCACTCTTTGTAAGATAACTCCTCGGCAGGAAATTCAATTGAACCCCTCGCGTGAAGTTGCCGGTAAACATCATCAAGGTCGCGTAATAACGCTCGCCAGGAGACGTCATCAACTATCAGGTGATGAGTAACGAGTAATAAATAGCTTTGTCCCTGATCGGGCGCTTGCAGATATACAGCACGGAATAATGGTCCGTGAGTCGTCTCCAGGCTGCGTTGGTAATATCCGCACCGCTCATCAATAAAGTCAGCATTCAAACTCGGATCTTCAGGCAGTGTTTCGATCACACAGCTTTCTGCGACCACGTGCCGTGCTTCTTTGCTATCGGTGAAGCGCAGACGGAGGGCGTCATGTCGCCGATAGATCGACTCGACGATCGGATGCAGCCAGAGGTCTAAACCTGCCGGTGCGGTCAGTAGCACCGCTTCCGCCTCTTCCAGACGGCTGGCTGTCTCAAGTTGCGCTGCGAGCTCCGCAGTTGGCGTCTGCTCATCGTTATCGTCCGGCACAGGTAGCTCGATTGAACCATCGGGCAACCACCTTCCAAAATCTCCGGTGTGGTACATCCTTGCGCCTGCGAATAGTGAGTACGGGCACGGCAGAAATTTTTCTGCTGTAAACGCCGGATTGAGCCAGTAACCGCGGCAGAGATTGTCGCCGGCTACGTAGATCTCGCCAATCACGCCAAGAGGCGCTGGCTGCATGCGCTCATCGAGGATATAGACCTGCGTGTTGGCTGTCAGTTTGACGATCGGAATTCTCTGCGTATCTGCACTTGCGTCTAATACCTGACAAGTGACAGCAGCGACTTCAGACGAACCATACACATTGAGCAACACTCTGCCCGGAAGCTTCTCGTCAAATTTTTCGCTCAATTCTCTTGTCAGCGCTTTTCCACTGCATACCCAAACTTTCAGTTTCGACAGCTTTTCATCCAGGGCTATGTCACTCTCGAGCAACCTCCGCAATAGCGACGGCACCAGCACTATTCGTGTCACTTTGTGAAAACTAAGCACTTCGACTAGACGAGGAAGATCTTTGACGTCCGCTGTCGGAATGATTACGAGCGGCGTACCGGCGAGTAGCGGGCCGAGGATTTCCCAAATGGAATCTGCGAAGCTGAGGGAAGTCTGTTGGCAGCAAACGTCTGAGTCGATAAAAGGGAAAGCTTTCCACATCCAGGTGAAGCGATTGAGGGTTGATCTATGCAGCCCCATCACTCCCCTCGATCTCTCTGTCGGAACGGAGGTATAGACCACATACGCCAGATGCTCCGACGTGAGACCTACTTCACCCCGCCTCGGATTGTGCCTGGGATATGCGCTGAGAAGTTCCTTGTCGGCATCCAGTCGCAACCGTGGCACCGGGCCTAACGGCAACCGGTGCCCCAGCAAATCCTGCGTCAAGACGAGCGCCGGTGCGCTGTCTGCAATCATGTACTCCAGCCGCTCCACCGGATAACTCGGATCCAGTGGCACGTACGCACCGCCGGCCTTCAGGATTCCCAACAACCCTATCACCATCTCCAGTGATCGCTCCACGCACAACCCCACCAGTGTGTCTGGTCCAACGCCCCGCTCCCGCAGGTAATGCGCCAACTGATTCGCCTGTTCATTCAACTCCTGATAGCTGAGTTGCCGTTCGGCAAACACCACCGCCACCGCTTCCGGCCGCAACTTCACCTGCGTTTCAAACAATTCCTGCAAACAACTCTCGCGCGGATAATCCGCTGCCGTCTCATTCAGCTCGTAAAGCAGATACTGGCGCTCACCTTCACTCAGCAGTGGCAGCGTCTCTATCTGCTCCTCCGCATTCGTCACTACGCCACACGCGAGGTTCTGCAAGTGCTCGCCTAGTCGTGCGATCGTCGACTCCTCAAATAAATCGGTGTTGTAGATAAAGTTCAGCCGCAGGTCTTCGCTGGTCTCGAATGCTTCCAGCATCAGGTCGAACTTCACTGCCACTGGGCCACTCCCCAACGGCGTGAATTCCAGCCCCCCCAACTGGGCCACGCTAGTATCCAGCCGGTTCAGACTGAATGTGATCTGAAATAACGGCGCATGACTTGCGCTGCGTTGCAGCTTTAAGCGGTCCACCAGAGACTCTAATGGCACATCCTGATGCGCGTGCGCATTCAGGTTCACACTCTTGATGTGGGCCAGGTACTCCCGGAACGTGCAGCCCGGGCGACAGTCACTGCGCAGCACCAGCATGTTGACGAAGAAGCCCACCAGCGGCTCCAGTTCCGGCTGACGCCGATTCGCTACCGGCGTACCGATCACGATGTCGTGACTATTGCTGTGACGGGAAAGCAGTAAGGCAAACAAACCATGCAGCATCATGAAGAACGTGACTTGCTCCTGCCGTGCTATCTGTTTCAGGCCGGTGAGCGTGGTGCGGTCAAGCGTGCGGCTATGTCTTGCGCCATTGAAGGTTTGCACTGCCGGGCGCGAGTGATCCAATGGTAGTCCATGCACTTGCGGCAATTCTGCTAGCTGCTCTTCCCAATAGTGCAACTGCCGCTCGAGCACTTCGCCCGCGAGCCACTCGTGCTGCCGCTGCGCATAGTCGGCGTATTGCACTTTCAATGGTGGCAGTGGATCAGGTTGTCCTTGAGAGAAGGCCTGGTAGAGTTCACTAAACTCTTTCACGAGGATGCGGAGGGACCAACCGTCGGAGGCGATGTGATGCATGTTCAACAACAGCACTCCGGTCTCGCCGGACAGCCGCAGGAAGGAGCCGCGCAGCATCAGGTCGGCAGTCAGATCGAAAGGCTTCAGCGCATCAGCGCGCGCAGTCTCCAATACGATCTGTTCTTGCTCCTCGGCCGGCAATGCGCTCAGGTCAATGCGCGTCAAGTGGAAGTCGAAATTCTCGCGGATGAACTGTAGCGGACCTTCTGGGCCATCGCGGAAGACAGTGCGTAAGGGTTCATGACGTTCGATGATGCGGTGCAACACGCGCTCGGCAATATCTTCATCAAAGCGGCCACGGACACGGAAACCAGAGAGCATGTTGTACTGCGGACTACCACCGTCCAGTTGATCGATGAACCATAGTCCTTGCTGGGCGAAGGAGGTGGGAAGTTCATTTGTCTCTCGCACTCGCGGCAGGATCCGCGAGCGGTCACGATCGGGCTCGCGGTGCCTCAACAACGCGATCAGTGGCTCTTTATTCGCTACTATTTCGTTCTTAAGCTCTGGCGGGAAGACCTCTGCTGCAAGCTTGAAATGCAACTTCTCCTGGCTGTACGACAAAAAGACTCCTGCCTGTGCGGCCCGTTTAAGGAGTTTGGAAGCAGCTACTTCTAATTCCCGTTCCATTGCGATGGTCTCTCCAGCGCCTACCCTGGATCCGATCCAAAAAACTGGGACCAGTTAGGGAGTTCATAATAATCCGAGTTATGTCAGGGAGTTTCGATCAATGTCTCTTACGATTCTCCTCAGGGGGAAGGAGACAAGACAATGATTCGTGAGTTGGCTTGCTTGAGTTTTCTGCGAAATCAACAAGCCTAAATCGGAACAACCATGAGCTTCTCTTGCCGAAACGTCTGGCCGGGCAGTTGACTAATCTCAGTAGATATAGCTTGTTACTGGCGAAATCTAACTTACAATCAACTGCAAGTCAATTACGTTGAGATGAACCTGTTGTGACTCATTAGAAATGTCCTCTAAGGATGGCGCACCCGAAAGGGTGGCCAAAATGGAAGGACATTTGTTGATGAGTAGCAAGGAGCGGGAACGGCTCAAAGTGTTGGCGCGCGTGAAGCGCGGCGAGTTGAACCTATGTCACATCAGGGCCTGTAGACAAAGGGGTACAAAAAGGGGTACATTTCGTTCCGCCCTTTTGAAAACTGCGGTTTTCTTAGGGTTTTCTTAGTGAGCGGGAGTAGCTCAGTGGTAGAGCATCGCCTTGCCAAGGCGAGGGTCGCGAGTTCAAATCTCGTCTCCCGCTCCACGAAATTGATGAAGGCGGGCGGATGAAGTACGTGCTGCTTCATCTTTCCGCTTTTATTCTTTATGCTCTCCGGAACGGCGGCGTAGCCAAGTGGTAAGGCAGAGGTCTGCAAAACCTTTATTCATCGGTTCGATTCCGATCGCCGCCTCCAAAGCTTCACAATTAATCATTCAAAATTGCTTAGCGAACTTCCACGGCATCGGAGTTGAAACGTGAAGCGCCGATTTACACCTTCACCTATCTACCTGCAATAAACATCTTTCAGCAGTCGTAACATGACAGACCAGATAACGTCTTCCCTGTCCCCGGGGGCCTGTCTTTTATTGCACTTTGCTATTGGCATATAGCTTGTCCTGCATGACCAGGAATTTCCATCCTGGAGGGGGAGAGATGTTGAAGAAAGTTCTATCTTTGGTGCTCGTCGGGTTTCTACTTAGCGTGGCTGGACTGAGGCTTGCCTATGCCGGTCCAAACAAAGAAACTCGTTTTGCGGAGAAGGTGAAAGAGGGTATTAGCAAGCTGGGCACAGGCGTAGAGGCGCGCATTGAAGTTAAGCTGCGGGATAAAACAAAGCTGAAAGGCTACGTCCGTGAAGCAGGCGAAGAGAGCTTCGTCGTCGTAGATGAAAAAACGGGCGCCAGCTCTACAGTGACTTACGCACAAGTCAAGCAGGTCAAGGGCAACAACCTTTCGAAAGCTGCGGAAATCGCCATCGGCGTGGGAGTTATACTCTTGCCCATAGTGATTGTTCTTCTGTTTGTATCAAAATCCTAGAGTTTACTCAGCTCTTCAATTTCTTTCTCAACGGCCCTCAACCCGTTGAGCAAAACGTCGCGATGTGCGGCGTGGCGGGCGCGCTCGAGTTGTTGAAGCAATCTGGACCGCGACAGCTTCAGTGAGTCGAGCTTCTCGTTGAGCGCTCGGTCTTCGGGTGTGGCCGCAGGGTTGGAAACTCCCTGTTGGCGCGATTCCTCCTCCTCGATCTGATCGGCGACTGCCTTACTTTCCCACCCACGAGCCACAACTCAAGTCCATCCTTATCTCCAGTGTATACCAACTAGTGATACTAAGATGTACTTAAAAGATATGTGAGCGTAGAGAATACCGGCAAAAACGCAAGGAGAGGTTTCGGAGCGGCTCGCCAGAATTTGATCCTGTTGCAAGAGTCAGCGGTTATGAGTGACCGCGCTGAAAGCAACGAAAAGAATTGATCCATCGCAAACTTTGAGAGTTATGAGCGGTTGATAGAAGCGCGTGTCCCACATTCTTACTGTCCCATCGACACTCCCTGTTGCCAGTGTTTGACCATCTCGTGAAGAAGCCACAGACCTAACGTCGCCGGCATGTCCTTCTACCACTCTGCTTTCTCCAGTGCCCCGTCAAAGCTAACCGGAATAATCGTGCGTTTTGTTTTCTTGAATTCAATGATTTCTTTTTTGACTGCGTCGGAACTGGCGGCCTTTCCGTGCCAAGCAGGATGAGCATGTTGCTGCGCTTGAGCGTTGACACGAGCACAGCGGGCAGTTTTGTAAGTTGATTCGCGAGCCCGAGCGAATAGATCGTCGCATCGCGCCGCGCGTAAGAGATGAATGCGTCGTTGCCAAAAGGAAGCGCGAGACCTTCGCGGCCAAACCCTCGCGGGTATCATCGCGCTTCTCAACGCTCTGATCCTGAGTCATAGCAACTCCTTTGCCAACCTAAACACGAATTGTGACGACAGAGCACAAACTATATGAGCGAACAGATGAAAATGTTTTGAAAGCCTATTGTGAGGATGGTTCGGTAACTAACGTGGCATGGGTGTTGCTCAAACCCTACTTCGTTCGGCCCCCGAGCAAAATAAACCCAGTAGGAGCATTGATAATGTATCGAAATCGTGTATCACGAATGTTATTAGTTCTACTATTAATGTTCTCTTTCGCATTGACCGTACCGGTTGCGAGCGCGCAACGCCGGCGCTACCACAATCCGGAAGCCGGCAAAAAGAAGGCGGCGAAGCGCATCGGTATTGGCACAGCCATCGGCGCGGGTGCGGGCGCGTTGATTGGCGGTAGAAAAGGTGCACTCATCGGCGCGGGTGCGGGCGCAGGCGCGGGCACGGTCTATCACTACCACAAGAAGCGGAAATGGCGGCATCGTCACCGCAGGTATTAAAGCGCTCTGGTAGTACTAAATCTTAAGGGGTCGACCCGTGTTGCAGCACGAGTCGGCCCTATTTCTTTTCAAAAGACATCGGTCAGTATACTGAACTCTTGTTGACAGTCGGGGGATGTAGTAGATTTAGCCGCCACAAATTGCTCGCAGGACCTGCCGCACTTGCGGCACCTCAGATTGACTCATGAGCGCAGCCTCAAAGATCCTTGTTACCGGCGATGTAATTCGCGAAGTTCATATCTACCAAGGCAACAGATTATACCCATGGCACGCCACTCCACTGGGAACGCGCGTGAGAACAGAGTGGGGTGGAGCCTGTTTACTTCAAAGAATTTTGGAGGCAGCTCAACCTGGGGTGTCGGAGTTGGGATTGAAGATCTATGAGGACAAGGACTGGCCGGCCCATCTCACGGCGTACGCCCTTTATGCGGAAAGTGCCTATGGATTCAGAAGTGATCCAGTCGCAGCTCCGGGTGAAAAACAGAAGAAGGTTTGGCGAGTAGCCCAACCGATTGGTTATGGCACTGATTTCAACGTGCCGCCGGCAGAGCCTCCCGTGAAACTAAAGTCGCAGGTGACTACGCCTGAGATTTTACTGGTTGACGATGGAGCAGCAGGTTTCCGCACCGTTCGCGCTAAAGAGCGTTGGCCGAAGTTTGAAAATGACTTGCAGCCAGCATGGATCATTTTAAAAACTTCGCAACCTTTGGGAGTCGGCGATCTGTGGCGCGATTTGGTCCGCCGGTGTACTCCCGATGCAGCTTGCCCCAGTCGTCTGATAGTTATCGTTTCCGCCGACGATCTTCGCAGAGATGGCGCGCCTATCAATCGCGGTCTCTCTTGGGAGAGAACTATTACGGACACATGGCAAACTATTTCTCATCACCCCCAAATATCGATGCTCAAACAGGCGACGCACATTCTCGTGGTGTTTCGTCGAGAAGGCGTTGTTTGGTTTTACAAAGAGAATGATCGCGCGTCGCAAGAGAATCTCTCAGGTACTGCGATCGTTGATCCTCGATTGGCCGAGGGACAATGGAAGACCAAACTCAATGATGAACGCGGTGTCTTTGGACATCTCTCCGTGTTTACAGCATCCATAAGCCTTGAGCTCGCTAAAAGTCAGGGCCCCAGAGCTAATAAAGAATCCATTGACGCATTTACTGATGCGATCAAACGTGGCCTGATCGCTACACGTGAACTTCGTTTCCACGGTCATGGCATCGCCTCAAAGGAAATCACTCCGGCTTTTCCGCTAACCGAAGTCGCGGCTGTGCTTTGCGGCAAACTGCCCTTCAGGCAAAGCCATCAACCTCCGGACGAGTTCATTGAAACGACCCTGCCACACTTCGAAATCGCTAACCAGGTCAAAGCAAACTGGACGATCGCTGCCCAGAACGAGCCTGATAACACACCGCTATATGGACTCGCCTTCCAAACTGCCATCTATGGCCCAAGTCGCTTGTCGATCGTTCCTCACGCCAGGTTTGGCGATCTGCTGACTATGGACCGTGCAGAAATCGAAACGCTGCGGAGCTTGCGTCAGATGATCCAGGCGTATGAAAACGGCGGACCTCAGAAGCAGCCTTTATGCATTGGGGCGTTTGGTCCACCCGGAGCGGGTAAGTCTTTCGGTATCAAACAAGTCGCTTTGGAGATGCTGGGCAAAGAAGTTCCTTTTCTCGAGTTTAATCTTTCTCAATTTAGTGACCCTGAGGATCTGATCGGAGCGTTCCATCAGGTGCGCGACAAAGTTCTGAGCGGCCGAACTCCTGTTGCCTTTTGGGATGAGTTCGACTCTGAACAATTCCGCTGGCTACAGTTTCTGCTGGCACCGATGCAGGATGGAAAGTTCCAGTCGGGCCAACTGACTCACACTCTCGGAAAATGCATTTTTGTTTTTGCCGGCGCTACGAGTTGGGATTTTGAACATTTCGGTCCGGCTCCCAAGCCTGAGACTAAAGCGGATGAAGACTACCTCAAACAATATTTGCAGCACTCGCCTGAACGCGAGCTCGCTCGCAAAAGAGCACAGGACGAATTCCGACTTAAGAAAGGTCCCGATTTCATCTCCCGGCTCAGTGGTCACATTAATGTGCTTGGACCAAACCGGCGCATGCTATTCAATTTTGAAACAGGCGAATGGGGTAAGTTTGACGCCAGCGATATCACGTTTCCAGTCCGGCGGGCGCTGTTGCTGCGAAGCATGCTCAAAGCTAAGGACACAGACATTCTCGACATTGATCGCGATCTACTTAATGCTTTGCTTCGTCAGCCGCTGTACACCTTCGGCGCGCGATCGATGGAGAAGATTGTTGAGCCACTGAAAGTTGCTAATACGACTTTGCGTCCAGCGCTCCTGCCACCGCCGCAAGTATTAGCCAAACACCTCGAACCTTACGAAACATTCCAAAGTCTCTTGTCGCAGAACGCTCTACTACTGACTGAGGAGAACCTACACGCGCTCGCGGCTGCAATTCATGAAAACTATCGGAAGCTGACTGATAAGGAGTACGTTTACGATCCGCAGTTTCACGATACCTTTGAAAATTTAGATGCCTGGGGCAAAGCTACTAATCTCGCCGCGGCAGCCGGTATTCCAGCTGTTCTGGCAGTGGCGGGACTATGCGTCGTGCAAGGCACAGGTGACGAACATCAGAGAGCCCGAGTTCGGCAGCATCTCGAACAATTTATCGATCCGCTCCGCCGTGAAGAGCATGAACGCTGGAGGAACTATCTTCTGGTGAACGGTTGGCAGCAACACCCTGGGAAAACGGCGGAAGGCAAACCAGATCGGGACAAATCCCGATTACTCCACAACTGCCTGCTGCCCTTCGCGGATCTCGATCCGAAGGACCAGAAAAAGGATGATGATGCGATCCTCACTCTGCCGGAAACGGTTAGCCTGATTGGTTTCCGGATTGATTTCTTTCCAGACCTGACGCTGACGGTTACACAACCATCGGCCTGATGGCTCGCAGTTAGTTCAAGCGTCAAACGCTCGCCATGAGAGGGGCACTAAGCTGAAGAGGCATTCCCTGCATAAACGGCTCGTCTTTGATCATTTGGACCATCCCGGTAGGTTCAATCAGAAAATCCGCATAAAATAGACCATTCCCGTAATGGACCAAAGCAGACGCGCGCCAGTTTCCCTGTTCGTCCTTGCCGAAGAGACGGGGACACTTTCCAGCACAGTGGGATCCGAAGCTTGGAATTCACGTGACTTGAAGTCGCGGCCGCACTGACCCTATAGTGAGTCGTATTAATTTAAATCATACCAACATGGTCAAATAAAACGAAAGGCTCAGTCGAAAGACTGGGCCTTTCGTTTTAATCTGATCGGCACGTAAGAGGTTCCAACTTTCACCATAATGAAATAAGATCACTACCGGGCGTATTTTTTGAGTTATCGAGATTTTCAGGAGCTAAGGAAGCTAAAATGGAGAAAAAAATCACTGGATATACCACCGTTGATATATCCCAATGGCATCGTAAAGAACATTTTGAGGCATTTCAGTCAGTTGCTCAATGTACCTATAACCAGACCGTTCAGCTGGATATTACGGCCTTTTTAAAGACCGTAAAGAAAAATAAGCACAAGTTTTATCCGGCCTTTATTCACATTCTTGCCCGCCTGATGAATGCTCATCCGGAATTTCGTATGGCAATGAAAGACGGTGAGCTGGTGATATGGGATAGTGTTCACCCTTGTTACACCGTTTTCCATGAGCAAACTGAAACGTTTTCATCGCTCTGGAGTGAATACCACGACGATTTCCGGCAGTTTCTACACATATATTCGCAAGATGTGGCGTGTTACGGTGAAAACCTGGCCTATTTCCCTAAAGGGTTTATTGAGAATATGTTTTTCGTCTCAGCCAATCCCTGGGTGAGTTTCACCAGTTTTGATTTAAACGTGGCCAATATGGACAACTTCTTCGCCCCCGTTTTCACCATGGGCAAATATTATACGCAAGGCGACAAGGTGCTGATGCCGCTGGCGATTCAGGTTCATCATGCCGTTTGTGATGGCTTCCATGTCGGCAGAATGCTTAATGAATTACAACAGTACTGCGATGAGTGGCAGGGCGGGGCGTAACCTAGGTGACAGAAGTTAAAAGCCTCCGGTCGGAGGCTTTTGACTTTCTGCTAGATCGGCCGCATCGAATATAACTTCGTATAATGTATGCTATACGAAGTTATTAGCGATGAGCTCGGACTTCCATTGTTCATTCCACGGACAAAAACAGAGAAAGGAAACGACAGAGGCCAAAAAGCTCGCTTTCAGCACCTGTCGTTTCCTTTCTTTTCAGAGGGTATTTTAAATAAAAACATTAAGTTATGACGAAGAAGAACGGAAACGCCTTAAACCGGAAAATTTTCATAAATAGCGAAAACCCGCGAGGTCGCCGCCCCGTAACCTGTCGGATCACCGGAAAGGACCCGTAAAGTGATAATGATTATCATCTACATATCACAACGTGCGTGGAGGCCATCAAACCACGTCAAATAATCAATTATGACGCAGGTATCGTATTAATTGATCTGCATCAACTTAACGTAAAAGCAACTTCAGACAATACAAATCAGCGACACTGAATACGGGGCAACCTCATGTCCGAGCTCGCGAGCTCGTCGACAGCGACACACTTGCATCGGATGCAGCCCGGTTAACGTGCCGGCACGGCCTGGGTAACCAGGTATTTTGTCCACATAACCGTGCGCAAAATGTTGTGGATAAGCAGGACACAGCAGCAATCCACAGCAGGCATACAACCGCACACCGAGGTTACTCCGTTCTACAGGTTACGACGAATGTCAATACTTGCCCTTGACAGGCATTGATGGAATCGTAGTCTCACGCTGATAGTCTGATCGACAATACAAGTGGGACCGTGGTCCCAGACCGATAATCAGACCGACAACACGAGTGGGATCGTGGTCCCAGACTAATAATCAGACCGACGATACGAGTGGGACCGTGGTCCCAGACTAATAATCAGACCGACGATACGAGTGGGACCGTGGTTCCAGACTAATAATCAGACCGACGATACGAGTGGGACCGTGGTCCCAGACTAATAATCAGACCGACGATACGAGTGGGACCGTGGT